>Ga0265294_10010158_pt1 | contig 10749 bp, 11 predicted proteins | sample MunlanPumphouse3_FD_192504 | JGI IMG/M metagenome (GOLD analysis project Ga0265294, IMG submission 192504) | Groundwater microbial communities from a municipal landfill in Southern Ontario, Canada - Pumphouse #3 | ecosystem: Environmental > Aquatic > Deep subsurface > Groundwater | place...
GGCTTCGGCTATTCTGGCCTATGAACGGGGCAATGCCGACATCAAACAGGTTATAAAGGACAACAACCTGGTGGAAATTCCCCGTCTTGAAAAACATTTGAATATTCTGGCCTCAATCGGCTATGTAGCGCCTTTGCTCGGACTGCTGGGGACTGTTCTCGGCATGATGGTGGCTTTCGAGGTAATCCACGACAAGAACGTTTATCTGTCCGCCGCCGACTTGTCAAAGAGCATAAGCATGGCGCTTATTACCACCGCCGCCGGTCTCTGCGTGGCCATTCCCTGCTATCTTGGCTATAATTATTTGATTTCCAGGCTTAATTCAATTGCTCTGGACATGGAAAAAGCCGCTTCCGAAATAACTCATTTCTTCAAACATAACAGCCCGGTCTCCAAAGAAAAAAGAGAGGTGGCGGAGGAAGCATGAAGAATAAAACCTATTCGCGGAGTTTCAAACCAAACCTTAATTATCTCAGCGGCCGTCCTGATTTAACGCCGATGGTTGACGTATTGTTTCTGCTGCTGATCTTCTTTATGATCGGCAGTTCGTTTGTGCAGGTTTCCGGGGTTAAAGTCAATCTGCCCCAGACCGCGACCACCAAGAATCTCGGAATAGAGAAATCCGTGATTACGCTTGCCCGTGGCGAGAACAAAAATCTGATATACTTCAACGAGAAGGAAGTATCCTGGGACCAGCTTAAACAACGTCTCGCTGAAGTCAGGAATTTTTCAGCCTCCGGAACGGTTATTATTCGTGCCGACCGCCTGATTCCTTTCGGTGTTGTCGCCAAGCTTATGGCGTTGGCGGAAAGCGCCAATGTCGCGGCGATAATCGCGACCACACCGGAGCAAAAACAGGAAGAAACGGAATTCGATGCCGACGAACACAAAAACTGAAAAAGATATTTCCGCTCAGCGAAAAATATTTCCGCTCGCGATAGCAATAGCGTTGCTGGTTCACGGCCTGTTGCTGGCGCTGTTTGTCTACAAAGCGCCCCCTCGTGTTTACAGCGCCGCCAGGACGGCGGGGGTTACTTTTATGGATTTGCGGAATCAGAATCCGGCTGAAAGACGCCAGTTCCTTAACTGGCTTGAATACCACGAGCCGAGCCTGATTTCGGTTCCTGACATGAAATACGGCTATAACCAGTTGAATCCCCGGATAAAGTTTCGCGGCGCCCGTCCCGACATAGCTTGTCGCACTGTTTTGCCGGAAGGGACTGCGAACTCCCTGAAGAAGTTTGAAGATTTGCAATTGCATGAAAAACCGCGAAATGTGCTGCCGGATAATTTCGTTTTCCATAATTTCCAGCGGATTCCGGATGTCCTGGTTAAACCGGCGGCCGTCCCGACTCCTCCGGAAACGGAATACCCGTTGATCAGGCGCGGCGGCAAAATCCTGAATTTATCATTGTCCGAACAGTTGCTAGAGGATTCCAAAAAACTGAAACCGGAGCCGATGGACATCAGGTATGATTTAAAACACAGCAGACTGCTGCCGCGTGCGGAGATCGTAAAATCATCGGGAAACAGGGATTTCGATTTGCGGATTTTGCGGGAACTTTCATTGCATCTGGAAGCTGTTGCCGGGGATGGCGGTGAGTTTACAATCAGCATTCAGTGGCGGAAAAAGGAGGATAACGAATGATCGAGATAGACCTCACTACCGGGCTGCTGATATACCTTTTCCTGTGGCTGATAACAATTGTTATTTTATGGATACGCGAACTCCGCCGGATAAAAAAGCATGACTGGAGCATCAGCAATAACCGTCTTTTTCGCTGTAATTCATGTCATTATTCTTTTCTGATGAAAGACGAACAGGGCAATATTACTCGCTGCCCACGTTGTAACGCAATGTGCGTACTCTTGAAGAAGCAGTAGAAATTTATGAACAGAGCCAATTTAAAATTATTTATCCATGGCAGCGCCGTTTCCATGCTCGGCATCGTTTTGCTGGGGATAATGAATTATCTGATCCGGCGGACTTTGCTGTTGAATCTGACCAATACGGACTATGGTTTTTTTTACAGCGCTTTTTCCCTGGTTATGATTATAATGGTGTTTCTTGACCTTGGTTTGTCCCAGTCCACCGTTATCCTGCTGTCCGGGAACTTTGCTGAAAATAATCAGGAAAGGGCGAACAAAATTTTTACTTTGACCTTTATGGTCAAAATACTGCTGGCCTTGCTGGTTCTCGGAATAATGGAACTGGCGGCTCCATACCTGACGCGCTATTATTTTAAATATTCCGGCGGCCTTGTCCTGTTTATGTTGATGCTGCTGCTTATCCCCTTGCAGACGCTTGAAGCGGCCTTGACGTGTGTTTTTATTGCCCGCAAGGCATTTAAAATACAGAATATTATGATGAACGCCAAAGTGTTCATTGTTCTGTCCGGCGTTTTACTGACAGTCAGGACTTACGGGGTGGATGCCTGTATTTTATGGTTTATTGCCGCCGGAGTGTTTGTCGTAACGGCAGAGTTTTTTATTGTCAGGACTTACGGGGTCAGGTTGATTTCACTTAAAGGGATGAGTAAATGTGATATCAAAAACGTTTTTTCCCTGAGTTCCTGGATTGCGGTTTCCACTGCCGGCATATCGATCATGTATTATCTGGATACGGTCTGTCTTACCTGGCTGGCGGGTTTGGAAGCGGTTGCGGTCTATAATATCGCCCTGCCGATAATGCAGATAGCTCAGAGTTTTTTTGTGTTTCCCGCCGTGTTTATCCCGTTTGTGGCTGAGATGTGGGAAAAAAAGGATTATGCCGGGATCAGGAAAACATGCTGCATTGGGAGTTTGTTAATGTTATTGACGCTCCCGGTGTTTATGCTTGGCGGGATTTATTTTGCGCCTGCTGTTATTACGATCCTGTTCGACGCCAAATACGTGGCTGCGGCCCCGGCGGTAACTATTTTATGGGCCGGGATGGTATTTTTCTCCATCGCCACGTTTAATATCAGCGCGCTTAATTCTGGCGGCAGGCAGCGGAGCGCCGCTTTTCTGGTTGTCGGGTGCGTGATCGTAAACTTTATTCTCAATACGGTATTGATTCCTGGATACGGTTATATCGGGGCTGCTCTGGCGACAGCGGGGACTTATGTGATTATGGCTCTGGGAGCGTTTATTAACCTTTTAATTACTTTTTACAAAATCGGCAAATAAGTTGGAAGGGCAATATATGAATAATCTCATGCTGCTGAATTTTCCGAAACTCCGGGCCGGATTATATCCGTTGTATAGGATTTATATGAGGATGATCGGGGTGCCGTTGCATTTACCTTATCACAAGCAGGGGCAGGAGGCTTCCGATTTGATCAGGGATGCCCTTCTAGCCCCGGATCCCTGTATGGTTTGTCGTTTCGGTTCTCTGGAACTGCAAGTCATGGTCGCTCACCTGAACCGGGCCGGGGCAAATGGTATTGTAAAAAAAATACAGTGTGTCTTCAGGGGAGAACCTTTAGATTATAACCTGGTGTTAAAGAATAGATTTCATTACATGGCGGGTTTTTTTCCGGCCGAAGATGTCTTTATGGAGCGTTTTGCGCAGCTTATGATTGAGGATTCGAAACAGATTGATATTGTCGGGGTCTGGCGCGCTGAACAGCATCGGATAGCAAAATTTTTCCCGCAGGCCGGGAATGTCCCGTTTGAGGCGCTGGAGCCTTACAAGTATAACCCGCCGTGGTCGCAGGCCTTGGAAGGGAAAAAGGTGCTTGTTGTCCATCCTTTTGCCGAAACGGTGAAAAGCCAATATGGCAGGCGTGAAAAGCTGTTTGAAGATAAAAATGTCCTGCCTGATTTTGAATTGCAAACCCTGAAGGCGGTACAGTCAGCGGCGGGGAAAAAAGTGGAATATGCCAACTGGTTTGAAGCCCTTGACTACATGTGCGATGAAATAGACAGGCTCGATTTTGATATAGCTTTGATCGGGGCGGGGGCCTACGGTTTTCCCTTGGCGGCACATGTGAAGCGTACAGGGAAAAAAGCCGTTCATATGGGCGGAGTTTCCCAACTGTTGTTTGGAATAAAGGGAAGCAGATGGGATAATGTCGATTATTACAAAAATTTGTATAACGAATACTGGGTCAGGCCTTCGCGGGGTGAGACGCCCGCGGATTTAACAAAAATTGAAGGCGGATCATATTGGTAGGGACTGGAGGGAGAAATGAATTTACCTATAGTTTTTATTCACAAGGGATATAGTTCCTATATGGAATACTCTTTACGGCAGGCCGCGTATACAAATCCTGATTCGGAAATTATTTTGCTTGGCGATGAGAGCAATGTTTGCTTTGATTTTGTAACTCATGTCGATATGAAAAATTATTTCCGCCGGGCGGGTGAATTTACGAAAATTTATCGTCATTATTCAACTAACCCTTACGGATATGAATTATTCTGCTTTCAGCGTTGGCTTATTTTGGAGGATTATTTGCTGGACAGGGGCTGTGAAGAAGTTTTTGTTTGTGATTCGGATGTCATGCTTTACTCGAACATTACCGGTCTGATGGCTTCCGATTACCCGGACATTGATGCCGGAGTGATGTTTGGCGTTTCCGAAGAATACGTCAGTGTCAGTTTGTCATATTGGAAAACCGAATATCTGAAATGCTTTAACGAATGTATTTTGAATACTTATAAAGACGAAAATTTCATGAAAGATCTGGAAAAGTCGTGGCATGAAATTATTGCGGAAAAAAAAGTCGGAGCGATAAGCGATATGACCATATCGGAACATTTCTATCACAAATACCGGAACAGGATAAAAATAGTCAGCTTGGTGGAAACAAGGAACGGATCGTTTTTTGATATTAATATAAACCTTCAGGAGAATTTTTATCCGGAAGAGTATCAAATGCGTTTTGGGAAAAAGAAGTTGCTGTGGGAAAATAAAATACCGTATGGTTATAGCCTCATGCAAAAGAAATTTATCAGGTTTAACTGTATTCATTGCCAGGGACCGGCGAAATTTTCGGTTTCGCAATATTATACCGGAGAGTATTTTAAAGGGAAATTTATGCTTGACTTGAAGTTTGCATTTTTAAATTTTCTGGCGTTTTGGTACCAAGCGTTAAGAATAAGGTACAGGTTCGCTTTCCTGTTCAACATAATATTTAAAAAGCAAGGGAAAATATCTTAAAATATCCTCCAGTTTTTTACGGCGGAGGAGAAGGCTTAAGTTAATGGACGACAGATTAAGGTTGGGAATAGTTATCCTGAACTGGAATGGCATGCGAGATACTCTCGCATGTCTTGAAAGTCTCAGGAAACTCAAGACCAAATCAGGAATTCAAGTAATTTTATATTTGGTGGATAACGCTTCGGAAGAATGTAGCCCGAAGATATTCGAAGAAAGGTATCCCGAAATAAAATTAATAGTGAACGACGCTAATCTGGGATACGCGGAAGGCAATAATGTCGGCATAAGGGAGGCGGTTAGAGCCGGTTGCCGATATGTCATATTGCTTAACAATGATACCGAAGTGGCGCTCGGATTTGTTAATGAAATGGTTGAAACTGCTGAATCGGACAACGCTATCGGTATTGTTACCCCCAAACTGCTTTTCTGGAGCCATCCGAAAAAGGTACAGTATGCCGGCGGAAAGCTGAACTTAAGCACAGGAAAGAATGTCATCATTGGATACGGCGAGGAGGACAACGGTCAGTATGACCAGCGGTGGGAAACCGGTTTCTGTACGGGTACCAGCATTCTGTTAAGGATAGATATGCTGAAGAAAACAGGTTTGCTGGCTGAAGAATATTTTGCTTATCATGAAGATTCCGAAATGTGTCTGAGGGCTCTGAAAGCCGGTTACAAGCTTTTTTATACGGGCAAGACGTTTGTCCTGCATAAAGGTTCCCGCGCACTGGGCGGTTATATGAATCCGATCAGTTTTTATTATTCGACCAGAAATCTCTTTTTTCTGGTAAAGAAGCATGGAAGTTTCAGGAATAAAATTAATTGCATTGTTTATATTTTATTCTTTTATTGGGCGGCTGTTTTGGGCTATTCGCTTTTAACGCGGCAACCCATACTTTTTGTTTATTTTTGCAAAGCATGTCGGGATTTTTTGTGTTCCCGGCAGGGAATGCTTAGGCAATAATACGTCAGTTTTCCCACCATTCGACAATATCCCTGAGCGAATCCTCAAGTTTTATTTCCGGCTGCCAGCCGGTCAGCTCATGTAATTTCCGGTTGGAGCCGACGACTATCCTGTTTTCCACTGGCCGTAATAGATCCGGATCGACGGTAATTGGCGGATTACTGCCGGTTATCTGCTTGAACAGGTTGATAATGTCTTGGATTGACGTTTGCAGTCCGCTGCAGATATTAAAGATTTCCCCGGCGCTTTCCTCGTTTTTTAGAAGCATGTAATAGGCGCGGACAACATCCCGCACATCCAGAAAATCCCGGATTATGCCGGTATCTCCAACTCGGATTTCCGGACATTTCCCGGCTTTAAATTCCGCGAATTTTTTACCGATGGAGCTGACTACGAACCTGTCTTCCTGGCCGCGGCCGATGTGGTTGAAGGACCTTGTGCAGATTATGTTTAGTTTAAAACCTCTTGAATATACTGCGGACATGTTCTCCTGGGCGACCCGCGCTACGGCATAGGGACTGAGCGGACGTGGTTTCAGGTCTTCTTTGAGCGGCAGGTCTGTTGCGGATACTTCGCCGTATTCCTCACTGGAACCTATGGAAAGCAACCGGCTGCCGAGAGAATTTTTGTGGATTGCTTCGAGAAGGTTTAGAAAAATATTTGTGTTGTTGCGGAAACTTTCGAGCGGGTAGCGCCAGCTGTAGGCTACCGAACTGAAAGAAGCAAGGTGAACAATATAATCGGGTTTGAAATCCTTTACTATCCGGTTGAGCTCTTCCGTTTCGAGCAAATCTACCTGGAATTCTTTAAGGTGCGGATGTTTTTGTGTTGTTGGGGATATATCCAGCCCGGTTATTTCCGCATCAGGTTCCATTCGGAGAATATGGCTGATAAGATATTTCCCGACGAATCCGCTGTGGCCGGTTATTAAATATTTCATATTTTGTCCTTTCCTTCCTTGCCAAATCAAGGTAATATATCATATATTCGCTACTTTTTACAGTGGTCTTCTGTTTCTTTGCGTATTTTTCGACATTCGAACGCGAGACATACATAATATAGATAATACGTTACAGAATACCTGAATACCGTCCACGGGGTACATAAAGCTTCCCGGCGTCTGAAAGGAGCCAACAGGAAAACGAAAAAGTTTACGGGTATTGAGAACAGTCCGTATTTTTTTATCAGCCTCATGTGTAAGGGCCATTCCCTTGGCTCCGGAGCATTAAATGCAGGGAGAGAGTATATATCCCGGTTAAGATACCGGGCGTGGATTTTTATCCATTTTTTGTGTTTTTCCCGGAATGTTTGCAGGGAATAGTTATCATATTGCGGCTGGTGCTCCAGGCGGGCCGGAATAATTTTCTTTTTGCCATCGGTAGTCACCTCACCGTGGGGAAATGCGATATAACGCATTTTTTCTCTGCGGAAAATGGCAGGTTTAAGCGGCCACTTCGATGACCGGTATTTTTTCCCGTCCCAAACCGGCCATCTAAGTAAATAATAGTCGGCGGTATTCCCGGAAAGTTCTTTCCTGATGATCTCTCTTGCTTTTTCAGTGAGAAATTCGTCGGCATCAATTATAAGTATCCATTCCTTGCTTGCGTACTTATATGCCTCTGTGCGATGCGGCTCAGCGTCTCCTATATGTTCTCTAATATAGATATGATTTGTATATTGCCGGGCTATTTCCAAAGTTTTGTCGGTACATTCCCCGTCATGGATTATAATGATTTCATTGCAGAGGCCGGAGATACTGTTAAGACAGCGTTCAATCAATTTTTCTTCATTATATACGACCAAACATGCTGAAATATTTAGTTTTATATTGTCTGAGCTCATTTTTTGAAATATACTTCTCAAGTATTGTCTAAGACGCTTTTATAGACCTCAATAGTTTGACGGCATGTTTCCTGCCAGGAAAACTTTTTACCGCGTTCCAAACCTTTGGCCTTGATGGATTCCGCCAAATCCGGATCATATATTACCCGTTTTATGCTCTTGCTGATGGAATCTTCATCATTCGGATCAAAATATATCGCGGCGTTTCCGGCTATTTCCGGAAAACAACTGGCGTCACTGAGAACTGCCGGGCATTGCGCCGCGAACGCCTCAAGTATCGGAATGCCGAAACCTTCGTATAAGGAAGGAAAAATAAATGCTTCCGCATTTCGGTAAACGTTATATAATTCGGTGTCGGCGACATTATGCTGATAAATTTTCCCCGCAAGGGAAAGAGAGCTTATCCAGGTGTTTTCTTCCTCTGAAAATTTACCTCCCCCGGTACATACTATACTCAGTTCCCGGTCTTCTTTTATTATTTCCGCGGCGGCGGCAAGGAAGCGGTAAAAGTTTTTATAACAGTTTCTGTTTCCCACGAAAAGAAGATACCTTGCCGGCAGCTTAAGAGTGGAGGGACTGCTGTTTGAGGAGGAAATGGAATTCCCCAAATGAATAACCTTTATTTTATCGGGACTTATGCCGTATATTTCAACAATATCCTGCCTGGTTTTTTCAGAAATGGTGATAATTGCAGCTGCGTTTTTTACGAGTTCCTTTTTGCCGTTTATCCAGTTGTAGGTAATGTATTTTGCGTATGGGCCGTTAACAGGATAGAGTTCCGGGAAACGCTCCGGGATCATGTCGACAATGGTTATAACAAAAGGTTTCCGGCGCAGTTTTCTGGTTATTGCCGGAAAGTAAAAAGTAGGATGAAACAGATCAAAATTATTTTCTTTTATCAGTTTGCGCGTATACAATCTATTTTTCAGGTGACGACGGACTAACATGAATCGGTTATCCGACGATGACGGCACTTTTATGTGGTGTTTTTTTGCCAGGCCGGTATTGATCAGCGATTCGTTGCATGATTCTTTGAGTCCCAGTATATAATCGACATTATCAATGTCCGAACAACATTTAATCAGTTCGGCGAAGTATCTTGAAATACCGCCGAATTTTTGGTAAGTGAATATCTGGTGGTCATACAGTATGCGCATTATGTATTCCGGTTGCTGAGATCATTTTTTTTCTGTCAGCATAATTAGGTTGGGAGTACAGACTTTCAGTATCTGCAACCCTAATAAAAACAAAGTGAATTTATAAAAAATCAGACAGATTGGACGAATGAGCCGACGGAAAAAATTCAAGAAATTGTTTGTTGGGAAAACGTAAGGAAGTATCTTTATGTTTTTGTTGTCGGCGCCGTTTTTTATCAGCAGTTGCCTGGCGGAAACTTCGTTAAAGCGGTTATAGTGGTTCATATCCCCGGCAAAAACAATATTGGGGGCAAAGGGGCAAGCCCAATTGGGAACCTGGGCAATAAACACACCTCCGGAGTTCAGGCATTTCAAACTTTCTCCGGTGTAAGCGTCAAGGTTTGCGTCCGGTATATGTTCCCAGACGTCGAGTGCGATAACGGCATCGAATTTTTTGTCCGAAAGGAATCGGCTTAATTCTTCGGGAGAACATATGTGCGCGGTTTTGACATTGGCATGTCGAGCGCGGTTCCAGTTTAATATATCCGGGGAAATGTCCAGAATTGTATAATCAAGATGAGGATAGTATTCATAAAGAAGATCGCCCAGGACGCCGAGGCCGGGGCCAAACTCCAGTATTGAGATTTCCCGGGATGGAGGAAATTTTTGCAGGAGCAGGGGCAGAATGTTTTTTTTATGATAAGCTTTTTTCAGTTTGCGGACGAATTTTTCCTGCTGTTGATTATATGGCGCGCCCTTTTCATAATCCATAGAAATATCATCCTTTTTCTTTCTCTATCGATGAACTATAATATAACCGCTTTAGTCTATTTAACAAACGAAAATATTTTAAAGATGAAAGCGTTTTTTGAAATCTATATAGATTTCGGAAGCGGGAGGCGTTTTACGGTAACGCATGGCTTCATATTCACGCAGCAGTCCGGACAGGCGTTTCTTTTCGGTTTCCGGCATGTCTGACCCCGACAACGCGTCGATGAAATCAGATATTGTCGATGAAGCTGACAGATCAATTTCATATTTATCCTTTAAGCGTTTCTGGATTTTCCGGTAAGTATTGCCGAGATCGATAAAAATTTCGTCGGGAACGGCAAAATCGTGTTTTACCTGCCTCATTTTGCGTCGGCGGCGAATATAGTAAACCGCGGTGATGATAATCAGCAGCCCGATAAACGGGCCGCGGATGGGATCATAGAAAATTATGACGATGAATTCCCATATTCCCGCCAGAAAACCGATTATCGCCCGCGCGAAATAGCCGCGCCGCATGTTCGAGAGCATTTGGCGTAAGGTTTTATTGATAATATCTGTCCAGGATTCGATAACCGACCAGTCATGCTGGTAATTCGGAGCGCCGCTCGGCGGGGTTGGTTCGATTGTCAGCCATTGCTTTTTGTTCCGGTCGAAGGCTTCCACCCAGGCGTGGGCGTTGCCCAGCCGCGCGACGTAATAGGCGCCTGACGGATGGCGTTCCGCACAGATAAAACCGGTAATATAACGCGCCGGGACGCCCAGTCGCCGCAGGAGCAGAACCATGGCGGTGGCGTAAAGTTCGCAGTGTCCTTCGCGGGTTTCGTTGAGGAAAGCGAGCACGGGATCGACTGGATTTTCGGGCTGTTTGCGAATTTTATAAGTGAAATTGC
>Ga0265294_10010159_pt1 | contig 10748 bp, 4 predicted proteins | sample MunlanPumphouse3_FD_192504 | JGI IMG/M metagenome (GOLD analysis project Ga0265294, IMG submission 192504) | Groundwater microbial communities from a municipal landfill in Southern Ontario, Canada - Pumphouse #3 | ecosystem: Environmental > Aquatic > Deep subsurface > Groundwater | place...
ACGGTTTGGATTGGCCTCTGATGTCAGCACACCGGCCGCCTGCTTCAAGGCCGCGCTGTAAGAGCCTGTGGCGGCGGTAACGCGGGCCTCCTCCAGCATGCGCTGCACAAGGGGTCGTTTGCGGGTGAGGTTAATGCCGCGGCGTCCGGAGAGAAACACCAGCGCAGCGGCATCGCCCTCTGAAAGCGTCTCTAGAATCTCTCGTGCTTTACGGGTAGCCAGCTCAAAGGCGCTCTCACCTGAGCCGAGTTTGCGTTCCATTGAGAGCGTATCATCCAGCACAATCACAACATCCGAGCGGGCGGCAAAAGCGTAGGGCATGCGTTGAAAGAGGGGGCGCGAGAGGGCCAGCACCAGGGCCAGCAGGGCCAGCGTGCGAATCAACAGCAACAAAACTTCGCGCAGCCGCCGGCGATGGGCCAGGTAGCGCTTGCGGCGCTGAAAAAACTGCAGGGTGGAAAAAGGGATACGCGCCTTGCGCCGCTTGAAAAAAAGATGCAGCAGGATCGGCAGCGGCACGGCCAGCAGGCCCCAGAGAAAGATTGGATTTCCGAAAGTCATTTGTTAGGCTGAAGGGGTTTAGACTGAAGGGGTTTAGGCTGACGGGGCTTAGCATGAAGGGGTTTAGGATTTACGGAGAGAACGTATTAGAGAACCAAGAACTTTCTCTGTCTCCACAAGCAGTTTTTCACAACTATCAATATCATTTCCCGCAAGTTATCCAAGACGTAGTCAGCGACAATTACTTTTTAACATGACGACAATTATAACTTAACATTGACGACAATTAAAGCGCATAGTTAGTTCACGTCGCGTCCTGAAAAAAGTTGTCACTTTTCATTGTTGTTTTAAAATCTGACTTTTTATGATTGTCCAAGGGCTTACTCTTTGCTACTGTACATTTTCATTTCTGAAGCTAAATTTAACCAATTAGTGGGGGGGTAATTGTGATTAACGGTGTTGTCTTAAAGTTACGTTCATATAAAGGTTCAGCGTCGTTTATTAAAATTATCGCATTGATAAATACTGTAACGCTATTAGCAATTTCAACACACTCTTTTGTTGCCCGTGCGGAAAAGCTGGTGTCTACGGACGTTTTCAGTAGTCGGCTCTATGATCATCTGAGCTCTGACCAGACACTTCAAATGAATGATCTTGTGAACCAATATGAAGGCGATCTGAATGTATTCGCTTTCATTGCGCCGCCTTCAAGTGAATTCTCCCTATATCAGCCCGGTAAGACCATTTTCATTCCCGAGGAAAATCTCCTTTCAAACACATTTCTAGAAAAACTCGTCAGCTCTGATAAAAGCGGTGATTACTGCGCCTTTATCTGGATGTATGAAGATGCCGCCAGTTCAGGACGAGATCTTGTTATAGAAAATGACTACGGCATGGAACTGGCGAGAATCGCCCGTGAAGATGGGTACTCGCCTGACTGGGTTGTGAATATGATCTGCCCAGGACTGGGTCTCTATCCAACCGCGTATCAGGAATACCTTGTCTCCCTCTTTGATCCGGCCCGTGTTGTTATGCGATATACTGTAATTGTCGGCGAGAGTGACCTTGTGGACTATGTCGATCAGAAGGCATTGAATATGCAGCTCAGTTCAATGATGCAGCCGGTTGCGATGAGCATGGGCATTCCCGCTACACAATCTTTGACGAATTTGATGTTCACCGCTATAGAGCCTCAGACCAATAATACCGTCAATCTCACCATCGGCTGGCCCGACAGCGGTCTGTCCACCAATAAGCTCGAGATCTTCACCTGTGACAACCTGAGCACTGGCGCATGGAGTGTCGCTGAGATAATAACTATCAACCTTGCTACAAATCGCTATGAATGGGTTGATGATGACGGCTATACAAACCGGTCCAGTCGTTTCTACCACTGTTTCACTCTGGAGGATGATGATAGCGACGGCATAACCGATGGGCGTGAAATCCTGATCTATAAAACGAATCCCGCATTAAGCGATTCGGATGGCGATACGCTGAGCGATTATTTTGAACTATTCTGCAACAGCTATACAAATACGATATTGGGAGGACCTGCCACTTCAGGAACTGATCCCAATATACCGGATTCCGATGGCGATGGTCTTGATGATGGACAGGAGTATGAACTCGGCACGGATCCGTGGCGCTCCGATACTGATGGTGACGGACTCCCTGATGGATGGGAGATTGATATCGGTAATAATCCGGTAGACGATTCAGATGGGGATGTTGATACAGATGGTGATGGAATGCCGGATTGGTGGGAGTTTGAATATGCAGCGTTAAATCCGGGTGATTCCTCCGATGCCGTACAGGATATTGACGGTGATGGATTCAGTAATGTTGAAGAGTATATTTACGGAATGGACCCTACGGTTGTTAATGATCGACCTGAAATTGAATCAGGCTCTCGTGATTTCAAGTATGATGTCGAAGGAAGGCTCATTGAGTCGCGGGTTGATAACGACCCTGCGGAGATCTACACATTAACACCGGCGCATAATATGTCTAAGGTTGAATCTTTGTAAGGGAGGAAAGAATAATGATTAAAGCAATTGTACGCGCGGGTTTTTTGGTTTGGTTTGTTGTAAACGCCTGTTTTGGCGGTATGGATTCTATTGGAGGTTGGACTGCTGTTGGAAGTGACCCCTCTCAGTTTGTTTATACTCAGGACACTCAAGCTGTTGCTATGCCAATGATGACTCTGCTAAGCGGTGAGACTCTTCCCCCTGAAATGGCAATTACTGAATCCGTTCGTGCTCAGGCTCTTGCATTGGAAAACGATCCAGTGCAGATATTTGAGTTTGTTAGGAACCGGATTGGATTTGAGCTGTATTATGGATGTTTTAAAGGAGCAGAGGGTACCCTCCTGAGTGGTCATGGCAATGATGTCGATCAGTGCGCTCTTCTCGGTTCGTTGTTAAAGGCTGCCGATGAATCCATATCGATCAATTATATACGTGCGGATGTCGTTTATCCCGCAGTGTTTCTAACTAAACTGTTTGGCTGTCCCGAGACCTACCTACCGAACCTTAATCCTTGGTTCTTAATTGATGCTCTTGTCCAGGTGGTTGACGGATGGTTGTATAAAAAGCACTATTGGCTCCAAGCTGAAATTGGCAGCGTTACATACCAGATGGATCCGTCTTTTGTGGTTCATGATAATATGCAGGAAAGCCCTGAAACTCTTTTAACGCAAACTACAGGATATGACCGTTCAACATTGTTGAGTGCCGCCGCTCAGGGAGCATCCATTTTTCAGCCTGATCAGGTTCAGAATGTGAATGCGCCCTCAATTATTAATCTTCTGAACGGCTATGTATCCGAGATTTGCGCGTCGAGAAAGGATGGAGAGACTGGGTTGGATTCAATGATTGGACAGAGAAAGGTGGTCGGGGTCCCGGTTACCGAACTGGAAACTGGAACTCCGAGCGATATATTGCGGGTTGTTTCGCCAACAATTATTGCGGAATTGTCGCATTCGCTTTATGCGCGTTATGAGTTTACGCACCCTTCGGGATTCTCTGCTTTTCCAGTCATGGGTTATGAATTGGCCGGAAGGCGTCTAACCTTATTTTATGATTCTTCTGATGGGAACAAACCGGTACTACGTTTGGACGGAATTGAGAAAACAAGAGGTGTTTCAAACTTGACTGTGGGAAATCAGGTCAATTTTGCTATTCGAATTGTTATGCCCGCTGGCTGGGGGTCTGTGCCATTTCCTAAGACGTTAGGAATGACGGTAGGGTACAGATACGGTGTGGTCGCTGATTTCTTGAGCGCGTCTCCCAAAATGATTGCTGAGCAGAGTCGCAAACTGGCTGAGTTCCGAAGGCAAGGCCTTAGTAATACCTCTGAAGAGGTTCTTGGAACAAGCCTGCATTTAATGGGACTTTTCTATTGCCGTCAGAATATACTTCAGTTGAAATTACTCAGTAAACTTACTGGTGTGCCGGCTTCTTTAGTGTTTCAGGCTGGGGTTGTTGGGCAGGAACAGGGTTGTTATATTGATTTGCCTCATGGCGGAATTTCATATGTGGCGGAGATGCCGGATGCTTCATTCTTGTTTCAATCCGGGGCAATTTTCGGCAGCGGCCTGGAACATGCGATGCTTGAGCAGTTAATGGGTGCTGATAAACCGGGAGTTTCAACAACAAAAGGTATCGCGTTGAATAATGCCGCGGGTTATGAAACTTATTATGCGACGGAAGCGAACTGGACTTCAGGCTTGAATGTACGTGGCAGGATTGCCAACGGAGGCTATACTGCTCAACACATGGCATATCTGGATTCTTTCATTAATAATGGAGATGCAATCGTATTGCCTAAAAAAATCGTAACTGTTGAAGAGTGGAGCGGAGCTACATACTACAGAATATATGGTAATGGAATGGGCCTGAGTGCACTTATCAGTGGCGATTATGGAACGCAAAAAGGGGGGTATTCCGGTTATCAAGGTTATGTGCCGCCTGCCACGGTTAACACTGTGACGCAAGTAACATATAATCCAGTTCCCCCTCCTTATAGTCTTCAGTCACAAACACTTAGTATTGAGCCAGTTGATTTGTATACAGGTTCGTTTCTTTTTGATCATCAGGATATTGCTATAAATGGCCCATTGCCTATTGTGTTTAATCGTTTTTATGATAGCGGGCAAGTCGCCTCCACAGGAGTCATGGGGCCAGGCTGGGGGCATTCCCTGCAGATCGAAATTCAAGAGCATAGCAATGGTGATTTCGCCTTTGGGGAGCGGGACGCTTCCGACGCGTCCGCTGTTTTGTGTGCGCAGATGGTTGCACTGGATATGATGCAACATGAAAACAACGCCAAAGGGTGGACCATTGCCGCCATTGCCGCTAAATGGGCGCTTGATGCCAGCGTTGGCAATGTCCTTACCGTTCGTATCGGAAAATCCGGCAGGCAGTTTACACGTCTGCCTAATGGTGAATTCAACCCCCCGCCTGGTTCTACGGACGAACTGACTCTGGTTAACGATGTGTATGTGCTGAAAGAACGCAATGGCTCCACCTATACATTCAATGCAAAAAATAAAGTCGTTTTGATTGAGGATCAGAGCGGCAACACTCTTGCTTTCGCCTATAATAGATATGATAACCTCACAAGCGTTACCAGCTCTTTTGGCCCCGCTCTCAGCATTATTTACGACAGGATAAAACGACTTACTGCTGTTACAGACAGATTAGGGCGATCAGTGAGTTATAGCTATGATGTTGATAAAAATCTGACAAAATTCACGGATGCCGAGGGTCAAGCATGGAGAGTCGGATACAATGATGACAACTATCCAAATGCAATTACCTCGCTTACCGATCCTGAAAACATTGTTACAATCCAGAACTTCTATAATGATATTGGACAGGTGACCAACCAGATATCCGCCAGTGGTAACCGCTGGACCATGTGTTCTACAAAGTATCAGAGCTATGAAGAGGACCCTTTTGGCAACAAAACCGTTTACCGCTTTGACGAGGAAGGCCGTAGAGTTCTTACCCGCCGGGCTGACGGCTTTGAAACCCGCACCCAATATAGCAGATTCGGAAAAGCGACGAATGTTTTCAACAGCGCCGGTGTCACGAATGCGATGTGTTATGACTTTCACCATAACCTGCTCGAAAAACGTGTGGCTGCCGGCTCACCCTTGGAGTCAATCACCCGATACGGTTATGATACACTAGATCGCCTGGTTGCTGTTACTAACGCCGTGGGCACAACAGAGGCTAGCACCACCGAGTTAACCTACACCGCCACTCATCAGATTGCAACTCAGAAAGAGGCCGGCAATACAACGGATGAACGTTTGACCGCATTCACCTACTATGCCAACGGCCTGGTTGACACAATCAACATCGCCAATGGAAAACAGCTTACGCACCATATTTATAACGCGTATGGGAATCTTGCAAAGACCACCTCTTTGGATGCCAGTGATGTTGAGTTTGAATATAACCAGGTTGGGCAGCTTTTGATGACAACCGTGGATGGAGTTGATACAGAGTATACCTATAACCTCAACGGATTGCCGACCAGCGTGACGCAGGCCTCTGGAACACCGGAGGAGCTCAGCGCTAGTAAAACCTATTGGGATAACGGCCTGCTGAAGAGCACCACGGACGCCCGTCAGCAGACAACCAGTTACTACTGGACCCCCGCATATAAAGAGGCTTCGGTTGTTTATCCTGACGGAGCCATCACCACAAATCAGTACGATGCCGCCGACCGTCTTGTCCGCAGCCGTGATGCCCGTGGGCAGTGGACGGAAGTACATTTGGATGTTCTCGGTCAGGCGACTAACGCCATCGGCGCCTTTACAACCACTTTGATCCAGTACGATATCTCCGGTAACGTCACCAATACGGTTATAGACCCCGACGGACTGAATCTGTGGTCGAGCCAGACCTATGACATTCTTAACCGTCCGCTCACTCAGCAGACCCCGTTAGCATCCGAACATTACTCCTATGACACTCTCGGTCGAATCACCAATCGAACAGATGCCGCATCAGAGTCATGGCGGACGCAATATGACATTTTCGGGCAGGTCACCAACAACGTGCGTCCATCACTGGCCGCTGAGCGTTTAGAATATGATATCCTTGGCAACCGGGTTGCCTTTTATAACGCGGAGAATAATCCCGTTCGATTTGAATTTGACTCACAGGGGCGGATCACAGCTATCACTAATGCGATTGACAAGGTTACCCGCTTTGCCTATGACGGACAGGGCAACCTTATAAACCGTTGGGATGCCGAAAATCGCAGCACTGTGTATGGATACGATACTTTCAATCGCAAGACGAGCATCATTTTTGAAGGCGTGACCAAGGGTGCATATCAACACGATGCAAATGGCAATCTGACATCTGCCGCCACCCCATCCACGTCGGTTGTTTTCGGGTACGACGCAATGAACCGGCCCTCCTCATCTGCGCAGAGCGTGGGTACTAACACCTTCAATACAGCCAATGCCTATGACCTTAATGGAAACCGTACCAACATCGTCTATCCCGGCGGTCTGTCGGTACAATACAGCTTTGATGCCGAGAACCGGGTCTCCGGGGTTACCGTAAAATCCCTGACGAGCTCAGAGGATTTCGGCTTTACTTACAATGGTGTCGGTAACTTAACGAATCTGTCATACCCAAATGGAATAGACTCTGAGTTTGAGTATGATGCTGAAAGCAGAATAACCGGATTTGACTATGACGGCAAAGTCACACACGCTCTCTTGCGCGATACCCGCGGTTTCCTGACGAATGAGCTTGTGCAGGCTGGTCTAAAACCGGAACAGCCCCAGTCCTATACCCAGAACCGCACACACAACAGCGCGGACCAGCTCCTCAGTGCGGGAACTGAAAGCTACGCTTACAGTGCTAACGGCTGCCAGACCTCTGCGGTTGCGACCGCCTCCTCCATGGCTTACGAATATGATTTTGACAATCGCCTGGTTAAGGTTGTTAACGGGGCGGAAATAACGGAGTACCGCTATGACGCGACCGGCGCGCGGGTTGCTCGGACCTTCAGCGATGGAACAATAACCGAGACAACATATTATATCATCGACTATGCTGATCCTCTCAAGCGTCCTCTGGCGGAAGCCGATGCGCAGGGCAATATCAAGCGTTGTTACCTCTGGTCTTCCTACGGATTGCTGGCGCATTATGAGATGAACCGCAAAACGGGCTCGATTCTGTTTGCACGTTACTATCATGCCAATGAGCTGGGCTCGACTATCGCACTCAGCACCAGCACTGGCGCAATCACCGACCGCTTCGCCTACATGCCCTACGGTGCGGTAAAACATGTCGGCATGACCAAAACACCTTTTCAATGGCTTGGAGGATATGGCGTGTGTTATGATTCAAATGTTCAGTTGCATCTGACCCTTTACAGGGCGTACTCATGTGACCAGAAACGTTTCCTGCAATCCGACCCGCTGGGGATTGATGGAGGTGTTAATGTTTATGCTTATGGTGAGGTTAACCCGCTTGCGTTTATTGATCCCTATGGTCTCTGGACTCTTCAGGTTGGTGTGTCAAGTTCGGGTGGCCTTGCTTGGGGAGGGCAAAGTGGTTTTGGCATTGCTTTAGGTTCTTCGGATGAGCATCTTTTCCAGTTTGGTTTATATAGCATAACTGGAGTTGCGCCAGGTACCTTTGTTGGTGGAAGTGCTGCGACGACAGTTGACATAACTTGGTCTTTGAATGAACACATCATGGACCTGAATGGTCCGGCAGTTGCTATCGGAGCCTCTGCTGCATTTGGTACTGGTGCCGGCTTGAATGTTGGCCTCGAAGGTTCGATTCCAATATCTGAGGTTGCCTTTGATCCCAAACCTTCTTTCACGTTGAGCGTCGGCGGCGGCGTTGGGTCGCCAGAGTTTCACAACTTTATCGGAAAAACTAGTATATGGCCACTTATAACAAGTGAGGGTACTGCAAACACAGGAGGCATAAAATGAACAAAACATTTGTAATCACGATGATCGTCTTTCTTCTACTTGAGTTAATAGTGTTTTTCAAGGAGGCCTTTCATGCGATTATCGTTTCAGTCCGCTTAAACAGGTATCTTAAAGAGAACTATTATGCCCTTTGGCGAGACCTCTCTTCTTTTAAAAACCTCGGCCCCGGTTTAGTCAATTCGTCGAAATCTCTCCCTTGGCTATTTAATAATGATGATAATGAGGAGGAAGATGAGAAGCTTATGCGCCTCAAGGATGCTGCTCGCATCCGAACTCGGTGGTTCTTCATTACGGGCGGGGCTTTTTTGCTGACCTTGACGTCGATATTCGTAGGTTCACTTGTCTATGCGCTAGTCTTTCTTTGATATTAAGAGCAGAGGTGTAACCGTTTACGCCCTTCAGGAGGAGCTTATGTGTCTGAGTATTAGGATGACAAATTGAGGTACCTATTATGCGGCACCTTTCGTTGCTGCTGCTGGCCCGGCAGTTGCAAATAGTGCTGCAAATTTGCTGCCTCGGATTTATCTTTATGGTGGGGCCGCCGCAACTGTTGCAAATCATGCGTTGTATTCGCCTCCGGTTTTGCGAACGTCTCAAGTTTTAAGTCAGGCCGCATATTATGCCGAACCAATTATTGCTGCTAACATGGAGGGTCCAACGGCTACTTTTTCACATCCTGTACAGAATCTTATTTATGCGTTTTCACCAAATGGACCTGTGTATCAAGGTGCAAAAAATTTGGCTAATTATGTTCAGGCACAAAGTAGTTCGGCATCTGAAAACCGTTATACCAATCCGCGTGAAGTTGGAATTCGAAAGTGAAAAAATATGCTAACAAAAAATCATGAGTTTTATAAAGCAACATTAATCTTTCTTTGGTTGATTTTTATGTTGCTATGGGCAGTTTCTTTTCTCTGTAGTAAAATTATTTCAAGAAGATGGATTCGAAGCAAGCTTAAGAAAAATTCAGAAATTAAAGGCCGTTTAGTCGATTATTGGTTGAAAGACATTACTTATCCTGTTGAGTATTCCTTTGATATTTCAGAGAGTAACGTAATTTCATTTAAAAATAATGATTTTTTTTTGGTGGAGGCTGAAATTAATGTTATTACATTTAACCAAATTAAGTTTGGTGTCGGCATGAGTCACTACAAATGTTGGTGCGTGTTGGCCGTTGGGAATGATGCGATTGAGATATTGAACAATAAACGTTCGCTGTTTAAAAAAATCAGCATCGATCAGAATAATGAAATAGGGTTGTTCTCCATTCGAAAATTATTTTCTTTTGCATGTTTGCTTCGCAGAGAATCTCAGCGGTGCGTCGGGGAGGGGCAGTGACAGTAAAATTCTTGACGGGCTCAGAGAGCTTTAGTTCCAATTACAACGGGGTGGGAAGTCTGACAAACATGACCTACCCCAACGGAATAATTGCGGATTTCGAGTATGATGCCGAAAGCAGGATAATCGGGTTTGACTATGACGGCAAGGCCACCCACACGCTACTTCGCGATCTCCGCGGATTCCTGACCAATGAGGTTGTGCAGACCGGCTTAATCCCGGATCAGCCCCAGCCCTATACCCAGAACCGCACACACAACAGCGCGGATCAGCTCCTCAATGCGGGAACAGAGAGCTACGCTTACAGTGCTAATGGCTGCCAGACCTCTAAGGTTGCGACCGCCTCCTCCGTGGTTTACGAGTATGATTTTGACAACCGCCTGGTTAAAGTTGTCAACGGGGCGGAAACAACGGAGTACCGCTATGATGCGACCGGGGCGCGGGTTGCTCGGACATTCAGCGATGGAACAATAACCGAGACAACATATTATATCATCGACTATGCTGATCCTCTCAAGCGTCCTCTGGCGGAGGCCGATGCGCAGGGCAATATCAAGCGTTGTTACCTCTGGTCTTCTTACGGATTGCTGGCGCACTATGAGATGAACCGCAAAACGGGCTCGATTCTGTTTGTCCGTTACTATCATGCCAATGAGCTGGGCTCGACTATCGCACTCAGCACCAGCACCGGGGCCATCACCGACCGCTTCGCCTACATGCCCTACGGTGCGGTAAAACATGTCGGCATGACCAAAACACCTTTTCTGTGGCTTGGAGGATATGGCGTGTGTTATGATTCAAATGTTCAGTTGCATCTGACCCTTTACAGGGCGTACTCATGTGAGCAGAAACGTTTCCTGCAATCCGACCCGCTGGGGATTGATGGAGGTGTTAATGTTTATGCTTATGGTGAGGTTAACCCGCTTGC
>Ga0265294_10010161_pt1 | contig 10748 bp, 10 predicted proteins | sample MunlanPumphouse3_FD_192504 | JGI IMG/M metagenome (GOLD analysis project Ga0265294, IMG submission 192504) | Groundwater microbial communities from a municipal landfill in Southern Ontario, Canada - Pumphouse #3 | ecosystem: Environmental > Aquatic > Deep subsurface > Groundwater | place...
GGGTTTTCGTGAAATTTTTAAAGTTGGCACAAAAAATGCTTTGACTTAGACATCCGATATGTCGATAAGATTATAAGTTTTATTAGGAGTAATTAAAATGCGTAAAGTAATTCTTGTTTCTGCCCTTTCTCTTGTTTTGAGCGCTGCCCCTTTGTTTGCCGGTCCTTCTAACAGCCAATCTTCACAGCAGTCTTCACAGACTTCACAGCAGTCTTCTCAATGTTCACAGCAATCTGGTAATTGTTGCCAAAAACCCGGAGCTTTCTCTAAAATAAAAGATTCTTTCAAAAAGGGTTTTCAGGCAGGCAAAAAAGTTGGAACAAAAGCTCATGACAGCATTCAGAACAAAGTTATGGACGGCGGAGTTTGTGTAAAAGAAAAACTTACCGGGAATAAAGACAAAACTTTTGTTAAAGGTTACTATACAAAAGATGGTAAGCATGTAAAAGGCCATTGGAGAAACTTAGAAACCAAAAAAGGCAAAAGATAATTTCTTAAAACAAGAATAATTATAAAAGAACGGTGCAGAAATAGATACTGCACCGTTCTTTTATGTCAAAACATAAACTTTTGGTTAAACTTTTAAAGCTTATTTCCGATAGCGGGTACTGCTATGAATATACTAAAATTACGCTTGTTTTTTATATTGTTCGCAGTCTGTTTTATTTTACCCGCGTATGGAATGGCAGATACGCTTGTTTCAGACGCTATTTCTTTATTTCCGAATGAGGAACCTTATACCGCAGAAAAAACAGAGCCGGAATATACCGAGACTTTTTTAAATTATAACGGGGAGCATTTTGTACCCGCCCACTTGAAAGCCTTGCTAAGCAAAACAAACAGAATAGTATTAACATTTGACGATGGCCCTCACCCTAATGCAACGCCGCATATTTTAAAAGTTTTGAAACAGTATAATGTGCGTGCTGTGTTTTTTGTTTTGGGGTTGCAAGTCGAAAAATATCCCGAGTTGGTAAAAATGATTTATGACGACGGTCATATAATAGGAAATCATACCTACAGTCATAAGCGTTTACCGGATTTGTCAGAAGAAGAAATAAGAACCGAAATAAGAAGAACCGGTAACTTAGTAGCTTCTATAACCGGCAAAAAACCTACGTTACTGAGACCTCCATACGGTATCGGAGTAAAAAACAGAACGTTGCAAAAAATAGCTGCGGAAGAAGGGTTAAAATTTTTTTAATGGACAGTTGATTCAAGAGATTGGAAAAACAAGAATTCAAAAGCCATATTAACTTCTGTGGAAAAACAGCTTGGAATAGGCAAGAAAAACAAAGTTGGCGGGGCTGTGCTTTTGCATGATATATATTCAACTACCGCAAACGCTATTGAATATATAATCAAAAGCGCATCTTCTTCGGATTATGTTTTTATTGATCCTTATGAAATGAATCTTACAAACCAAGAACTTATGGCTTCTCGAATGAAAAATGAATACAGATCTTTCGATCCCGCTTTAAGTGGCAATGATCTTCTCGTTACAGTGCTGACAAAAGAAAAAAAGGAAATTAAAACCATCGATATAATAAGAGCTCATCGCCAAGGTAATTTAATGCTTTTTCTTGCTCTAAATAAATAACTCAGTCAGGGTATTTTCTTCTCTTGACAATGAGCAGATTCCGTTTTAATCTGTACAAAGAAACGTAACGGGAGGGCTTATGAAGCATAAATCTACTTTGGCTTTGGTTTTTTTGTTTGCTTTTGTTTGCGCATCGTCTTTTGCGGCAGAACTACTGTCTCTTGTTCCGCATGATGCAAACTTAGTCGTTAACCTTGGTTTAAATAAAGTTGTTAACAGACCCGAATTACGATCAGTTCTGGATGCTCTTTTGCCTGCTTACGAGGCATCATTTGATAGTGTTTTTACTAAAGCCGGAATAAATCCGGTTTATGACATTCACAACGTACTTTTCTTCATAGATAAAGACGATAAATTTGCAGTTTTGGCAGACGGCAGCTTTGATGCTATTAAAACTTGCGAACTTGCTCAAACAGACCCCGATATTTCTCGTGCTTTTACTCTGACTGCAATTGGCGGGCTTCCTGCTCTTAAAAGTGAGCTTGATTCAAATGCAAATGTTGTGTTTGTAGATCAACAAACTTTAGCCTTTGGTGATATGTCGGTTCTTGAAAAAATTGGCGAAATGTCTGCCAACAAAAATATTAAAAGTATACAATCGAACAGAATGTTTACATATATGTTACGAAAGCTTGATACAGATACTCCTCAACTTTGGGGTGCTGCCATGGGCGGCAAAAAATGGTTTACAGCCATTAATACTCCAAAAAGCGGGATTGATAACGTGAGAATCACATTTTTTGGTTTAACTTACGATGAAGATTTTATACTTGACTTTACTTCTCTTGTCGCTCGAAACAGTCAACTCCAAGAGCTCATAGACAGCCTTAGCGAACTGCTTGGCGGTTTCAAAGCATATGTCGCTTCTGTTGAAGGAATGAGCAAAATATTAGATAACGCCGTAATTCAAGATAACAGAGAAAACTTAGCCCGAGTTGTAATAAAAATGCCCATAGAAAAATTTACAGCTTCTTTGCTGAGCATTGGGGCTTACTTAGATAAGAAATAATGCTCTACTATTACGCTATTCCCTTCGCCCTCACTCTTTTGTTTGCTTTTGCGTATTTGCTCGTGCAGATTATGCTTGTGCTCTTTGACCTCTTAAACCCCTTCTGGGATTATTGGGACACCATACGCAAAAAGTATTCAATCCTGATAGGCTTTGAGTTTATTTATTTTGCCGCGATATTGTATTATATCGTCTATTACGAATTGTCCGGCAGTTTCTAAATGGAATCTTTGCAACAAGCATTTGTTTTGTCTGCGGCTTTTGCCTTTGTAATGTGTCTTGCGGGTATGTATCTTACCCGCCGCATACTTTTTAAGCTTGGTCGGGGAAGTTACTGCGGTGCCTTCCCCTTTTTCGGCGGATTGTTAGGCAGTGCTCTTGCCTTGAATATATTGCCTCACCCCGATTTTTTACCTGTGTTTTTGGGCTTTTTATCTCTGGCTGTAATTGGCTTTTTGAGAGACTTTGATTCTTTGTCTTATTCCTCGCTGATCCCATATTCTCTTTTAATCGTATCTTTTACGCTAATAGGCATTCTTCCCCCCGGTTTTGCTTTCGTAGAATTTCTTACCGCATTTTTGTGGGTTGCGATGATTATGTTTTGTTTAAAATTATCGGCGCTCGTATACGAAATGCCATTTTTGTTAATAAGTCTCACTTCTTTAAGCTCGTTTTTGTTTTTTTTGCATAATCCGCCCGCTTCAAGTTTGAGCATGCCAATAATCTCCTCGCTTTGCGTGTGCGGTTTCGGGCTTCTTTTTGCCGGTAAGCTAAAAGAAAAATCTGCCGATTCCCTAAAACTCCCGAATAAGCGTTTTTTACTCGGTTCTTCCGGTATTTTTTCAGGCGGCTTTTTATTGGGAATCGTCACCGTATCGGAACAATCTCCCGGTTTGGTGCTTTTAGGGCTTTGCATACCCTCTGTGGTGATATTCCTTCCCTTTATTATGATAACAGGAATGATTGTGTTCTCATATATCGGAAATAAGCTGCATATGCCCGAAAATAACATCGAAAGCCGCGCTTATTCTTGGTCATTAAAGCGCGAAAAAACAGTTTTATTTGCGGGCTTGATGTTTTTGTGCCTAAATTTTGCCTGGCTAATTTTATCTCTTAAGACACCTTTAATTGCTTTAATTATGTTGTTACTTCTCTTGAGTATGACTATTGGCGGTTTTTTAAACACTTTTATTCGCAGAAAAAAGTCTTGCGAAGTTTTACCGAACCGAATTAATATTATGGGAATAAGCATAGATGCTTTGAGCCCATCTCTGGTCGTTGATAAAATAGCTGCCTTTGTTGACGCAGAAAAATTTGCTCACGTCATTACCGCCGATTCCCTGGCTCTTGTAAGAGCTGATGAAGACAACGCCTTTAAAGCGGTATTCGAAAAAGCAGAACTTGTGGTTCCCGACGGCGCCGGAATAGTTTGGGCCTCTGACTTCTTAGGGCTTCCCTTGCCGGGAAGAGTTCCCGGAGTCGCTCTTGTTGCTCAGATATCTGAAAGAGCCGCAAAAGAGAAATATCGAATGTTTTTTGTAGGCGGAAAACCCGGTGTTGCAAATAAGGCTGTGGATCTTTTGAAAGAAAACAATAATATTGATGTCTGCGGCGTGTGTCATGGCTTTTTTAAAAAGAATTCGGCCGATGAAGAAAAAATAATAAGAAAAATTATCGAAACTAAGGCTCAAATAGTCTTTGTAGCGCTTGGGGTTCCTCGCCAGGAATGGTTTATAACAAAATTGCGCGAATATAACGCTAATTTAGTTGCAATCGGCGTCGGAGGCAGTTTTGACGTTATTTCGAAAGAGTTGCCAAGAGCCCCGATATTTATGCAAAGATTTGCACTTGAATGGTTATTCAGACTCTGCTTAGAACCTTCAAGATTTTCGCGAATGATTAAAATTCCGCTATTTGTTCTCAAGGTTTTGAGGCAAAAATGGAATAGTGATTAAGGGTTTTTAATGAAAAATATAGTAATATTAGGCCAAATTCAGCACGAATTGCAGCAGCAGCACCTTAAAAATCTTGTTAGTGCCGTAAAAGAAGATGTTAAAAGGGATTGCTTGATTTTTTGCAATTCCGGAGGGTTGTTTTCTTCAGCTCCCGAATTGGAAAACCAAGTGGATAAACTCTTTAATTCGGGAATAGATGTGCTATTTTTGGGTGAACAAGCTATAACACGCTGCGCAGGAAGAAATATTTTAGAAAAAAATAACTTTAATATAGTTAGGCCCGCTAATTTATCGCCGTTAGCTCCCGGAGCAGGAATAAAGCGCTTTAAATTAGACGGTTATGAGTTTTGGGCCATAAGCTTAGTTGATCACAGCGGTAAGATTCCGGCAAATCCCGCATACATAGAATTAGATAATTTTTTTACCAACAAAACCGACGACTTACCCGTATATATTAACGTGAACGGAACCGATATGCGTTATAAAGAAGCCATGACCTGGAAAATAAGCGCTTATAACTTTAAAACCCTCGTTTTCGGAAGCGGATTAGGTTATTTGATTGCTTCAGAACCATACTCGAATTCTTGCTCATTTATACCCGACGCGGGAGCTGTAGTAACTCAAAAAACAATCGGAGGCATAAAACCCGAATCTTGGTGGCGTAAAAATATTGATAAAATTCCTATTACCGTTTTCCCCGAATGGGGAACTCTAAAATGTGATTACAGCGTTATTTCTTACGATAATGAAAAATCGCAAAAAATTTTACACAAAACGATAAAAATCTGATAGAATGTGGCTGTTTATTATATTGTTTTAAACATAAGGAGACCACGAAAGTGGCAGAAAATCCTATAACAGGCTTTCAGAGCATATTATTTGAGGCTCAGAGGCAAATATTGGCCAATGGTAAAAACATTGATGCCATTTTGAGAATATTAGCCCAAACTTCATGTGACCTTTTTGACGTCAAAGGTTTGGCGGTAATTTTCTATGACCAATCTTCGCAAACCACTCGAATTCGTTTTAATGACGGTTTTGAAGAACATATATTAAACGAGTATTGCATCTACTTCACCAAAAACAAAGCAGATAAAGCTGTTTTTGAAAGATCTATGCTCGAACAATGCGGTTCGAACAACTATTTTGTCCCCCTTGGAAAAAAAGAAGAGCCTTTTGGGGCAATACTTTTGAAGCCTATTAATGAGTCTCTTTATCCAATAGGTCATAGTTTTATAGAATTAGCTGCTACCGCACTCGGAACCTTTTTAGAATTAGAACTTGTTCATCTTAGAATGGAAGAAATGAACGCTTTGCTTGAAGTTGGCAGAGTTGTCAGTTCAACACTTGACTTAAAAGAGCTGTTGACTAAAATTATGAGCACAGCGACAAAGGTTATGCGTTGCGAAACTTCTACTGTTTACTTAGTTGACCAAAATTCAAATGAACTTTATTTTCATATTGTAAGCGGTGATTCCAATATCAGCGCTAAACTCCAAGAAATACGACTCCCCATGGGAACCGGCTTGGCAGGGTGGTGCGCACAGAATAATGCTCCCGTAATTGTGCCTGATACATCTAAAGACCCAAGGTTCTTTAAAGGTGCCGACAAAAAATCAGGCTTTGTTACGAGGTCGATGCTTTGTGTGCCTATGTGTCACAAAGATACTGTTGTTGGGGTTTTGCAGGTTTTAAACAGAACCGGAGACATTCCTTTTAACGATCATGATCTCGAAACTCTTGTGAATGTGGCTAACCAAGCTGTCTCAGCTATTGAAAATGCTAGATTATACGAAAATATACAAAAAATATATCTTTCAACAATTGAAGTCTTGGCAACGGCAATAGATGCTAAAGACCCCTATACTCAGGGTCATTCTCGCAGAGTTACACAATATTCGGTAGCTATAGCAGAACAAATGGGGCTCGCACAAACAGAAATCGAAAATATCAGATACGCCGGTCTTTTGCACGATGTCGGTAAAATCGGTATAAAAGACAGTATTATACGTAAGCCCGGACGTTTAACCGATGAAGAATATGCCATAATCAAAATGCACCCGTCAATTGGCGCGAGAATTTTAAGACCTGTTGATTTCTTGGCAGACAAGATTCCGGGAGTTCTTCACCATCACGAATATTATGACGGGCGCGGATATCCTGACCACCTTATCGGAACAGATATACCGCTTGCCGGTCGTATAATTTGTGTGGCAGACGCATTCGATGCAATGACTACCAATCGCCCATACCGAAAAGGACTTTCTGTAAACACAGTTATTGCCGAACTTAAAAAATTCTCAGGCAAACAATTTGATCCTGAATGTGTTCAAGCCTTTTTAAATGCTTTCGATGAAAAAATTTCTCAGTATTTTGAACCGACAGATGACGGGGCAGATATGGTTCTTATTGATGATGAAACCGGTAAAGAAGCCCCTGAAGACGAAATGATAACAGAAGGAACCCCTTCTTCCCAGCCTTACCCTCCTATGGCTCACCCCGACGAAGAGAAAAAAACAGATTCACAGCCATTTCCTCCTATAAAGTGTTGAGTTGTTAGGAGTATACTTATAGTATTAAAAGTGTTATGCAGTACATCATATCAAGGAAGCCAACACACCATTCATGGAACTTAATGTAAAATATCGTGACTACACATTAGATGATTTTCAAATTCAAGCTATCACCGAAATTGAGAACGGTCATTCACTCGTTTTATCGGCGCCTACCGGCTCAGGTAAAACTCTTGTGGCCGAATACCTTATTGAAAAAGTCTTAAAATCGGACAAAAGAATTATTTATACTTCTCCGATTAAAGCTTTGTCAAATCAAAAATACCGCGATTTTTCGCGTCTTTACGGTGATAAAGTTGGTATATTGACAGGCGACGTCGTTATAAATCGAGACGCGCAGGCATTGATTGTTACGACTGAAGTATACAGAAACATGGCCATGGAAGACCCCGAGGCAATAGCTGATGTTTCTTATGTGATATTCGATGAAATTCACTATTTAGGTGATATTGAACGCGGAACCGTCTGGGAAGAATCTATAATTTTTTCTCCAAAAACAGTTCGTTTCCTTGCGTTATCGGCGACCATACCGAACTGTGACGAATTGGCCGGTTGGATAGAATCTGTGATTGACCACCAAGTTAAGGTTATCAGTCATAACAATCGTGCTGTGCCGCTCTCGTTCTTGTTTCATTATAAAAAACAGCTCATAACTTTTAAAGAGTTGAAAAAGAAGGTTACAGGTAAGGGCGCTCTTGATGAGGCTTTTGAAGATCACAAAAGAGGAAGAAGGGGCAAAAAAGAAACAGAGTTTAGACATTTTGATATAATAAAAAATTTGCGCAACCTTGATCGACTTCCTTTGTTGTATTTTGTCTTTTCTCGTGCATTAGCCGACAAATTCTCGTATGAAACATCCCGAAAAATGGACTTTACCACGCCAAAAGATAAGGCAGAAATAGAAGAAATTGTCGATTCCTGCTTAGAAAAATATCAATTACAAAACCTCGAAACAGCTCAAAGACTGCGTGAGGAACTTTTAAAAGGCGTGGGCCGCCATCATGCGGGTTTGATGCCTCAACTCAAGGAATTAGTTGAAATTTTATTTGCTAAAAAGTTTTTAAAAGTTTTGTTTGTTACCGAGACTTTTGCGGTTGGAATTAATATGCCCGCAAGAAGCGTCGGGTATGATGCTTTAAAAAAATATGACGGGCGCAGTTTTCGGCCGATGCAATCGTTAGAGTTTACACAAATATCCGGCAGAGCCGGCAGGCGTGGTATCGATACCACCGGTTGGGTCGTTGTTCCTCACATTCCGAGCGACTTATCAATTATAGAATTGCAAAACTTAGTCTATGGTGATATCGAACATCTCGAGAGCCGCTTTGACTTATCATTTAACAGTGTTCTAAACCTATATTCCGGGCATAAAACCGAAGAAGTGCGAACAATTTTGAAACGTAATTTCGCTCAGTTTCAGGCAAATAAAAAATTGCCCGAGTTGACTTCCAAAGTTAATAAAATTCGCGCTGAAATAGAAGCTATAATGCCTAGATGCCCCGAAAAAAAGAATGATTTCGAAGACTATATGGTGTTTTATAAAAGAAAACAACAACAAGAAGACACCATGAACAGGCAGCTGAACAACATCAGATTCGGTATGCGCGGCCGAAATAAAAATAACCACTTTGAAATGGAAGACTTGATGAAAAAGTTTTCTAAAAACAGAGAACAGCTTACCGAAAAAGAAAATACTTTTATTTGCGGGAAATGCAAAACAAAGAATAAGTGTATCTCTAAATATCAGCAAACTGTCAAACTGCAGAAAAAACTCGATTATTGGCGCGAATTGCTTGAAGAACAGGGTGAATTGCAGCTGCCCCTATATGAGCGAAAACTTGAAATATTACGTTCGTTAGGCTACATAGATGCGGACGGATTATTGCCAAGAGGCGAGTTTGCAAGCAGAATACACACAGAAGAAATAACAGTGACAGAACTAATGTTTCACGGATATTTTCACGAGTGCACAGAACACGAGATAAACGCGATTGCCCTTTCCCTTGTTTATGAATACAGAAGACGGGGTGGAGCAGCAAATAACGATCAGAGCAGAGTGTTAAGCAAATTGCCCGAAAAGCTTAAAAGCGCAAAAGGGTTCGTGAATAGTTTGGCAAGACAACATTCTTTTGTAAAACCTCTTGAAAACAAAATTTGCCACTTAATGCTTGCCTGGAGCGCCGGAGCGACTTTTGAAGAGATAATGGATATGACAGATATTCCGGAAGGCGACATTATCAGAGCCTTCAGACAGGTAATAGACCTGCTTAGACAAATAAGAGACGCAGTAAAAGATATGAGCTTGCGAGATAAGCTTCTGACTTGTTTGGCTTGTATAAACAGAGATATTGTATTGGCAACGGAGCTAAGAGATTAAAATGGGTGGGAAAAAGGTTTTTCGCAGTATTTCACCCGAAGCTACTGTTGAATTTGCTAAGAAGCTTGCAGCTGAGTATCCTAATGCTTTGGTTTTGTTGCACGGTGATCTTGGTGCCGGCAAAACTTTATTTGCAAAAGGGTTTACCTTTGGATTGGGCATTGATGCAAATGTTTCGAGTCCAAGTTATACTTTGATGAATGAATACAGGGGCAATTCAACTTCTGTGTATCATTTGGACCTTTATCGTTTAAATTGTTTTGAAGAGGTCGTTGATATCGGTTTATTCGACATTCTTGAGTCCGGTCACCCCTGTTTAATAGAATGGGCCGAGAGAGTAGAAGAACTTGAAAAACTTGCTCACCTCGCTGTAAATATTTCGCATTCGGAATACGATCTAACCGAAGAAAGCTTTGAAAGTCGCGAAATAACCTGGGAATGGAAAGAAGCAAAAAAATGAAATATTTATTTATCGATGCCTCTGAAAGCAAAATGACTTATGCGCAAATAGGCGACGATAGTTCTTTTCAGACACAAATATTTGAGACAGACCGTGATTTTGCTTCAAAAATTACAGCGATATGTGATGAAATGTTCGAATTAGCGGGTTTTACCCCTGAACAAGCAGATGTCATGGCTTTTGGCACAGGGCCCGGAAGTCTCACAGGAATACGTGTTGCCGGATCATTTTTCCGAACGTTGGCAATGATAAAATCATGTGAGTTGGTTGGAGTAAATTCTTTCGTCTGGGCTTTAAAAAGCCTTTCAGAAGCAGGTATAAACGGAAAAGTCAAAGTAGTTGCGCCCACATTGATTGATAAAGCTTTTGAAGTCGAGGCCACGCTGCCCGCGCTGAGTTTTGAGCCGCCTAAGCTTATAGAGCGAACCGATATCGGTAAAGACGGTCTAAAAACCTACGGTATTAACTTCTCTTATGATGCTATCGAAAAAGTTGAGCTTTCCGGACAAGCGTTGCATGATCTGATCTTGAACGATAAAAATAATGTCGAGCGTGCAAATGATATGGCCGGAATTCTTAAAATTTTGCCGTTTTATGTTATTCCGTCTCAGGCTGAACGCAATTTTAAGCAAAATAACAAGGACCGATAATGATTACTTTAGGTATTGAATCCTCTTGTGACGATACTTCGATTGCTATTATTAAAGATGGCATCACAATTCTTACGAGTATGGTTTCATCGCAAATAGAAATTCATAAGCGATTTGGCGGTGT
>Ga0265294_10010162_pt1 | contig 10748 bp, 11 predicted proteins | sample MunlanPumphouse3_FD_192504 | JGI IMG/M metagenome (GOLD analysis project Ga0265294, IMG submission 192504) | Groundwater microbial communities from a municipal landfill in Southern Ontario, Canada - Pumphouse #3 | ecosystem: Environmental > Aquatic > Deep subsurface > Groundwater | place...
TTTAGGAAAATCCACAACGTTGAGAGTACCGACCAGATTGCCATCGACGGTCACCACCCCTTTGGCATCGACCTCAACATTGCTGCCCTGAACGCGGATCACCCCGTTCTGCCCCATAACCGGGAAACCATCCGTCGTCACGAGGGTTCCGTCGGCAGACAAACGGAAGTTCCCCTGACGCGTATAGGCTTGGCCATCGGGGGTGTTGACCACAAAAAAGCCGTCCCCATCAATCGAAAAGTCAAAGATATTGCCAGTCTGGGCCACCGGACCTTGAGCATAATCGATGTATACATTCTCCTTCTGGAGTATCGGGTCAGCCGTGGAACCCTGCGGCACTGCCGGTGGGTTAGCCGCCCCTGCAAGCATGCTCTCGAAGGTCATCTTGTCTTTCTTGAATCCAGGGGTGTTGACGTTGGCAATGTTGTTGCTGATTATATCCAACCGCTTCATGGCTGCAATATTACCGGACAGTGCCGAATACATGCCGCTATTCATTGTTTGTCTCCTCTATGTCTTATGCAGCTTCAGTTTGCCCCGCAGCCTGAGCATGGCCTGACTGAGTAGCTGCGAAACCCGGGATTCGGTCAACCCCAATGTCTCACCAATCTCTTTCAGGTTGAGGTCCTCGCTGTAATACAGTGTTACCGCCAGCCTCTCCTTGTCCGGGAGAGTTTCAATGGCCTGGCCCAGCGCCTCGGCCAGTTGCATCTTGATCACCTGCTGCTGTGGATTGCGGGATTCGCTTTCACACAACACATCCGCCAGAGATAACGAGCCGCCTTCATTATCTTCCCAACTATCGTCGATGCTGATGAAGGTAAACACATGGACGTCATCAAGCATTGCGTAGTAAGCGTTCAAGTCAATATTGAGGGCACTGGCGACCTCTTCTCCGGTGGGGTTTCGCCCCAAGCGATGTTCCAGGCTTACCACCTCGCGCTCCAAGCGCTTATATTTATCCCGCATGGAACGGCTGAGAACATCGTAGGAGCGCAATTCATCAAGAATTGTACCGCGTACATGCTGCTCGGCAAAGGTTTTAAAGAGCACACCACGTTCGGGGTCATACCGGTCGGCAGCATTTATCAGGCCAATCATTGCGGCGCTCATGAGATCCTGTGGATCAACATGAGAGGGGAGTTGGTGGATGATTCTCCCAACCAGATATTTAACCAGCGGCAGATGTTCGATGATAAGCTCATCACGACCTGCTGCGCTATCCCCGATGAATTGTCGTTTAGCCTTTACCGCACACACGATTCAGTCACCCCGTGGGTTATTGAGAAATCTGCTGAAAAAGAACTGAATATTCCCCTTAAGACGCATTTGGCGCTCGTTTTCAATAACCCGTTTGGCCAACGTGGCAAAGCATATGGCAGCCTCTGATTCGGGGAACAACTCCGACACCGCTTTCTGGCGTTTGACAGCCTCTATCACCTTTTCATCCTTGACAACACAGCCCAGGTAATCCAGGGAGATGTCCAGGAAGCGACCGGCCACATTGGCCAATTTGCGGAAAACCTCCAAGGCGTCTTCGCTGTTCTTGGCCATATTCACCAATACCTTGAAGTGGTGTTCAGAATAGCGTGTGGCCAGCAGCTTGATCAGAGCGTAAACATCGGTGATTGATGTAGGCTCGGGAGTAACCACCACGATGATCTCCTGTGCTGCTACGGTAAAATACGTTACGTTCTCGGATATACCAGCCTCGGTATCGACAATCATGACATCGAACTGCTCCTCCAACATATCCAACTCATCCAGCAGCAGCAGTTTTTCATGCTGCCCCAAGCTGGTGAATTCCTGTACCCCCGAGCCGGCCGGGATAATCTTGATGCCGGCCGGACCATCGATAAGGATCTCGGACAGGCTCTTCTCTCCGGTTAACACATGATTCAGATTGTACGCAGGAGAAAGTCCCAGCAGTACATCCAGGTTGCCCAATCCCAGGTCGGCGTCGATTACCAGTACCTTCTTCCCCTGTATCGACATGGCAATGGCCAAGTTGGAGACAACATTGCTTTTACCGACACCACCCTTGCCGCTCGTCACCGAGATAACCCGGATTCCCTTTTGTTCAGCGCCAATGTTTGCCTGTGATGAGGCGGATTGCTGGCCCTTGCGGACATCACGAGCCATCTGGCGCAATGTATCAGCTTGATCGCCAGTTTTGGTTAACGCACTCATTGGACCGCCTCCCGCAGAATCATATCAGCCAGCTTGGCAGAGGTGGCCATCTCTATATCCTCTGGAACCCGTTGCCCCGTGGTGAAATAGGCTATCTGTAGATTGTCTTTCATCAGCAGGTTTATCATGTTGCCGAAACTTTCACACTCATCAATTTTAGTGAAGACCACCTTGCTGATCTGAAAAATCCTGAAGCGGTTAAGGATTTCCTCGAGTTCACGATCTTTGGTGGTGGCTGAGAGACACAGGTAGACCTCAATGGGTATCTTGTTATCAAGGAAGTTCTTCATTTCATCCAGTTTTTCCTGATCCTTATGGCTGCGACCGGCTGTGTCGATAAAAATCAGATCACATGCGGAATGTTTTTCAATAGCCTTTTCCAACTCTTTGGGGGTAGAGGCGACCTCCAGGGGGATATTCATGATACGGGAATAGGTCTTAAGCTGTTCCACCGCGCCAACCCGGAAAATGTCCATGGTGACAAGCGCCACTTTGTTGCCTCGGTTCAGGGCATACATAGCGGCAAGTTTGGCGGTGGTAGTGGTCTTGCCAACGCCGGTCGGCCCCACCAGAGCAATAATGCGTGGAGAGTTCTTCCGCATTTTGAGGGCGCCGGCGAACTTGATCAACCGGCCCAGCGTCTCACCAAGACGGCTCTTGAGCGTCTGATTGCCACCCTCTACCGGCAGGGTGTTTAGAGTGTCAAGGATCGTTTTGATCAACTCGGTTGAGACACCGCTCTTGACTAATTCCTTGGCCAAGGGTGAATCTTCAGGGAGGACCTCCTCGCCAGACTGTCCCGCAATGGCTGTAATATCGAACGCATTCGGCCACTGTACAGACCGTACCCCGCCTGCCTGGCTTTTTGCCAGAGTATTGAGCAGGAGCTTTTTGATCTCCTCAAGATCCCCACGAGGAATATTTTTCAGGTTGAAACCTGTCTCTTGCGGGTCAGCCGGGTTTTCACCTTCGTCAGGTTTTTCCTCCTTGCGCAAATCCTCTTCTCTCCGTGAAAGCGCCTCGACTTTTTCACGCAATTCCTTAAGCTCCCGCGCCAATGGCGCCAGCATGGAGTTTTCAAGATCTTCCTTGGCGGTTCGTTCCCGCGTTGGCCTCTCACGATAAGGAACAGGTGGGTCTGCCTTAGGGGCTGATGTGCGTGCAGGGTCGAGCGCCGCTGTTACCCGGTAGACCGGTTTGCTGAAAAAGCCAAGAAATCCTCCGGTCTTATCTTTCTTTGTGGACATAATCATGGCATCGGAACCAAGTTCGGTCTTTACCATGCGCAAAGCCTCGGCCATGCTTGCTGCCTGAAAGGTTTTAACCAACATGTATGCTTACCACCCCAAGTGACTGTATTTTGACATTCTGTGGTATCTCATTATGTGACAGTACCGCCAAGTGTGGCACGAAACGTTCAATCAGTTTTCTGACATGCCTCCTGATGGAGGGAGAGGCCAAAAGAACCGGCTGGGCCCCGTTCATACCACAGCGTTCAGACATTGTACGAATGGAGGTGATAATCTGCTGGGCAACATTCGGCTCGATAGCCAGGTAGCTGCCCTGATCCGAAGACTGAATAGCTTCGGCAATGATATCCTCTACCTCACGGTCAAGCGTAATCAGACTGAGGCTGTCGTCCCCCATTGTAAACTGGTCAACAATAAAACGACCCAGCCCCTGACGAACAAACTCGCTGAGCACATCCGGGTCCTTGGTTAGACCGGCGTAGTCTGCCAGGGTTTCAAGTATGGTGCGCATATCGCGGATGGAGACACCCTCCTTGAGGAGGTTCTTGACTACCCGCAGGACAGTGCCCAGACTGAGCAGGTTAGGTATAAGTTCCTCTACCACCTTGGGAGCAGAAATAGCGACGTTATCCAATAGTTGCTGAACTTCCTGCCGTCCAACCAACTCGTGAGCGTGACGTTTGATAATCTCGCTTATGTGAGTGGCCACAACGGTAGTGCTGTCCACCACGGTATAACCATTGATTTGGGCTTCATCACGTTTATCACCACTGATCCAGACAGCAGGCAACCCAAAGACCGGTTCTTTGATGCCAACCCCGCTGACCTTTGCGGTTACCGCTCCGGAGTCCATGGCCAGATACTGACCGGTCAGTTCGCTTCCACCTACACGGGCCCCGCGAATAAGCAGGTTGTATTCATAGGGTTTGAGTTGCAGGTTGTCGTGGATATGGATCGGTGGCACCACAAAACCCAGCTTCTGGGCATATTGACGCCGAATGGAACGGATGCGCTCCAGCAGTTCGCCGTCCTGGGAGGCATCCACAAGCGGAACCAGGCCATAGCCCACCTCCAACTCCAACACATCCAGCGGTCGGACAGCCGAACCCTGATCAAGCGAATCTTCTCCAGAGCCAACCTCGGGTAGAAGCATTTCTTCGACCACCTGGGCCTTTTCACGTGCCATCTTGCCCGCCAGAAAGGTAACGCCCGAAAGCAGGAGGAAGGCAAAGTGAGGTAACCCGGGGATTAGCGCGAAAAGGAACATTACCCCGGATGAGACATAGAATGCCTTGGGATAGTTCAAAAACTGGCCGCTGATCTCGGTACCGAAGTTGTTCTCATCGGCTGAGCGCGTCACAATGATACCGGCCGCAGTTGAGATGATCAATGCCGGAATCTGGGCCACCAATCCCTCACCGACAGTCAACAGTGTGTAGTTTGTCAGGGCGGTCTGGATCGGCATTCCCTGCTGAAATATTCCGATAATAAGGCCGCCGAAGATATTAACCATTACGATCATGATGCCGGCGACGGCATCGCCGCGGACAAACTTGCTGGCGCCATCCATGGAACCATAAAAGTCAGCCTCTCGTGAGATCTTGAGGCGACGTGCCCGAGCGTCCTTTTCGGTGATCATCCCGGCCGAAAGATCGGCATCTATTGCCATCTGCTTGCCCGGCATGGCATCCAGAGTGAAACGGGCCTGGACTTCCGCTACCCGGCCGGCGCCCTTGGTAATGACAACAAAGTTTATGATCACCAGAATCAGGAATATGACAGCCCCAACAACGTAGTTACCACCGACCACAAACTGTCCAAAGGCCTTTATGACTGCGCCGGCCGCCTGAACCCCTTCACTGCCGTGCATAAGGATCAAGCGAGTGGAGGCGATGTTCAGCGCCAGGCGGAAGAGGGTGGTAACCAGCAGAATCGAGGGAAATGTGGAAAAATCCAGCGGATGGGTGGTGTAAAGACAGACCAGCAGAATGACAAGGGCGATGGTGATGTTGGCAGCCAGGAAGACATCCAGAAGAAAAGAAGGCAACGGTATGATCATCAGCGACAATATCCCGATCAGGGCCACTGCCACATAAATATCGGAGTTTTTGCGAAAACCGCTTAACTCTATTGCCTCAACCGCGCCGTTTGTCATTGATATGCCGTTTTTCCCCTTGCTTCAATAACTTAACAATCAGCCAAATTAATGCATTTATCATGCCGCTGCCAGTCCACCAACCTATGCATCGGGGCTGGGCACAGGCATTCGCAAACAATGTTTACCTTCCTGTGACATCCTGTCAAACTTTTTACAGAATTCAGAGCGCTATGCATCGTCAAACTCTTGAACCATGTCGATATTTTGACAACTTGATCAAGGTAGCGCCTATGATTTGGAATTGGCAAAAGTCCTGATCAGACCTTACCCTTGAGGCGGTAGACATAGGCCAATACTTCGGCCACTGAAGCGTACAGAGATTCAGGGACAGCTTCGTTTTCTTTTACCTGATCATAGAGTTCCCGCGCCAGAAAGCGGTTCTCTACCAGAGTTATATGGTGTTCATGTGCAATTTTCTTGATGGTCTGGGCCATCAGATCGGCCCCCTTGGCGATTACCAACGGGGCAATCATCCGATCCCGGTCGTATTTGAGCGCAACCGCAAAGTGAGTCGGGTTGGTGATAACCACATCGGCTGTTGGGATAATCTTGATCATCCTACGACGGGCGCTCTGGAACTGCAACTTCCTTATTCTGCTCTTGATTTCCGGATTTTCCTGTTGTTTGTTCTCGTCCTTGACTTCCTGCTTGGTCATCTTGAGGTTTTCGATGTAACGCCACTTGACGTATATCATGTCCAGAATGCCAATGATTATGAGAATACCGCATGTGTGGGTTACAATCTTGAAGGCGATATGACCAAAATAGCTGATAATGGTCTCGATATCGGCTTCCGCCAGAAAAGCAATGTTCTGGGTTTCATCCTTCATCACCCGATAAGCTATATAACCAACCACCAGAATTTTTAAAAGCGACTTGAACAGCTCCACTATGGCATCTTTGTTAAAAAGCTTACTGAATCCGGAGATCGGATTCAGTTTACCAAAATTAACCGTAAGCCGTTCCATGTTAAAATCCAGCTGTCCATTGTCCTGGACCAGTCTGGAGAGGACTGAGGTAAGAATGACGGAGAATACCAGCGGGGCCAATAACATGATAATCAGAAGAAACAGCTTTAGCGAGAGGTTGTAGACATTGGCCTCGGTCAGCTTGAAATGCCCCATGTCGGTGTAGATGAACACCGTGTTTTTCTTGAGACCATCCACCATATAGTTGCCGAAGATGTAAAGACAGACCATCGCGGCCATCAGGGTTAAGGAAGACGTAAGAACCTGACTTTGAGGCGGGGGGCTTTTTTTTCGAGCTTCCCCTAGTTTTTTCCCGGTCGGCTGTTCTGTTTTGGAATGTTTATCAACGTCCTCTGCCAGAGATCATCCCCCCTTTGCCAACAACCTGAACAGGGTTTCGATCTGCTCTTTAATATTGCCGAACGAAACCTCCAGGACATGAAAAAAGATAGTCAGGGTTATCCCCAGGACGATAAAACCGACACCGATGTGGAGAGGCATACTGATCATAAAGATGTTCATCTGAGGAAAAGCCCGCGCCATAACACCCAGGGCAACTGAAGAAAGAAGAAGTGAAACCATGACCGGCGCCGCTAATCGTACCCCGATGACAAATACATCAGTGGTCAGCCTGGTCAGATAGGAAACAACTTCACCGTTGAGGTGCAAACCGCCAATGGGGATGACACTAAAACTGTCAACAATCGAACGAATGAAAACATGATGGACATTCAGTGAGAAAAAAAGCAGGGTCGCCAGCAGCGTTTGCAGGACAGACATGATCTGTAGCTGGTTACCCATGGTGGGGTCGATGATTTGAGCGATGGTTAAGCCCATCTGCATACCAATGATTTGTCCGCTGAATTCAACCGCTGCGAAAAGAATCTGGGTAATGAACGCCAGTAGCAGACCAACCGCCATTTCGCGGAACAGCAATAGACCAAGGGTAAAGACATCCGACGGCACTGCAACGGGGGTAATACCAAGGGCGGGAAAACAGGCCAAGGTGATCATCAGCACGGTGATCACCTTGAAATTCAGCGGCAATCGCTTGCCTCCGAATACCGGCAGGGCAGCAAAGATGCCTGCCACTCGACTGAACACAAGGGCAAACGTGACCACTTCTCCCGGAGAGGGGAAGGGAAGCAGCGGAAACATCGGTTCAGCGTCTCATGATAGAAATGAATGAGTAAATTTCCCGTGTAAAATCGCTCATATATGTCATCATCCACGGAAAAAAAATGATCATGGCAACCATTACGGCAACTATTTTGGGGGCAAATGCAAGGGTAGCCTCATTGATAGACGTCACAGCCTGAAACACACTGATCAGTAGCCCCACTACCAAACTGAAAATCAGCAACGGCGCAGCCAGAAGAAGTGTGGCCTCAAAGCTGCGGCGGGCAAGCTGTACAACAAGTTCAGGGGTCATATAAAATCTCCTGCTCTTCCACTAACCGAAACTTTTTACGAGTGATTCGATCACCAGCCCCCAGCCATCCACAAGCACAAACAACAGTATCTTGAACGGAAGCGAGATCATGACTGGCGGCAGCATCATCATACCCATGGACATGAGTACTGAAGCCACCACCATGTCTACAACTATGAATGGGATGTAGATCAGAAAGCCGATCTGGAAAGCGGTACGCAATTCCGATATCAAGAAGGCCGGAATTATGGTCAGGGTCGGGATATCATCGGCATTCTTTGGTCGAGGGAGCTTGGAAAGACTCACGAAAAGCCCCAGATCCTTTTCCCTGGTTTGGGAGAGCATGAACTTTCTGATCGGCTTTACGGCGCGCTCCATGGCCAGTTCCTGAGATATCTGCCGGGCCTTCCAAGGCTGGTAGGCCTCCTTATTGATCTGCACCCAGACCGGGTTCATGATGAAAAACGTCAAAAACATGGAGAGCGCCAGGATAATCTGGTTGGAGGGCGCCTGCTGGGTGCCCATTGCTGTGCGCAGAAAGGAAAGCACCACAACAATACGGGTAAAGGAGGTGGTCATGATCAGGAGGCCCGGCGCCAGCGAGAGGATGGTCAACATCAGGAATATCTGGATTGTGACCGCAACATCCCCTGGTTTGGAGGCTGTTCCTACACCTATGCTCAACGACGGTATCGGCATCGGCTCAGCATGCGCCTGAGCCACCAGCAAGACCAGCATGGTCAAACACCCGAACAGCATCATCCATTTGTGACGAACTGCCATGTGCATATCAGCCCCTCTTCCTTCCCGCATCCCTACGAAACAGGTCTGCCAGCGTTCCGCGAACAATACCGGCATCTTCCAGCACCTCGATCTCCTCAATGACATTTACCTGTTTGATCAGGGTGAGACCATCTTCCGTACTGGCCAGCAGTAGGTAATCGCCACCTACTTCTACCAGAATGAGCATCTTCTTGGGTGCAATATAACGTGTTTCCACCAGGCGGATGTGCTTTGAGGCGAATCGGGTGGCAGCAGGCGTGCCAAGAAGCTTTCCGGAAAAATGCCGGGTAAGCAGGATCAGCCCGACCACAATAGACAGGGCGGCGATCATCTGAAGAAAACTGGAAAAAAAACTGTAATCCTGGCGGATGGTATCTGCGGCGTGGACGACTGTTGGCAGGCAAAGTAGCAGGATTGCCACGGCACTCCTCACAGAATCTTCTCCACCCTTTCGTTGGGGCTGACGATATCCACCAGGCGCACACCGAACTTCTCGTTCACCACAACTGCCTCGCCACGCGCCACCAGCTTGGAGTTGACAAAGATATCCAGCGGTTCTCCAGCCAATTTTGAAAGCTCAATAACAGCGCCCTGATTAAGCTGAAGAATATCCTTGACCAGCAGTTTGGTTCTCCCCAACTCAACAGTAACCTGCAGGGGTATATCAAGGATGAAATCCAGGTTCTTCCTGTCCAATTCTAAATCATTAGCTTCAGGCTTGTTACTCACTACTGCCCCCTTTGCTGAATATCTTGCTGATCTGTAACGCCTTGTTACCGTGACGTATCCCCGGAACCCCGAGATACTTTGGAACCCCCTCAACCTTGACCGCAAGCTCACTGGAACATGGTTTATCAAGCATGATAGTATCGCCTGGCGCCAGATCCAGCAGATCACGCAAGGTGATGGCAGCGTTGCCCATCTCCACGGAGAGATTAAGGGGCGCTTCCAAGATTTCCGATGACAACCGGAAGGACCACTGAGGGTCTATGGCCATCAAGTCGAACTGCATACCCGTTTTGAGTTTGTCCCGGATCGGGTCAATAGTCATATATGGGATAGCAAAAACCATGTTGCCCGAGATCTCCTCAATCTGTATCTTGAGAGACATGGTCACGATCTGATACTCGGGGGGAACAATATTGACCAGGCGGGGGTTCATCTCCATGCGAAGCACACTCATCCGGGTAACGTAGAGCGGCGCCCAGGCCTTTTCCAGATCCAGGAGGATGTCTCTGACTATCTTCTCCATCAGACGGAGTTCGATAGAGGTGAATAAGCGATTGGCTATGGACATCTTGGATGAACCAGTGCCACCCAGAAGGCTATCCACCAAGGCCATAACCAGGGTGCTGTCAAAAGAGATCAGAGCTGCTCCTTTGAGTGGCTCAATTTTGAAGATTGCCATGCAGACCGGGGATGGCAGGGTCTGAAGGAAGTCATCAAATTTGTATGCGCGCGCCCCGATCTTCTTAATGTCCACCATTTTACGCAGACGGTTGGAAAGATTTACACGGTTGTAGCGAATGAAGCTATCGTAGATTATATCCAGGTTGGGAACAAATCCCTTATGAGCCTCGGTATTAAAAAGATCATAAGCAACAGCACTACCCTCGGTTTTAGCCAGTTCCTTTTCCGGCTCTATCCGACCGTCAAAAACGGCGTTTAGAAGGGCCTCTATCTCTGCTTTTGTGAGTATCTTTTCCATATCCGCCCGGATTTACCCCTACTGAACAACAAAATCGGTAAAATAGATCTTGGCAATCAAGCCTGGTGGAATATGTTTGTTGACTGCCGCCATAATATCTTCCTTTAGTTGGTTTTTACCCTGGATATCCTGGATATCCTGCATGGTTTTTGAACTTAGCAGCACCAGTATGGCATCACGTATCGGCGCAAGACGGCCATCGAGTTCGGCCTTTACCGCGGGGCTCGCCATTTCCATCTCAACCTTGACCTTCAGATAA
>Ga0265294_10010164_pt1 | contig 10745 bp, 11 predicted proteins | sample MunlanPumphouse3_FD_192504 | JGI IMG/M metagenome (GOLD analysis project Ga0265294, IMG submission 192504) | Groundwater microbial communities from a municipal landfill in Southern Ontario, Canada - Pumphouse #3 | ecosystem: Environmental > Aquatic > Deep subsurface > Groundwater | place...
CGCCCCGCTGCCGGGTCGTCATTAAGGCGTCCCAGTACAAGGAAGCGGAAGAGATCATGAAAGAGGTCTCGACCGCGGCAATCGACAGTCTCACCGCGGACGGCGGCAGTGCCGTCCTCAAGCGTGAGAGCAAGTGAGATGCGGTCCGCGCTCCGCCGGTGTCCCCGGTGCGGCAGATACACTCTCGAAGCGGCCTGCCCATTGTGCCAAACACCGACGGTGTGTCCGAAACCCGCTCGTTTTTCACCGTACGACCGCTACGGTGCTTACCGCCGCACAGCGATCATTCAGGAGTACGGTCCCGATGGCAAATATCATCAGGTTTGATTCCCGCCCGGTCCTCAAGAGCCCCTATTTCATTGAGGCTCTGCCCGGCATCGGCAACGTCGGCAAGATCGCCGGAGATTTCCTGGCAGATGCCTTCAAGGCCGTGAAGTTCGTTTCGATATATTCCGAGGACCTGCCGCCGCAGATAACCACCGACGAGGAATGCGTCGCTCATCTGGTGGCCAACGAGCTGTGGTATGCTGACATCGGCGGCCGGGACGTCGTCTTCCTCCGGGGACTGAGCCAGGGCTCGACCGCCGAAGGACAGTTCGCCCTCGCCCAGGATGTCGTCAGTATCCTGCTGTCGCTGAACGTCAAACGGATCATCACGCTCGGCGGCTACGGCACCGGGAAGCTCGTGGACCAACCGCGGGTGCTGGGTGCCGTGTCCGACGCCAAACTGAAGCCCGAACTGACAGACTACGGCGTGACCTTCGTGCCCAACGAACCGCAGGGCGGGATCATCGGAGCAGCAGGCCTGCTGCTCGGCCTCGGCCGGGTCTACGGCATCGACTCATGCTGCCTGATGGGCGAGACCTCCGGCTACTTCAACGACTACAAGAGCGCTCAGGCCGTAGTGGGCATCCTTGTCAAGATGTTCGCCGTTGATCCTGATCAGAAGGAACTTCAGGACAGGACCGCGAAGTTCGAAGAACTGACCGCCAAGGTCAAAGAGACCGCCGCCGATGACGGCAAGTACGACAGCTTCAGCTACATCGGCTGAAATGACCCGGACACTCAATGCCGTGTGAGGCACCCTGCCCCGTAAATGACGGTGAATGGGTGCGGTACATCGTCCTGGCGGGATTTCCGATACTTCCAGTACAGCAAAGAGTGGTGCAGTCACGGCTCTCGGCAAAAAAAACTTGCCACGCGGCATCAGCGCTTTCTGACACCTGCGGTCCGGACGGTAAAGAGGCCCTGTCTGTCGTATCGGAAAACCGCAGAAACGGTACGGCCGCCGACACGCTCGAAGTTCGCGGCATTGCCGGCACTGTGCCGTCCGGGCGGTCGGACTTCCAATCCGAGAGTGCTTAACGGGCGCGTCCATTAATTATAAATACGGACGTCCTAATGGCCTTCCTGTCCCCACCTAGCTCAGACTGGCTAGAGCGGCTGACTGTAGAGTGTTCTCGGAAAGATCCGATACAGCCGCTGAAATCAGCAGGTCCCCTGTTCAAATCAGGGGGTGGGGACCATGATTCCATTGTCGAGTGAATGACTTTTGGTCATACTTTTTGTGAGATTCAGACATTATACGATTTACCGACAGTCGGCAACCTCGCAAGCAAACATGGTCATTCGACAATATCATAAACCGGCCTGCTGAGCGTTGTTGATGACTAGAGCAATCTCAACAGAGTACAATCATCGAAAATTGTTAACTCCGCGATTGACAGTGATGTTGTTTATCTGAGCACAGTTGCTGCCACCGATCACCAGTCGGCAGAATTTTTCGGTCTCCAAGCCTCTGCCTCCTGCTTGAAAACGTTGCCGATGATAACTGGTACTGTTGAAGCATCGACAGCAAAATCAACGACGGGTTAGGCCGTACCAGATCATGATGATAGCCCTTCGAATTTTTAACATAATTAGACCATACATCAAAAAATTAACATCAACAGCCGTCTAACTGTCTTATTTCATATTCATTGAAACGAAAGAGCTCTGCTTAAAGACACGATCTGGACAGACTTCTTCGCAACGGCCACAAGCCGAGCCGAGACAACGTCCCGTATTTATACTGGATGTCCCGTCTGCAAATGAGAGTGCTTTTTCAGGACAGAACTGGACGCACCGCATGCATAATCTACAAGACCATGACGCCGTCAGAGCAGTACATCCATCGATATGTCAAGGCCTTCACCGAGGTCGCGGATATCGCGCATGACCTGCCGCTAGACCAGCGGCGTGACATGGTCATCGAGATAGCCGCTGAGACCGTAGCCTTCCAGTAACTTCCGGTAGCAGTCTGGAGCCATCCCTTCGATCCAAAGGGCGAGCTCACAGACATAGAGATTGCGGAAAACATCTGAAGTCGCGAACATGATGTGTTCGGCCAGAAGCTGTTGCCGCAGTGCGTTAAGCTCCGACAGGATATCCGGATCACGGGCAAGATCCTTGACCAGCTCCAGCGAAGTGTTACCCACCTGCACCAGCATGGTCGCATCTGGCGGCACAATGCCAACGGCTTGGGCTTTAACCGGGTCCACTTGGGTGCCGGAGGCACCGGCCATGTACATCGTCTGCACTTCCCGAGGCGCAACATCGGCAGCCTGCATGGGGGTCATCTGACCGGTGCGGAGCGCGCTCAGGGCCCGCAGGCTCTTAGCCTTCGCCGCGCCGAGGGCACGAATGCGGTCCTCCACCTCGCAGCAGTCCGGGATCGGCGTGTTGTAGCAGGCGGCAACGTACGCCTTCATGTTGGTCGATGGCGTGCCGTTGGATACATCGCAGGCCGTGCCCATGATATCGACCCCCTCCCGGATGCACTGCGCCGTCCGGGCATGGACCTGCTCCGGCGTGCCGCGCGGCATCAGATCTATGACGTCAAGGCTGCCAAGGCAGCGCATCTCGTTGCCCAGCTCCTTCCGCACCAACCAGGCCGGCGGCGCGTCGAAGGAGAAGCAGTCCATGTGGCTCTTGCGGATGTACGGCAGGAGTTTCTCGGTGTGCCTGCACATGTGCAGGATCTTCGGCGCCGAGACGGCACGAGCGAACTTCTGGTGGCACGGGAGCACGAATTCCTTGTAGGTTTCCGGTGAGATCGGGTCGCCCGAGGCGGACGGATCGGCCGGGAACAGGATGTGTGCCCCGGCAGCTACCTGCTGGCGGCCGTACTCGATGCAGAAGTCGGTAGCCGCGGCGTCGGCCGCAACACCTGCTATCGGCGCCGTGAAGAGTGATTATCTTCTTTGATAATCTTAGAAAAAAGAAGAAAGACCGACCCGCCAGCCGTTTTATCTAGCGACGGCCCCATTCCCGACGGCATGCAGAACGTTCCGCGCATCCTCGCCGTCGTCGGCTCCCTCCGGGAGCAGTCACTGAACCGCCAGCTGGCCGTCCTCGCCGGGCAGGCACTCGGAAATCGCGCCGTGTTCGAGGTCCTCGACTACCGTGACATACCGCTCTTCGACCAGGACGAGGAGTTCCCAGCCCCGGCCGCCGTGGCGCGCGTGCGCCGTCAGGTACTGGAGGCCGACGCTCTCTGGTTCTTCTCGCCCGAGTATAACCACTTCTTCCCGGGCGTGCTGAAGAACCTGGTCGACTGGCTGTCCCGGCCGCCGGCGCCCGATGAGCCGCCGGTGCTGGTCGGCAAGCCGGCCGCGCTCAGCGGCATCTCGCCCGGCCAGGGCGCCACGTTGCAGGCGCAGGACCACCTGGTGACCCTGCTCTCGTTCCTCGACGTGCGGCTCATGAACGTCCCGCGGCTGGCGATCCCGCGGGCCGCGGAGCAGCTGACCGACGGGAAGCTGATCCTGCGGGACAGCGCGCCGTACCTGCAGCGGCAGGCGGACGCCTTCCTCGCGTTCATCACGCAGGAACAGCGCCCGTGAGCCGCTCACTCCGGCCAGAGGCCCTTCGAGAAGTAGCGGTCGCCGCGGTCCAGGAAGATCGTGACGATGACCTTGCCCTCGACCCGCTGCGCCAGCTGCAGAGAGGCCCAGAGCGCCGCGCCAGCAGCTGTTTTGCATACCTGAACGACTGGTCGGAGAAGTCCTTGGACTCCCCCCTGAGCTTCTCCTTGAGGAGCAAGATGACCCCCTCGCCCTCCGCCGTGTACCAGGCGGCCTGACGGCCGTCCGCCGCGATGATCTCCAGAATCCTGTCTCTAACCAGCTTGCTCGCCATCTTCTGAGGCCCCCGTGTGGTGCCGCGCTGGACGTATATCGACGTCCGCGGCTCGACTGCAATCGTGATGTGTGACTGGAAGTCCTTAAGACCGATGATCATGTGGAAAAATCGAACTCTAGAACAATAACACAAATGCCAGCACATTTGCAGTTTGACGTGATGCGAAGTTTCGTATGCGGCCATAACAACATAAATGATCTATATTCGAAAATCAACTACCTTATTGATTTTATGTCCGGTCTTTTTGAACCTAAGGTGATTGTGAAAAATACTTTCACACAGACCTTGGAATCACTCAAAAAAGCAAATCTGCGGTTACCAGACAATCCCGATGACGGTGGCTTCGATGATTCCGATGATAGCTGGGTAGACGGCAGGGTCAATAGATTGGAAAATGAAGAAAAATACTGTCTCGATGTCAAAAATGGTGTCAAGGTGTCGAAGAATCCTGAAACGATGATAACAGCCTATGATGAATCTATTGAGAAATACAAGATGCTGGCAGGAATGGCCCAATTCACATCCCATGCACTTGTATTGTCCAGGGCTGAAGATTATGCTGCCATCACCATGCTTACAGCCAACTTTTATTCCAAATCAAAAGACGTCTGTGAAAAAGCCGGAATAAAAGTTTCGAACGATGCTAAACGCGATGCTTTGATTGATAAGGTAAAGGACGAAATTGCGTTCATCTGTCAATATACGCCAGATAATTCGATTATTCTCATCGACGGACCGTTGATCGCAGGTGATGCATACACCTATATGATTGCAGCACAGCCTCAGTTTATCGAAAAACATTCGTTACCTGTTTTCTTTGTAAAGAACAGCAACAGCAACCTGGTACTCGATTACTCAGGTGCTCCGCAGGGAAAATACAACTCAGACATGCACTGGGCTGATATGATACTAAAACCTGGCGAAAGAACTGCTTTTTACAAATACACGGATAAAATAAACGAAAGGAACACCAAGGTATTCTGCTACCTCAAGTTCTTCAATGAATCAAGTCCTGTCAGAATAGAGTTCTATTCTGACCTGTTTTTCTTGAACAAGACAGCCATCGACAATGTTATGGACCTCATTCTCTACCTGATTTATTGCCAGGGAGATTTGAAGAACCCACAAGTTCGGCCGATAGCGGTTGCTGAAATGTATGCACGCGAATCGCTGAACCTGGTCAATGTTCACAACGAAATGAAAAAGACAGGACTGACTCCAACGATGAATGAAGCCAGGGGAATGATGGGGGAATACTGATGAAATGGATAGTCATGGGTGAATCTGACGGCGGAAAAATCAAGCTTGTCTCGCAAAACAGCAACAACAGCGGAATTCTTCCGAAGGGCTCCTACCTGACAATTGAATCAGGTGATGTTCTCCATGTGTTACGGGTCGATGAAAGTTATCAGGATGAGCCGTATCACCCTTCAACACTCATATCAGACCTCAATCTGGACGGACTTTCATCTGATAACAACTGCAAAAATATTGTTTTGGCATATCGCGTTTATGATAAAACCAACCGGAACGACGGCCTGATTGATTTCATCAAACCTCAACAGTACGCTAGGCGGTCGACTCAGGCAGAAATCGATTTGGCTCTCGGCGATATCGAAAAAGGCCCTCGGGTCTTTGTTGCCGCAATGCAGGCTAACCAGGACACAATCCTGGCAGATGATGAAGGCAAATTAATTACTGCAAAGTTGCCAGAAGAGATGTTCTTCCACCAAATGATGATCTGCGGCAAGACTGGCAGCGGTAAGACTGTGTCAATAAAGTACCTGACGCAGTATTTCATTGAAGAAATGCAGGGCGCAGTCCTTGCTGTCAACGTAAAAGATGTCGACCTGCTGATGATGGACAAGGCCACAGATGTCACGAATGATGAGATCTCCCGTGAATGGAAAGACGTTGAAGGATACGCGCACGGCATCTCCAACTTTACAATTTACAAACCTGCCAATGACGACCGTCGGCAGGTCGGAATCGACAGCAACCGCTGCCGGAAGATCGGACTAGACGTTGCAAAAATCGACCCAGAATCCCTGGCAGGTCTCCTTCAGGGCATTTCTGAAATCGGCGCGATGAGCCTGCCTTCAATCTTCGCATATTGGAGAAAGACAAAACAGGATAAGAATCTGCCAGTGAGATTCACTGACTTCTGCAAGGAGTTTTCTGCAAACGAAGGCCGCTCATTCAATGCAATAAACTCACGCGGCGAAAGCATACCTGTGACATTACATAAGGCCACTTTCGACAACATTATTCGTTGCCTGAGCAACGCCTCGTCTTTCTTCGATAACAACGGCCTCCAGGTACTTGACGCCGACGACATTCTGACACCCGGCAACCTCAGCGTCATCGACGTAACAGGAAAAGACGGAACCAGCTTCGGATCGGTTCTTCTCCGGGACCTGCTGTCGAAGATTGTCGCAGTAAAACAGAATCGTACAAACGATGTGCCAGTGCTGATCATTATTGATGAAGTTCACATGTTCTATAATACCAGCGCCAGCATGGAAGCACTTGGAGACTTGGACACAATCTGCCGGACCGGCAGAAGTAGCAAGATCGGTGTGATTTTCGCTTCTCAAAGCCCTGCCGACATTCCATCCGGCCTGTCTTCAGTGATAGACACCAAGATCTTTTTCAAGACCGATTCACCCAATGTTAAACCGTTGGGCATTAAAGTAACTCCTGAGGAGTTAGAAGGGTTGAAAGCCGGCTTTGCAGTTGCCAGCATTCACAGCCTTCCTCAGTTGAAAGTTCTCAAATTCCCATTGGCTTTTGCAGGAGTTGTTAGGAATGGATGATAAAAGCGTTGAATTCTTGAAAAGTGTAGTTGGAAACGACCTCGACCGCGACCTTCTCGACATTCTTTCTGATCAGAAGCTCTCGTTCGATGAGCAAGTAGAGGCTCTACTGAAAAAGATGGAGGAAACTCAATGATCGACTATGATTACAGCCTGATCATTGATGAGGGCGATGAACAGAGAACGTTCAGCCCCAACCTCCCCAAATCGATCAAGAACATCGATTTCATCACCGGCCGCAACTCCTCTGGCAAAAGCACCCTGATGAATATCATCGCCGCCGGCATGTACGGTAACAAGGTGTCGAGTGTCAATCCGACACTCCGGGGCGATATCGACAGTCTTCTTAATTCAGATCATAAAAAACTGAAATTCGACATCCTGATCACCAATCCTGCCGACCCCATTCAGCTCAAGGTAACGAAAGCCGACAATGAAAAAAAAGCCGTTCTGATGGAATCCACAGATGGCGGAGTTCATTTCTCTGCTCTTTCTCAGAACGAATTCGAACGGAAATACAACCTGATCTACGACATCCCCGATAACCCCCGTACCAGGATCAAAGAAATCTCCCGCCAGCTCATGGGCGTCTACCAGGCCTACGAAGACAATCTGCAGGATTTCGATTCCAAGTTAACTAAGCTTATTACAGAAGTCAGAGACGCCTCCAATAAGAAAAAAGCTGGAGAGCTTCAAGAGCAGATTGATAAACTTACTGAAAAACAGAAAAACAACGAAGACGTTATCATTCCGCGGGCAACTGAGCGCATTGATACCATTGCCCATATCAAGGCACTCAAAGAGTTTGTTAATTCTCGCGCTGAGGTACTGAAGGCTCAGAAAGACTTTGACGAGATGAAAAAATTCGTACCAAACGCCAACATCAGTCCGGTCAAACAGCAACGTCAGTACGATAATGCCCGCCGGACTGTTGCTTCAATGGCCCTTACCATCGACACAGAAATCGAGTCTATGTGTGAAAACGTGTTGAAGGTAGCGGAAAAAAAGGATGAACCGATAATAAGACAGATGCAGGCCCTGAAATTTACCAACCCGGCAAGAAGGCTGGCTCTGCCGGAATCTTACTCTGCCGTCATCACTGCCTTTTCATCACTCTGCAGTTCATATTCTCACAGTTGCAGCCCTCAGGACATTCAGGAAAGAAACATGCTGAAACAGCTTCTGGATGTTGCTATTCAGTACAAGAATACAACTCTCGAAATGCCTGGCTTTGATTCGCTTGACTCCTTTACCTCAGTCCTCGATGAAAAATTCCGCGAAGCCGACGCAAAGACAAAGAAATCCACAACTGCACAGGCAACTGTAAAAGATTGTATGAATCTCAACGAGTCTGTCAAAGATCTGGTAAAAAAGATCAATGCCATTGTTCCGCCGTCGATAAATCAGAGTGAAGACGATTCGATCAAGCAACAACGCTACAACGCGCTTAAAAAGAATCTTGAAGACTGCAAAAGCAACGCCGAAAAGATTGCTAGAAGCGCGGCAGCTTTGGGAATCAATGACGCCACGTACATGCGGATAGACAGCGAGTATCAGCACAATGCGCCTGAGCTGTGCGCCAAAACTGTTCCTGGTCTAACAGCAGAATTGGAAGCACAGAACAAAATCGTGACCAGTGCAAAAATAGAGAACCAATCTATCACCGGAACGCTCAAGTACGACGAGGAAACGCTAATCAGAATCCTGTCGCACAAGGATCACCCGTTGAAAGACCGGCTGGATGATCTGATCAAAATGCAACAGGGCATCAATCACCTGCGTCAGCAGCTGATCAAATTCGAAAAGAATCAGCGTGTAATTGATGACGGACATTACGGCACCTTGTCAAAAACAGATCCGTATGTCGTTGCTCTCTGGAACTACCTGGGAAAAGTCATCGGTATTATCAAACACCGTGAACAGACATACACGGTTTCGTCGATCAATACCATCGACAACATTATTCTGACAGATACTGGAAAGACGATCTACATCAACGACATGGGCACCGGACAGACTCAAGTTACATATCTGCGGAGCCAACTGACAAAGTACGACGGCCGCAAGATAATTGCACTGTTCGATGAAGTCGCAACGATGGACCGCAGCACGCTGAACGTCTTGTTCGATGAATTCATGAGCATGCAAAAAAAGGGAAAGCTCTTGGTTGGAATCACTGTTCAACCGGCTGATGCAGACATCAGCGTTGAGGAGATGGGGATGTGAGCCTGTCCAATGAAGCTGAAAATCAGCTGGTGTCGATGTATGATACCCTGACTGACAAAATCAGAGCGGAGAAGCAATGGAACACCATCTGGGAATTCAGTTTCAATAAGGACGGCAATGCCCGACTTTCAATGTACTACTCGGCGGCAGCCGAATACGTCGACAGCAGCGTAGTGGCTGAACTGAAAAACAACGGCCTGATCCGTGATTCCAAGGATGTCAATCAGTATATCCTTACCGCAAAGGGCGTTTACCAGGCCGAAACTATTCTTAGAATCGACACCTTGACCAACATTCTGGTTGCTGTTGATGACCGGTTCTTCGAGCCAAAGGTTACAAAAATCTCGGAAAGAGAGAAAATAATCCTTTTTTCGATGATGATGATGCGTTGTTTCTCGAAAGAATACTGCATCGATGCCCGGAAAGACAAAGACACCAAGGATGAATGGATGCAGATCTTCATCGAGTCACAGAACCAATTGAAGAAGATGAAGGTCATCAAGGTAAAGACTCCCCTCGAAAAATTGGGCAAAAAGAGTGACATCGAAGATCCGATGAGCAATATTATCCGCCACACCGACGCCCTTGACAAGAAAGTCAAGATGCTTTATAAGAAAACTGGAAAGAACCAGTATTATCTGGATATGCTCTACAAAGACAGGACCATCAATGTCGAATCGCTGGCATTCATCCTTGATTCGATTTTTGAAGGATCGATTGGTTACGCCCAGATCAACGAAATCGCTGATTTCTGCAGAGATGCTCTACACGTTCACGGTGTGCGGGTGTTCGACTACAGTGAGGAGAACTTCTCGACACCTGATTGCGATGACGCCATAAACAATGCCTTGGTGCTTCTAGCTTCGAGACAAACTGCCAGCAGCAATCAAGAATAAACAGTTTACAAACTTTTTTCTTTCTTTTTCTGCTCTTCTACAATCTTTTTCATTTCTCCGATCGTGAGCACCGACTCATACCAGTGGATCATCCGGTAGCAGTTCAAGCAGACACAGACCAAATCGGCATCCGGGTCGATCTTCACAACTCGCCCCCGAACGTCGATACCGGCTTCCGGTGATGGCCCTCAATGAACCTGCGGCCCCGCTCGCCGTAGGCCTTCGAGAAGTCGAAACCGCAGATCTGGCACACAGTCTCGTGCAGCGCGATGGCCGCCTCCCGGTTCCGCGCGTTACGCTCGTACCGGGCCAAGGATGTCGTGGAGAAGCTGTTCTCGTTGATGAAGTCGGACATCGGCATGCATCAGGCCGATCAGAACGTGGACGGAGAACGGGGTGTACGGGGTGCTGCTGATCGGTTTTCTCGCGCAGGCGATGGTTGCCGTGACACGTCTTCTGACCGAGCCAGCCTCTGCTCTGGCGACGAAATTCATAACTGACCCCATGCAGAAGTTGACACTTGCCGCCATCAGGAACGGAGACGGCGGCAGGAGGTACGTGTACTCGAACTTCGACCATCTAAACACGGCGGTCTTGGGCACTTTCGGTGTCATCGAGGGGGTGA
>Ga0265294_10010166_pt1 | contig 10745 bp, 8 predicted proteins | sample MunlanPumphouse3_FD_192504 | JGI IMG/M metagenome (GOLD analysis project Ga0265294, IMG submission 192504) | Groundwater microbial communities from a municipal landfill in Southern Ontario, Canada - Pumphouse #3 | ecosystem: Environmental > Aquatic > Deep subsurface > Groundwater | place...
AAAGTTTTCTAATAAATTTGATTTAGAAAAAATCACATCTTCTTTAAAAAATGGTTTATTAGAAATAGTAATTCCTAAAAAAGCAAGTGAATTTAGAAAAATTAAAATTAACAAGTGATAATTGTTATATAAAATAACTTTAAATAAGAACAGGTGATTTAAAGTGAAATAAACTTTACAGGTGGGTCAAATTTTACTGACCTACCTTTTTATTTAATTTTAAAAGGAGTAAAAATGAATTTAGAACAATTTAAGAGTAATATTAATAAATTGTAGGAAATTATTAATAAAGTAATAAAAGATTAGAAAAGAAAATAGGAAATTATAGATATTTATTAGAGTTTTTTTAATATTATGTATGTAAGTCCTGGTATAAGCGACAAAACATCTAAGTTTTATAAAGAAGGAGGATGGTTAGAATATATTACTCAGGTATTAAATACATCTTTTAATATAAAAAAAATATTAATTAATAGTGGAAACAAATTAAATTTTACTGATGAATAGTTATTAGTATCTTGTCTATTCTTTAACTTAGGGTTATTAGGAAGTGAACATTAGCCATTAATGGTTAAAAATGATTCAAATAGTTATAGATATAAAAATGGGTTTTTATATTAGTTTAATTCATAGATGTCTTTTATGAAAACATACGATAGAAGTTTATTCATTCTAAATTATAGAAATTTTAAATTATCTATGAATTAGTATATGGCTATAAGATTAAGTTGGGGTTTATATTAGTAGTCTGATAAAATGTATTTCCAAATGGAAAAACAAAATAAGAATAATAAATTTAATATAGTTCATGTTTTAAATAGTGCAATAGAATTAGTTCAGCAAATGTGATGGAGATTATTATGATATTTTTACCAAATTGGTTTTTCTTATTTTTAATTGGTTTTAATTCAGTTTTTTTACTATTATTAGTAATATTAATTTTTATTTTAATAAAAAATATATTTCCTATATTAAAATATATTATATAGATACAATAGACTATAAGATAGATTTTTATTGTTATAGAACAAGTAGAAAATAGTTAGGCTTTTAAAAATGATGATTAGGTTGGTATTATATGGTTAAAACTTAAAAAAATATTATAGCGTCTAAGGGATTTTATATGAATTATTTTACTAAAAATTAGATTGATAATAATTGTTTTAATAAAATTTTAGATTAGTATAATAAATTAACTAAATTTAGTTAGAAAAAATCATTAATAGATTCTTTAACTACTTAGTAGAATATAATTTTATATAACAATATAAATTAGGTAATTGTTAAAAATTATATTCTTTAGATATTATATCCAGTTTTTTATAAATTATCATAGAATATTATAGTTACATTTAAAACATTTTGTTGTTAGTATAATTTATAGGATTTGAAAAAAGATATAACTAACCAAATGTTTATTAAAATGAAAAACTATAGACCTTAGAAAGGTAAAGCTTTTTCTTATTTAAATATGGTAGGAAAACATTATGCAATAGTTCAAAATAAAAAACATTATAATAGATTAACTAAGCATATTTAGTTTAGTTAGTAGTTAATAGATAATAGTAATAAAAATTAGTTAATATTACAATAGAAAAATAAAATATTATTTTTAAAAAGATTATAGTCATTTTTAGAATATATATAGTAGAATAGACAATATTATTTTTTAAATGAAGTATAGAACTCAGTTTTATAGAAATTTATATAGTTAATAGGATAGATATAGGATTATACTCATATAAAAACTAAAAAATAGGTAATTTTACTTTTAACTTGTAAAATGGATACAGTTTAGTAGATAAAGAAAATACCTAAAGTTTTAAATAAGATTAAAAAAATTTTTTTAATTAGTGAAAGAGAAAAGGAATTTAGATTATATGTCTGATGAAGTTAATGTTTTACAACAAAATCTTTTTAAAGATAAGAAAGTATCTAATATATTATAGTAGATATATGAGAATAATAAATAGAATAAAGGAAACTTACAAAATATTTTAGATACATATCAAACAATTGTATAGAATTTAAAATAGGGTGATCCAATTTAGGTTTTATCAACTGTTTTACCAAGTATGAAAAATGTATTATAGACAAAGGTAAAAAATGATTAGGTACTTGTTAAGATGACAACAGTAGTACAGAAACTATTACAACCTAATAATATAAATGATAATGGAAACGGATTACTTACTAATCAATAGATTTAGGATTTAAAAAATATTTCAAAAAATAATTCAAAAGAAGTAAAAAATTTACTACAATAGAAATAGGAATTTTAGTTTGAAAAAAAATTATTATGATAATAAATCTAATTTTTAGATACCTTCTATTAAATTTTCTTAGAGTTATATATTAGATTCTTAGTATTATTAGGTATAGCAAGGTTAGGTGTTAGATATTGTTTTAAATAAAAATCATCCTTAGTATAAATCATAGTAGGATTTATTTAAAATAAAGGTTAAATTTATAGGATAGTTACCTGATAATAATAATTATTAGTGGGTTTATCCTATAAATCCGTTTATGGTTATATTACCTTTAAAAAATTAGATAGTTCATTGTTTTAAATGTATTTATCAATAGAAGAATGATATTTATAATAAAAATTATGATTAGAGATTCTATTACAATAATCCAATAAACATTTATAATAGAATTAATAATAATAAATTATTTAATATTTCTAATCATAATATAGATGAAGAAGAAAATTATAAAGATAATTTTTAGTAGAATAATAATAAGAGAAAATTATAGTTGGGTTAGGGAGATATTTTATTACAAGGAAGATTAGGACAATATATAAAGTTTGGCTCTAAATAGAATTTATGTAATTTATCAAATTTAAAAATAGGTATTGATGATGAAAATTATTTTTTAATAGGTAACGAAATTACTCCACAAATTTCAACTAATGTATTAGATAATTATAAATAGAATTATGATAGTATAGATGTGTTAATAAATTCTTAGAATATTATTTTTAATAGTAGTTTATATAATATTTTATTTTCTTCAAATAAAGATTTAATATTATCTGCTAATAATAACATAGATGTAATAAGTAAATTTTTTAAATTATAGATAGAAAATAATATCAATATAAATTCTAATAAAACCATAAATATAAATTCTAATAAAATAATATTTAATGATGGTTAGTAGTCAATGGTTAATGGTAATAAACTAATATAGTTATTAACATAGATATTAGATTAGATAAGTAAGATAACCGTAATAACTTCAATGGGGTTATCTTCTACTCCTTCTAATGTGTTACAATTTAATATGTTAAAAAATAAATTAAATAATTGTTTAAATAAAAAAATTTTTATTTAATTTTAAACTATATATATTTAAAAGGAAGGTTAAAAATGACTTTATAGAAATTAAAAGAATTAGTTAAAAAAGTAATAAAGGAATAGAAAAAACAAGGATTTACTAAATAGTAGATTAAATAGATTCAATCAATAGTTAGGGATTAGATTAAATTTGCTTTATAGATGAAATTTAATGCTAAAGATTATTTACCAGTTGATTAGTCTAAAAATACAGTTAAAGTTTCTTCTTTTTTAAATAACAACAATAAAAAATTTAATATAACTTAGAATAAACATTTAATAAAATAGATACCTAATAGTGGTGTTTATGATAAAGGTGCTTTATTAAATATTATACAAAATACCAAACTTGATCCTGAAGTTATGGCTGATTTAAAATCACCAGATGGAAATGTTTAATTAAAATGAAATCTATTGGTATAAATTTTCCATTAACTAGAAATAATAATGGATACTTTAATCCTACTAATTTAAGTAAAGACATAGTAAAAACTAATATTATATCTTATTTATCATTAAAATATAATTAGTTACCCTTCCATAGTAATTAGTAGTTTTTAAATTTATAGAAATTGTTATTTTAGATATAGACATTTGACAATTTAAAATAGATATAGTAGATTGTTAAAAATAAATTATAGAATAAATTTAGTAATTTAGATATTAAAAATTTTAATTTAAACTTATTAAATGATAACAATAAAATAAATGTTTAGATTTATTTAAGTTATTATGATAATTATACAAAATAGGATGAATAGATTATTTTAAAAAGAGAAATGTGATGAAAAAAATTATAATTAAAATAAGTTTAATATTATTAATATTTTTTTCTATAAATTATTATTATAACTATAAATTAAAACAAATTAGTTAGTATAATAGAAAACAAATATAGACAATAAATAATTTATTAATAACCAAAAATGATTCTTTAAAATTTTTAATAAATAATAACAATAGAAAAATAGAAAATATTAATAAGATTAATAATTAGTTATTTAAATTAATAAATTAGAATAAACCTGTTTTTAACGACACTTTAAGTAATCAAGAAATGATAAATTTCATGTAGTAGTTTATAATTAAACATAAGTTTCACAAAGGTAATTAAATAAATGGATTTAAATTTTATAAATAAAGATTTTAAAGATATTAAATAGAATTTGATAAATTATACTAAATATTATTTTCCTAATACTTATAAAGATTTTAATTAGTATTCACCTGGTATGATGTTTATATAGTTAGTATCTTATGTAGGTTCTATATTATCATATTATAATGATTATCAATATAAATAGATATTTAATACTTAGTAGAGAAAAAATTTATTAAATAAAGCATATTAGGTTGGTTATTTACCAAGAATAAGTACTCCTTCTTATTGTTAGTTGACATTATATTTAACTAAACCAAAATCATTAGAATTTTCTTCTTTACCTGATATTAAATAGAATTTACAAATTGTTACTAAAAACAATATTGTTTTTACTTGTTAGTAGCCTATTCTTCTAAGTAAATTAAATTTAAATAATCCTAATTTACAAATTAAATCTATGAATGAAGATTTTTAGTTATTAATCTTATCTAATATAAAATGTTTTTCAGCAAATAAAGAATTTTATTCACATATAGTTAATTAGACTTCTGATATAGTAAAAATTTAGATTCCTTATTAGAATACAATTAAAATATTAAATGTAACAGATGATAATGGTAATAAGTGGTATAATGTAGATTATTATACCCAAAATTATATTTATGATTTTTAGACTGTAAATAATGATACAATTATTAATAAAGAATTAAATATATTAAATGTTAATAGAAAATATTTAACAAGAATTAATTAGAATAATAAATATTAGATTATTTTTAAAAAATTTAATAATACTAATATATCAATTACTCCTTAGTAGAATACTATTTTAAACATATAGTGTTTAGTGGGTGGAGGTGAATAGTCAGCAGTTCCTCAAAATTATGTTCAATCAATATATAATATATAGTTTAATAATAATCATCAAGAGTAGTTTAATGATATAATACAAGATGTTAAAAATTCTATTATATTTAATAATAGTGCAGCAGTAGGTGGTAGAGGATAGTAGTCTAATTAGTAGATTATATAGAATATTAAAAAATATAGAAATTCACAAAATAGATGTATAACCGAAAAAGATTATTAGATAATGCTTAAAAAAATGGATAATAGGTTAGGTAACATATATAAAGTATTTACAAAATATGAAAGTGGTAAAGTAAATGTTTATGTATTATGTTTAGATTATAATCATAATCTAATTTATCCTAATTAGTTAATAATGAATAATATTAAAAAATATTTATAGAATATTTCTCCTTTAAATATAAATATTGAAATAAAAAAACCAGCAATAGTTTATTTTGGTGTATAGTTATAGATAATAGTTTCAGATGTTATCAATAAATAGGTTACTCTATTGTAGTGTTATTAGAAGATATATTAGTTAATGTCACATTCTAATAGATAGATAAATTAGCCGATTTATATTAATAATATTTTAAAATAGTTATATAAAATAAAGGGTGTATTAAATGTTAAGAATCTAAAATTTGTTTCTAAAACAGGTGAAGATTATTCACCTTATAGTTATGATTTTAAAATAGATTAGAGTAGTAATTTAATAAAACCTACTCAGTATCCTTCTATTATGTGTGTTAAAAATTTAAATGACATAAAGGGTAGATAATTATGGAAACTTTACAAATACCTTATAGTAACTATCCTTCTAGTTCTTTCAAATATAATATTCAGATAGTATTAAAACACAATAATCCTGATGCTAAAATATATTATACATTAGATTAGAGCATTCCTGATTAGAATTCTTTGTTATATATAAATGATTAGAAGATTAGTATAACAACTAATACTGTTTTAAAAGTAAAAGCTATTTTAGAAGGTTTTTAGGATAGTGAAGTAGTTACTTATGTATATAAAAAAATTATAAATAATAAACAATCTTTAATTTGTCATAATTTGTAGGTGATAGAAAGTGTTTATATAAATAATAGTAATATAAATTATAATACTTAGAATTTTTTATTATTAGAAAATAAATAGTAGTTTGAAACATTTGTATTATTAAAATTTTAGACTCCTATTACTAATCAATTAAATAATGAATAGATAAGTATTTTAAAAATGTATAATTGTAAAGACAATTTAAATAGTTTTAATATTAAAGCATATCCTCTAACAAAAAATATAGATTTTAATACATTTACCTTAGAAGATATATAGTATGATTAGTTAGTATTCTCTTAGTATAATGGAAAAATATATGGTGATTTAAAAATGTAGATTACAGATATATATAATTACTGGATTTCAAATACTAATTATGGTTTAATATTAAAGTTGTAGTAGAAAAATAATTAGTAGTTAAGATTTTTTTCAAATAAAACAAACACAATACATAAGCCATTAATACAAGTTATGATTAATAGAGTATAGGATTATATACCTTCAAGTTTATAGTAGAGTTAGAATTTTAAAAATAAAATATATAGAGATACATTAGATAATATGTATATTTATATGAATAATTTGAAAAAAACTTATCATTTTAAAGATATAGTTAAAATAGATTTTTCTATATATAGTAAGTTTAATAAAAAATCATTTAATGATAATAATAAATAGTGTAAGATTTATAATAACATATATTATACTATTAAAGACTCATTAAATGGTTAGTATTTATTATAGATGAATTAGAATACAAGATTAAATTATGATGATAATAATAATTATTTTTATTTAAATTGTAATATGTTACATTTAAGTAGATTTTATTAGATTGTTTTAAAACTTATAGATGAAAATCAATAGAAAATAATTAATACAGGACAAATATTTCAGATATGCAATTAAAAAATTATTCATTTAATTATCCTAATAGTAAAGATATAAAATAGTTATATTAGAAATCGTAGTAGTATAACTATTTAGAATGGATTAAATAGTATTTATAGTTTTTACCTTTATTATCTTTATAGGAAAAACAACATTATCATGATTAGATTATAAAATTATCTAATTAGTTGTTATAGTTACCTATTTAGTATAGATAGAAAATTTTATTTAAAAATAGAAATGAATTTTTGTCTAATAAAAATAATTAGATAAATCAGTTAAAAAATGATATTGAAGAAAAAAGAAATAAATTATTAGAATTGGATGATTCAATTAGTAATATAGTAACATTATTAAATAATATAAGAGAATAGATACAATAGTATAAAAGTCATAATAATAAATCTATTTCATAGTATAAAGATAGTAATATAAGTAATATGTTAGATTCTATATTTGGAAATGGCAATGTTAATAATTTAGATACTACTTCATAGAATATAACATTTTTATATGTTTAGTTAGATAGTTTTCATAATAGCTTTGTACCACTTGGTAATGTTTTTATAAAAAAAATATAGTATAGAAATGTTAATATAAATAATGTACCTTTACAAGCTAAATTGACATTTCATTTTTATTTAGATAATACATGGATTAGATTAATTCCTATAGTTATAAGAAATACATATTATGGAGCAGGAAATAATAATACAAGAAATTATTGGATGTCAATAGGATTTGCTGATGTAAATATTACTATGAATCAAAAACACAATGTTTCTTATGGAGCTAATTTAAATTTACAAGAAGATTTTAATTTATTAGATAATATACAATTAAGACAAAAATATATTTTATTTAATGAAAATAAAATTACTTGTTGGTATGGTTATTCTAGTAAACCAACACAAAGATATAAAACATTTTATAATCATTAGCAGACTGAAAGTGGTCTTTACTCTAATGCAATTTTGAAAAATACTGATATTCCAGAAGATAGATATGATCATTTTATACAATTATTAAAATGTTATAAACCAATTTCAATTGATAATACTTGTAATGGAGATTAGACATTAGGAATTAATTTTAATAATATTAATAATAGAGGTTTAAAATGGTCTTAGTTTTATTTTAAAAATCATAATGACACATTACAATCTTTTTCTATTAGATATGAATAGGATAATCAAAATAAATTTTTATATTTTAATAGAGAAAATATTAATCCAGATAATTAGAACAAAATACATATAAGAAGAATTGATACTAATATATAGCCAAATAGTCACATATTTGATTTATTATTTAGATATAAAAAAATAAGTAATAGTCCTATTGCAATTACTAGACAAAGTAGTACCTATTTTTAGTTAAAACCAATTTTTGTAAATAAATATATTAGAATCAAGAAAAAATGATAAAAATTAAATAGTTATATAAAAAAAACAAAATAACTTCTAAAATATAGTTATTATAGAATTTTAATAAGATAAAAAGTTTTATACCTTTAAAATCTATTTATAATTCATTACAAACAATATTTTAGAATACAATAATATATTCTAATTATTAGTTAAATATTGATACTAATATTAAATATAAAGATTTAATATCAGACATTTATTATACAATTTATTCATATAATAATTATTTAAATTATTACAATATTTTAAATTCTTTAGATAATAATTATACAAATATGTTAAGTAATTATCAAACACAATTGTATAATATTATTAATGTATAGTTATTAGATATACAAGATAATTATAGTAATAATATAAATAATTTAATAACAAATTAGTAGAATTAGCCTTCATATTTTAATTATTTGGATAGTATTTTTGGTGTTGATAATTGGTAGATATAGTTTAAAGATTTGTCTTTTTAGTAGATAGGAGAATAAACAAATTGATTTTTAATTTAAAACCTTTAAAATAGTTATAGAATTATACTATAGAAATAAATGATAAAACCTTTCTTAGAGTTTAGTTATATGATTCGACTAAACAATTAATGATTGGTTTTAAAAATTATGATAATGAAATAATACATTACAATGAATAGAATAATATTGTAACCTTTGATAAAGATAGATTATAGATTTTAAATTAGATTTTAGAATATGATAATATTTATGGTAAATTTTATTTTAGATTTTATATTTTAAATAAAATAAGTGACTATAATATATTTGTTAATTAGATTTCTTATTCTAAAACTTAGCTAAGAATAAGACCAATTGAAAATCTATCTATTATTAAATGGAATGAAATATATAATAATATAACTTTAACAAATAGTATAATATATAAATAGAATTTAGAATATAAATATTTAATATTAAATAAAATTAAATAGAATGAAATTTTTAATGATAGTTATGGTTCAATAGTATTAAAAATTAATTAGATAATAAATTAGAATTTAAAAGATTAGATAATAAGTATTAGTTAGTTATTACATTTTAATATATTGTAGTAGTAGTTTGTAATACAAAAACCTAAAAATGAATAGGAAATTATAGAATTAGTTTAGGATGAATAGTTTTAGAATAATTAGGTTATATTATAGTCTTAGAATCTAAAAAATTATAATTAGATATTACAACACTTAAATGATAAATAGATATAGTTAAGAAATAATAAAATATAGAAAATTAATATAAATGTTAATTACAATAATTTTAAAGAATTTGTTCATTTTGGTAATATTAATTTAAAATTTATAATGTTTATAAATAAGATTAAAGAATTATAGAGTTTAAATAATAACTTTAAAAAATAGTTTATAAATAAATTTGATAATTATTAGAAATATCTATATATAAATTAGTTTCCTAAACAAGATGGAAATATCTTACCATTAGAAGACAATAATGTTAAATTATGGATAAGTTAGTATTAGAATAAAACTATATAGTATGATAAAATTAATTTACATTCATTAATTAATTTTATACCATAGTTTATTAAAAAAGATATTTATAATTAGTAGTATATTAGATTTGTATATATGATAGGAAACTATTTTGATTATATTTGGTGTTATCAAAAATCAATAACAAAATTATTATAGATATAGTTATAGTAGCCTTCGTTATAGTGGTTATTAATGAAATCAAAATATAAATTTATTTAGTAGTTAAAAGATATTATAGTTGATTTTGATTTATAGTAGTATTATTCTGAATAGTATAAAATAAAAAGTTTATATAACAATTTAATTAATAGTTATGATTTGATTATAAAAAACAAGGGAAATAAAAATAGTATAGAAATTTTAATGAATTGTTTAGATGATGTAGGTAAATATTAGTTGTATAAATCAAATTATAATATAAGAATAGATACAAATATTGATTTTGATAATTTAACAATAAAGAAAAATAATACAAAAAAAGATAATAATATATTAATAGGTAATATTGTAAATAATCCATTGATACATGAGTTAATTAATATATCAACATTTTAGGAAGATATTAATAA
>Ga0265294_10010167_pt1 | contig 10744 bp, 8 predicted proteins | sample MunlanPumphouse3_FD_192504 | JGI IMG/M metagenome (GOLD analysis project Ga0265294, IMG submission 192504) | Groundwater microbial communities from a municipal landfill in Southern Ontario, Canada - Pumphouse #3 | ecosystem: Environmental > Aquatic > Deep subsurface > Groundwater | place...
CTGCGTTTGCCGTCTGCGTCCGGTGATGTAATAAGGGCGGCTGTTTCCAGGGTATTCAAAGCGGCGCGCGCATCGTTGTTGCACATTGTTATCAGGTAGTCCAGCGCATCGTCTTCGAGTTCAACTTTATATACACCCAGTCCCCTTAAAGTATCTTTTATGGCGCGCAGGATTATCAATTTGATTTCCTCTTTTGTAAGCGGTTTTAAGACGTACAACTGAGAACGTGATAGCAGGGGAGAGATAACTTCGAACGACGGGTTCTCGGTGGTAGCGCCGATTAAGGTTATCGTGCCGTCTTCCACAAACGGGAGAATGGCGTCCTGTTGCGCTTTGTTGAAGCGGTGGATTTCATCAATAAATAGGATGGTCTTTTTTCTGGTCATCAAACGCCGCTCTTTGGCTTCCTCGATAGTCTTTCTCAGGTCGGCAACTCCGGCGCTGACAGCCGATATCGGGCTGAAATGAGAGGATGTGCTATTGGCGATGATGTTTGCCAGTGTGGTCTTGCCGCTTCCGGGCGGACCCCACAACATTATAGAAGGCAGGTTGCCGGATTCGATAGCAAGCCTTAAAACTTTGCCCTTGCCGACGATATGCTGCTGTCCGACGAACTCTTCCAGTGTTTTCGGACGCATACGCGCCGCCAGAGGCGCTTCCTTCAGCTTCTCTTTTTCAAACTCATGTTGAAACATATCCATTTATATGACCAATCATAACATTATTAGAACTTTAGTTCTATATTATAACTATTTTTATAGCAAAAATACAAGATGTATTTGTTAATTCGACTCTTATTGACCGTATCGAAAAGGTTAAAGTTGGGAGATTTGATTGAAAGTCCGCCGCTATGGATTCGACAGGCTCACCACGAACGGCGGAAGTTTACCAGTAATAGGGAGAGAGCAACATGAACTGCGGTAAATTTGTGTGCCCCATAATGAAAAATATTTTACGAATTAAAAGCGTCTCATCCGGTTCTTAATAACATTTATAAACTCTTCCGGATTGGATGCCGAAAATATGAACAGTTTGTATTTACCCGTTTTAAGCTCGACGACCACTCTTTTGTAGCCGAATGTTGAATATGCCAGTGTCATCCCCTGTTTCAGTCTTGCCACGCGCACTCCCCAACCGCCGTATGTAATCCCTGCTCTATCGTCTGAATAGATGTCAGCTATGTTGGTGAGGGGGGTCTCGAATTTTATTAAGCCGAAGGAGGCCTTCAGTTTATCCTGCGTAATACTGATGTCCAGTTTGGTCAACGTTGTCAGGAAAGCGGTTACAGCAAGCATCACAATTGCCATTATCAACCAGAAAACTGCCGAGGCATCGGCATCCGGTATGAAACTGCCGGACGATTGCAGGAAGAAAAAGACCAGGAACAGAATACCGGTCGCTCCCTCTCCTATGATAATATAATACATAAATTTGAAGGGTATGGTTTCGCCGTAGATTTCGTCGTATTCTCTCATTCGGTTAAATTGTCCCTTACTTTTATTTTTTTTTACAATTCGTCTCGCCACGAATGTCTTATTTCGACAGGTTGAGAGTTTAGTATTATACTCCCGTTTCTGACATCCCTCATCAGTCGCACTTTGTTCGACAGCTTCCCCCGAGGGAAGCCTAATTATGCCTTTCCTTGGGGAGGGTACCATCCCAATTAATCGGGACTCTAATAAAATCCGCGCATCCTGAGTATGGCGAAGGACACGAACTAAGCATTACAAAAACCCTAAAAGCCGCTCGTGGTGAGCTTGTCGAATCCATAGCGGCGTCGAATATAATATTAGGGATTACTTCATCCTCCTGTGTCGTCCTCGCAATGGTAATATCAATATTATTTGTACCTTTTAACTTCGAAACGGTAAAGCTGTACTTTTTCATCGGGCATAATGCCGGCTTTGCGGCGGCAGATATCGATTTGATGCTCTGCGCTATCCACTCCCTCGAGGTCCGGCAGCAACAGTCCTTTGCGGTAATCTCTCTCCACAATAACTCCGTACTTCTTCGGGTCTAAGTCTTTAATTCCCTCGACAGGCTCGGGGGCAGTTAAAATATCAACGCTGTATTCCAGTTGCCCCAGTTCATCGGCGGTAACAGGAGAAAACCTGGGGTCGCGTGTTGCCGAGCTGATGACGTTGGAGATGATTTCCTCAGCGATGTTATTATGCGCCGGCTCGAAAGTGCCGATGCAACCGCGGAGCTGATCGAATTTGTGCAGAGAAACGAAAACACCCGCCTGTTCCTGAAAGAGCGGAGGCAGGGGGTCGGGGGGCTCGATTTTCCTGCCTTCGTTGATGTATATTTCTATTGCTTTTTTTGCCAGTTTGACCGGTTCGGATAAGTCTTCAAACTTGGCTTTTTTAATAATTATACCGGCGTATCCGACAACACTGGAGTAATCCCCTGAAGTATCGCCACTGGTGCGGTGCATTACCAGTTCTGCTCGTTTAGCGCCAAGTTCTCTGGCGACTGTGATGACGCTTACAATAGGCCCGTATCCGCACATACTGATGTTATTTTTCCGGATTCGTTCCAACAACTCATCTTCATTTAGTGCAAGAATAGGTTCAATGGCCATTCCGTCTTTTTTAATAACCGATTCTTGTTCCTCATAATGTGTCATATCACTGGAGGCAACTATCAGCGCCTCCTTACCGGAATCGATTATTGCTTTGGATATAGCTCGTCCGATTTCCCGGTAAACCGTTCCGGTGGCGTGCGACAGGACAATAGGAACGATTTGCACATCCCTGTTAAGATATTGAAGGAACGGCAGCTGTACTTCTATGGAATGCTCCGACATATGAGCCATATAATCTTCGGAAAGGAATTTGGAGTTGGCAAGGATGCGTTTCGCTAAGCCGGAATCGATTTTTACATTCCCGAGCGGGGTTTTCCATACTCCATCGGTCATAATACTGAATTGTTTCCCCATTCCTGTATGATTTGGCCCTATAATGATACAGGTATCTTTTACGTTCACTTTCGATATTGTTGCTCCGGCGACACTTCCCGAATATATATAACCGGCATGCGGCATAATTATGCCGATAGCATCTTCTTTTGCGGCATTCTCATCGACCATATTTGCTATCATCTCTCTCAGTTCCGAAGGAGAATCAGGATAAAACATTCCGGCAACGGCTGCTTCTCTTATCATAATGTTACCTCCGTATCCGTTCTGATATTCAGGTCTGCTCCGCAGTAAACGCAATTGCCGCCTTTCAGTCCGAGTATTTCGGTCTGAAAAGCGTATCTTCTTATAACTATCTTACCGCAAGAGTAGCAGGTGGTATTTTCACTGTTATGACCGGGAATGTTTCCGGCATAAACGAATTTAAGCCCGGCTTTTTTGCCGATATCTATGGCGTGCTCCAGCGTTTCTACCGCAGTCGGTTGAACATTCATCATATTATAATTGGGATAAAAACGCGTAACGTGCCAGGGGGTTAGCTCTCCCAGTTCTTCTTTTATAAAGCGGGCGATGCCTTCCAGTTGAACATCATCATCATTTATCCCGGGAACTACATTGGTAACAACCTCGACATGCATATTCCATTTGAACTTTGCTCTTTTGGCATTATCGAGTATGCCTTCCCAGTTACTTATTTTTGCCAGTACCTTATAAGTCCGGTCGTTGAATCCCTTTATGTCTACCCTATAAGCATCCAGATAAGGCCCGATGGCATCCAGAGCTTCCGTAGTCATATATCCGTTGGTAACATAAGCGGTGTAAAGCCCGTTTTCTTTAGCAAGTTTTGCCGAATCCAAGGTATATTCGAACCAGACTGTCGGTTCATTATAGGTCCAGGCGATTCCCCTGCAATTGTATTCTTTTGCCAGCATTACAGCTTCCATCGGCTGTATCTGCCGGCTCTTTTGCGGTAAATCAACGCAGGATATTTCCCAGTTCTGGCAATCCCGGCAATGAAAATTGCAGCCCCAGCCTCCCAGTGAAAATACGGTACTGCCCGGAAAAAAATGAACCAGTGGTTTTTTTTCGATCGGGTCGATTGCTACGGAAGATACCTGTGCGTAGTTAAGGTTGTAGAGTTCGCCACCTTTATTTTGATACATCCTGCACACGCCTGTCTTGTCAATACCTATTTTACATCGCCAACGGCAGGTGTTACAGCGTACTCGTCCATCGGTCAATTTTTCATATAGCATAGCTTGATGCATAATTAACCTCAATAATATTATACACTATATAAACAGGAGATGTTTGATCTCTGCAATCCTGATGAGATATTGAATTATCGGATGCATTTGTTAGGCAATTTCAGCGGGTTATTGTCATAGTCTTGCATATTTTTTTTATTTTATATCAAATCTTTTATACTTAAACAGTAAAAGATGTATAATAAATGACATACGGAGGTACTATCATGGGTATGGTTTTAGGTTTTGTACTCGGTGGTTTGCTTGCTTTAACCGGCGGAGTATTTACATACTTCTGTATAAGCGAGTTTACTGTTTTTGCATTCCACAACCTTGAATGGCTGGCTATTATACTGCTAATAATGGGGGTGGCTTCGGTTTTGGGTGGTGGCTATCTCATTTATAATTTGATAAAGAAAAGCTAAAGTCGAATTATATCTTTTCGTTAAACCCTTGATTTTTGTGATAAATAATTAATTATTTTTTTTCGGTCTTTTATACAGGACATAAATAATCCCACGGAAAAACCGGTTCCCGCTCGTTTTTCCGTTAGCAAGTAGAGAAAATTGAATTATACAGAGAATAAGACAAGTAAAAATGTCATTTTAATAGTTGCTGTAATGACATCCTTCCTGACCCCCTTCATGGGCTCTTCAATCAACATCGCCCTGCCTGCTATCGGCTCAGAGTTCTCGATGGATGCCATTTCTTTAAGCTGGGTTGTCAGTGCCTATCTGCTGGCTTCGGCGGTCTTTTTATTGCCAATCGGAAGGGTGGCGGATATCTACGGGCGTAAGAAGATACTCCTTTTAGGGATAATCATATTTACCGTATTTTCTTTCTTGTTGGCAATTGCTACCTCATCGGCTTTAATTATTGCTCTGCGCGCTCTACAGGGGCTGGGCAGCGCTATGATATTCGGCACAGGAGTTGCCATTTTAACTTCGGCTTTCCCAGCTAGGGAAAGGGGAAGGGCGCTCGGTATAAATGTGGCTTCGGTCTATCTGGGGCTTTCCCTTGGGCCTTTTTTGGGCGGTATTCTTACCGAAAGCTTCGGCTGGCGCAGTATATTCCTGATCAATGTTCCTCTGGGTTTGATTGTAGTCTTTATGATACTGTGGAAACTGAAAGGGGAGTGGGCGGAAGCACAGGGTGAAAAGTTCGATTTTACAGGTTCGATAATCTACGGCATCAGTTTGATCAGTTTCATGTACGGGTTGTCAATACTGCCGGATTTATCTGCCGTATGGTTTCTGGCAATCGGCGTTTTATGTCTTTTAGCTTTTATCTGGTGGGAGATGAAGAGCAGCAGCCCCATTTTAAATCTGAATCTGATAAGGCGAAATATGGTATTCGCTTTTTCCAATATAGCCGCTCTTATAAATTACAGCGCCACTTTTGCCGTCGCATTCCTGTTAAGCCTTTATTTACAGTATACTCAGGGGATGAGCGCCCAGACTGCCGGTATCATTTTGATTGCTCAACCTATCGTGATGGCGATTGTGTCTCCGCTTGCCGGCAGACTATCGGATAAAATTCAACCTCGAATTATTGCTTCATTGGGGATGGCACTGACCGCTGCAGGTCTTCTTTATTTCAGTTTTATAGATGCTGATACTACTATAGCTGTCATAATACTGGGGCTGGTGATTGTGGGATTGGGTTTAGCTTTATTTTCCTCTCCCAATACCAATGCCATAATGAGCTCGGTCGAAAACAAATACTACGGGGTATCTTCGGCAATACTATCCACAATGAGAATGGTCGGAAACATATTAAGCATGGGTATTGTAACAGTGCTGTTTGCCGTATTTATCGGAAGGGTCGAGATAACTCCCGAATACTATGCACCTTTCTTGGACAGTATGAAAGTTACCTTTGTTGTTTTTGCGGTTCTCTGCTTTTTGGGGATTTTTGCTTCGCTGGCCAGAGGAAGACTGCGGAGGCTGTAATATGTTATCGTTATAAATTGTTTTTAAGCTATTATCCCATTATATGGGAAGGCTTATTTATTAGATGTGCTAATTCCGAGATAATATAAACAGATGTATTTTAACTCTTGATTTCGTCTATATAACGGATTATTATGGAAAACGGACACTTATTGTTACCGGTTGTTTTCTACTTTCCTGCCCGAGGAGGTATTTCAAAGTGGCAAAAGATAGCCCCGATACAAAAATAATAAAGCCCACGATTCACAATGATGGGAATCGTCAATCTGCTCGCCGCTATGAAGTGACTGCCGAGTGGTATAAAAAAATGATTGAGGGTGCTGAAGAGGGATTTATGTTGTTCGACAGCAGTGGTGGAATTGTCGATGTAAATGAATCGCTTTGCAGTATGCTTGGCTATAGTCGTGGAGAGCTACTTTCTATGACTGTGTTTGATTGCGGTATGGGGTTGGATAATAGTACTGAGAAACTGGTGACGATGATTAACCGGATAAAACAACTCGGCGGCATTCATAATTACGAGTCGAAGCTGAAGTGCAAAATAGGTATAGTTATCGATGTTATAGGCAGCATACAATTTCTGGATATTGATTCCGGGCTCATATTTTGTTTTTTTCAGGATGTTACCGAGCATAAAATGCTGGAACGCAGGGTCGAAGAATCCGAAAGAAAATATCGGGAATTGTTTGATGAAGCACCCATTGCGTATGTGTATATTGACCTGGAGGGGTATATTCAGGAGAGTAATAAGGAGGCTCAAAAACTTTTTGGTTATACCCATGACGAGTTAAGAAAAATAAAAATTTATGACCTGCATCCTGATGAATTAAAAAAGTCCGGGAAACTTGTTTTTAAAAAGGCGACACAGGGCAAAATTATTAAAAACGAGGAAGTTATTCATTTAAACAAAAGCGGGAATAAAATATATTGCCTTCTTTCAATAAATCCGTTAAAAGATACACAGGGGGAAACGGTAGCTTTAAGGTCAACACTGAAAGACATTACTATACGCAAGTACATTGAACAGCAGTTACGAGATAGCAAAGAGTTTTCGGATAACATCATTAAATCTATGAAGGACGGTTTTTCGCTATTAAGCAGCAAGGGAATACAAGTTGATATCAACGATGCTTTTTGCCGTATGACCGGATTTGAACGTGATGAGTTAATCGGCAAGCAACCGCCTTACCCTTATTGGCCGGAAGAGGAATATACTGCTATTCAAGAAGCATTCGATAAAACATTGCATTGCGAATTTGAAGATTTCGAATTGGTATTTAAGAGAAAAAGCGGAGAGCGTTTTCCGGTTATTGTGAGTCCTTACTTTGTAAAAAACAGCAGTGGGGAACTCACATATTATATTGCGACTGTAAAAGACATAACCGAGCGAAAAAAATTGGAAAGGCAATTACAGGAGAGGAAGGACTTCTCGGAAAAAATCGTGCGGGTTATGAAAGACGGTTTTTCTATGTTTAGTACGGATGGGGTATTACTTGGTGTAAATGATGCTTTATGCCGGATGACAGGATTCGATTATGATGAACTTGTCGGTAAGAAAGCCCCGTTTCCTTACTGGGCTGAAGAAGACTATGAAACAATAAACAGTTCTTTTTGCAAGACTTTAAATGGGGAATTCGATGATTACGAGATGATTTTCAAGAAAAAGAACGGGGAGCGTTTTCCGGTTCTTGTCAGTCCCTATTCCGTGATAGGTGCCGGCGGTAAGACCAGTTATTTTATGGCTACAATTAAGGACATCACGGCTCGCAAGAAGGTAATCGAGGCGATTAAACTGGAAGCGGAACGATTGAAAAGCCTTGTGAGTATCGTTCAACACGAATCCGAGAGCATACAGGAACTTCTTGACTTCACTTTGGACGAAGCCATCAAGCTCACGCAGAGTAAAATCGGTTATATCAATTTCTATGATAACGATAAAAAAGAATTTGCTTTTAATACCTGGTCTAAAGATACCATGAAAGACTGCAAGATAATTCACAAGCCGATGGTTTTTAAACTGGAAAATACGGGTATATGGGGTGAAGTGGTACGAAATTCCAAGCCTGTTGTTTTAAATAACTATCATTCTCCCCATCCGCTGAAAAAGGGATATCCTGAAGGGCATGTAAAAATATCCAGATTCCTGAGTACACCGGTATTTTATCAAAATAAAATAGTGGCAGTAATCGGCGTAGCTAACAAAGAGAGTGACTACAATGAATCGGATATACAGCAGCTTATTCTGTTAATGGATTCTGCATGGAAAGCTGTTCTGCGCAAGAGAGCCGAGGAAGAACTGAAGAGTCAATTACAGCAAAAAATGGAATACACCAGAGCACTGGTTCATGAGCTTAAGACGCCATTAACGTCACTTCAAATCGCCAGTGACATCCTTGGTGAAATTGCCACTGCAAACCCATATCTGGAAGTTTCCAATAATATCAGCCGCGGTGTAAAACAGCTCTCCAGGAGAGCCGATGAATTGCTTGATATTGCCAGAGGCGAAATCGGTTTGCTTAATTTGAAGTATCGAAATGTGAAGCTGGAGTTCTTCTGTGAGGGAATTAAAGAGCAATTGATTCCGATTGCCAACAGAAAGGGTGTTTTACTGGAGTGCAATGTGGATATTGATCTTGTTTCGGCAAAGATGGACGATGAGCGTATAATGCAGGTAATCTATAATTTATTTGATAATGCCTTGAAATTTACTCCCAGAGGTGGCAAAATCGTAATGTCGGTTACATCCGATAAAGATAATATAATTATATCGGTAAAGGATAATGGTTGCGGTATAAGCAAAGACAAAATCGAAAGCCTGTTTAATGCCAGAAAAACTACACAGGAAAACAGTCAGAGGTTTAGCGGGTTGGGAGTAGGTTTGATACTGTCTAAAATGCTGGTCGAAATGCATGGAGGGGAACTCAGTGTTGAAAGCGAGATAAATAGGGGTTCAACTTTTGCATTTTCTCTTCCGATTAATGATAATAAAAAAACGGGCATACAAACATAATTTAAGGAATTAAACGAAATGAAAGTACTTATAATCGAAGATGATGAGAATATCGTGGAATCGCTGGCGCTGTCTTTAAGGATGCGCTGGCCTGACGTGGTTGTTTCTTCAACCGGAATGGGGGAAGAAGGGCTGCAATTGGTTGAAAAATTTACTCCCGATATAGTGATATTAGACCTGGGATTACCCGACATAAACGGTTTTGAGGTTTTGAGGCAGGTAAGATTATTCTCCGATGTTCCGATTATTATACTATCGGTCCTCGGGGATGAGGACGATATCGTCAGAGGTTTGGAAATGGATGCCGACGATTATATCGTAAAGCCCTTTAAGAAAATGGAGTTTCTGGCAAGGGTAAAATCGCTGGTGCGCAGGAAAAATGTCCCCGTTGATTTAACCGTCTATGAGAGGGGAAATTATAAGGTTTTTCTTTCTTTGCATCATTTATATTACAAAGATAATAAAGTAACACTGACAAAAAGCGAATGCCTGATATTCTATAAACTCATCCAGAACGCCAATTCGGTGGTTACTTACTCCGGTATTGCGCGCGAACTCTGGGGAGATGATTATCCCGGCTCGATAGAAGCCATCAGGGTGTATGTACAGAGGCTACGTAAGAAAATCGAGACTGTTACCGGCAACAACGCCGTTATCGAAACAAAATCGAATGTTGGTTATATCTTTAATCTGCAGGAATGAACGGCACGAGGTTTCTTAACACCATTAATAAGTTTTTACAGACAATAAATTGAACAGATTAACGGTCTGTGTCCGGTTTTGGAATAACTCTTCTATTCCACTCTTGTTGTAAAAAATCAATTTGAGATTACTCATTGCAAATAGCCATTCAGACTATAAACAGGCTTAATCATCACTTCCTCCCACAGAATATCCACTTTAAAATAACAATACTGTAATACAATGTATTGTTTTTGTTATGTGTATTGTTACGTATCTAGTGTATCCTCATAGCTAATAAGTTATCACCTGATTCCCCTGTACATTAATCTTATTATCAGCGTTTGGTTGGAAATGCCCCCGAAGGATGGGATGGCTAATGAATGTTTTGATTATAGATGATGACCTCGAAGATAGAGAAAGTATCGGGGATATTTTTAAAAAGCATTTGTCTGTTTTCGATGTGGCTTTTGATTCGGGTTGTAATTGTCTTGATATTGTAAAGAAGAAAAAGCCCGAACTGGTGGTTTTAAGTCTCAGTATACGTAACATCGACTGTATGCGGACAATTGAAAAGATTCGGGACATTTCAAGTTCTCAAATTATTGCATTATCGGAAAAAGGTTGCCCTGAAATAATAGACGCCTTAGAGGCGGGGGCAAGCATTTGTATGAGAAAACCGGTTAATTATCGTGAATTTGTTGCAAGGGTTGGGGTGTTGTTTCGGGGCGGAAATCATGATTAGCGTTAATTAATTATTATGTGCAAGGAGGTGATGAATAGAAGAAAATAATTAGGGAATGAATAATTTACACCTTGATTTATTATAAGGAGGAATATGTGAATAAAGATCACTCAGAAAAAACACAGAATGAAGAAACTAAAAAAGCTTCTGAAGTAACCAGAAGAGATTTTCTTGTCGGTGCCGGTACTG
>Ga0265294_10010168_pt1 | contig 10743 bp, 11 predicted proteins | sample MunlanPumphouse3_FD_192504 | JGI IMG/M metagenome (GOLD analysis project Ga0265294, IMG submission 192504) | Groundwater microbial communities from a municipal landfill in Southern Ontario, Canada - Pumphouse #3 | ecosystem: Environmental > Aquatic > Deep subsurface > Groundwater | place...
ATTTATACGCAGGCTAATACTGAATGAAGTAGATTGCACAGGCGCTAAATTTGCGGCTGATCCTTATATGCTTCTTAAAGTACAGATAATAGTATCTTCCAAAAATCAGAAACATTCTGAATATGAGTTCTTATCTAAGAAGAGAAGTACGCGTGAAGGGCTGTACAGTAAAGGGAAAAAATAATATTTTTTCGGAATAATTTTTTTCAAATTTATTAGTATGAATGTATTTTTGAGCTATTCTGTTTGTGGTTAGAAAAATTTTCTTGTTTATGGTGCGAATAATATACATATATTATGTATATTAAGTGATGATATATGGGTTTATATAGTATTGAATAATTCTCTTGAAATATATACTTCCGTGGGGGTATAATAGGCCAATGAGAAACGGCTTTAAAATAATACTATTACTTGTCTTGATTTCAGCTATCCCCCTTGCTTTTATCTATAATGAACGTATTTACAGAGCTACGAAAGTGTTTTTTGTCGTATTGAAATCTGATGCGCGGTTGGGTGAAGATACGTTAAAGGATTTAGCCGAGATGCGCAAAACGTTGGTTGCCCTACGCGTCAGACTTAGAGAAGCGGATTTTGAAAGTGCGGCAATAAAAGAGAAATATAGCAAAGAGAAAGCCGAGCTTGAAAATGAGATGGCGCTGCTTGCTGATGATATACGTGTTTTAAAGGATCTTTTGGAAAAAGCGCAGTTAGCCAATAAAGATCTTACTGATGATAATATTGTTTTAATTCTTGAAGTATCTAATTTAAAAGAGGAACTTCGTTTATGGGAAGGGAAGATAAACAGCATAGATGAAGCGAAGTATGTCAAGACCATGCGTAAATCAAGTATAAGAGAAGTCAAAAAACGTATTGTCAAGTTCAGGAAAGAAGCCCGTGAACGTATAGATAGAATAAATTATATTTTAGGCAATAAAGGGTATTTGGTTCAGGATGGTGAATCGACTCTGTCTAAAGAAAGTATTGAGCGTAGAAAAAAAATGAGCGTTGTCGAGCTTCAGCAAATTACAGTTGAGAAATAAAACTGTCTGCTATTGATTTACTGCCGCAGATTATTACTTGTGCCGCTATATAGACGGATCAGTTAAAATAAGATTTATTATTTTGGTAAAAAGTAATTTCAATTGATATTTAATAGCTGTCTAAGGAATGAGTTGATAAATATTTATATATTAGCTATACTAATATGTAGATTTTACTGGTATTTTGTATGGGTTGTATTTTTTTGATAAGGTTTGATGAAGGAGAGTTTTTTATGAAAATATTTGTTGTTATACTTATATCTTTATTTTCGTTTGTTGCCTTTGCAAATGACACCTTCGATGATTTGTGGGAAGCTGTTATTACGGAAGAAAATCAGGATGTTATATTCGACCTACAAGCGAAATATACGGGGCAAGTAATCAGTGCTCAAGGGTATGTTAAAAATATTGAGAGTTATTATTCCGGTGATACGGTCGATCTTACTTTATCGCTTTATCCTTTGGATGTGCAGTCTCGTCATTTTGATATTAGATTGTTTATAGACTATGAATTTATAAATCGGGCTAAAATGTTAAGGGTTGGTGACAAAATTTATTTTAATGGAGTGTTTTCAGGTTTGTCGCCTGATTTTCGTGAGATATATGTTAATGATGTTAAAATAAGCGAAGTAACCGAAAATATAATTTAAGTTTTCAATTTTAGGAGAGGTATGAAATTTATTCAATGGCTGATTTTATTAATGTTTATTTTTAGCGTTAATTTGTTTGCTGAAGTTATGCCCCGTAATGAGGATAATGGAATTTTTTATTCAAGTGTTTTTTATAATGTAGATAAATTCAGTAAAGTTGTTTTGACCCAGAATTATAATGAACGTAGGGGCGATGAGATTTTTTTGCGTTTGACTATGGCCGCTGAGAACAGGATGGAGTTTGGGCCCGCGGTATTGTATTCTGGAAGCTCCGTTATCGAAACCGATATAGTTGATTCGTCTGTCTCTACTGTTGATGAGGGCAAATATGTAAGTACCGTTATTTATAGAGTTTATGTGCTCGATAAAGATGATTTTGTAAATGCTGATGATATCAGGCTTGAGATAAAGATGGATACACGTAAAGATATTGTGTGGCTTATTCCTTTATATGTTTTTGATGAATGGAAAGAGCTAATAAAAAAAAATAAGTAATATCGGGAGATACTATGAACAGGGTTTTGAAAATTTTTACTGTTATTATGTTTTTATCGTTAGTAGCGTCTGCGCAGACGGATCTTTTTTGGGAAAAACTTGTAAAAGTATATGAAACCGGCACATATATAACAACTAGAGAGTCTGAGGCTATCGGGTTGGGCCGGTTCGCGTATAACCAAGATGGCGAGAATGAGCCGTTATTTGTCGTTGTTTTGGCAAATAAAAAAAATGAATCTATTAATTTGAGAAAATCACGGGCGTTTGCCATAGATGGGCGGGGTGACCCTGTTTATTTTGAACTGTTAAGGCATCGCAACTCTAATTTAGAAGAAAGTCTTATTCTTAAGCCGTTGGCTGAGATTTGTTTAGTTTATGCTGCGCCTATAAAAGATGACGCGGTCAATAATATAAAAAATATTTATATTGAATTGTATAACGGTAAAAAAATTCGTATAGTATCAGAAAGTATTTTCCCGGAAAAGCCATATAACCCCTTTGAAATAATCAAGCCTATAGATGATTTTTGGAAGAAATTGCGGGAATGGTTTTTGATCACACCACAGTAGTAGCTGTAAGTTTTAAGCTGTAAGACGTAAGCTTTAAAACTAGTGACTATTCACTAAAGACTATGTACTAGTAAAACGCGCCCGGGAGGACTCGAACCTCCAACCTTTTGGTCCGTAGCCAAACGATCTGTCCAATTGATCTACGGGCGCAAATTTAGTCGATAGTTTTTAGTTTCTAGTTATTAGAAAGATCTTTGTCCATTGGTAAAAGTAAGGCAGATTGTATCATGTTTTTATGGGCATGACAAGTCTTATGTATGCTGGTATAATACGATAATATTTATATAGAACTAAGTAAGTGAGATATTGAGTATAAGATATATTTCGCGGCCACGCTCTAATTAGTTACTAGTTACTGGTCATTAGCCGTTGGTTAAAATTGTTCTTTCAGCTGAAGGCGGACCCGCCTAAATAAGATTTATTAATGTGGCGGGAAGATGTAAAATAGTTACTGTTCACTAGTAATTGGTTATTGGAATTGGTTTAAAGATACTAAGAAACTTATCTTGAAATCAAAGTATACTAATAGCTAAAAACTAGCGACTAAAATAGGAGGACATTTTAAATGAAAATTGTTGTTTTATATTACTCGCGCGGCGGAACGACACAAAAAATGGCTCAGATTATAAGAGATGCTTTAAAGGAAAAAGGCGCAGATGCCGATCTTTTTTCTGTTGAGCAGGTAAAAGCTAAGGAGTTGCTTGAATATGACGGTATTATTATAGGTTCGCCGACATATTATGGGACGCTTGCTTCTGAAGTTAAAAAGTTACTTGATGATACGGTATCTTATCATGGTAAATTTGACGGTAAGGTTGGGGCTGCGTTTTCTGCGTCTGCAAATATTGGGGGAGGGAACGAAACTACAGTTATTTCTATACTTGAAGCGATGTTAATACACGGCATGATTATACAGGGTGACCCCAAGGGAGATCATTATGGCCCTACAGCGGTTGGAGGGGTAGATGACAGGGTTGAGGCTAATTGTGTGAGACTTGCCGAACGTGTATTTGATTTATTGGAGAGTTTAAAATAATTTCGGGAGGTTAATATGGTTATAGCTGTTTTTGTTACTATACCGTATGACAAATCTGAAGCTTTAGCACGGGAATTGCTTAAAGAGAAGGTATGTGTGTGTATTAATATCGTGCCGGCTGTTGAGTCGTTATACCGGTGGGAAGGGAAGATAGAGTCTTCTAAAGAAGCGTTAATAATAATAAAGACAAAAGATTCCTTATACGGGAAACTTAAAGTTTTGATAGAGAATAATCACCCGTATTCTGTTCCTGAGATAATAGCAATCGATATAGATAAGATAAACCCTAAGTATCTTGAGTGGGTTAATAGGGAAGTGAATGCACAGCCATATTCTCAATAGTTTAGAACAGTTTTTTATCGCTTATCCCGCGGTTTCGTTGTTGATATCTTTTGTTGCCGGAGTTGTCGCAAGTTTTTCGCCGTGCGTTTATCCCCTTATACCTGTCACTTTGGGTATTGTAGGGGCACGTAAAACACAATCCATAAGACATGGCGCTTTCTTAAGTTTTATTTTTATTCTGGGTATAGCGACAACTTATACGTGCCTGGGTGTTGTTGCCGCGGCAGCCGGTGCGTTTGTTTTCAGTTTCTTTATCAATCCGGTAGTGTATTTTGTTTTGGGTGCGCTTTTTATTTTCTTCGGGCTTATTCTTATAGATTTAATTAAATTCAAGTTACCGTTTATTGAAGTTTATTATATGCCTAAAAAAGGTGTACGGCATATTTTTTTGTTTGGGTTAATAAGCGGGTTTGCGATGGTACCGTGTAATTTTCCTGTTTTGGGTTTTATTTTAACCGTAATATCTACTGAAGGCCGTATTGTATACGGGGCGTTGGCGTTATTTTGTTTTTCGTTAGGATATGGCTTTTTGCTTTTTTTATGCGGTACTTTCGCTCAGGTTATCAGCAAATTGCCAAAACAAGGAGTTTGGACTATAATGGTGCAGAAAGTTTTTGGAGTTTTTGTGTTTGGGGCAGGAATATATTTTATAATTAAGGCTATAGGAGTTTTATAATGCAGAAGATTTCTAAATTTTTAATGGTTTTACTTATTTCGCTTTGTATGAGTCTTTCCGGGTACACGCAAATATTAGAATTTTTATCCGGAGATTCCTATAATATGGAAGATTTGATTCAGGAAGGAGACATGGTCGTTCTTTTTTGGACTACGTGGTGTCCGTATTGCGCTAAGGAGCTTAAACGTTTGGATTTGGAATGCGGCAACTTGAATTTTAAATTGTTAGCGGTTAATTTAAGAGAAGATAAAAATAAGGTTCTTAAATTTATTGAATCTGCGGGGTTATCAGATTGTCTGAAAGGAAAAATAGCTATAGATTCCTTAGGTTCGGCGGGTACTAATTATGGGATAGTCGGTCTGCCGACTTATGTTTTTTTGCATAACGGCGCGATAATTAAAAGAACGAATTTTTTGGATATAGACGAAGTAACTAGAATATTTAATAAGGGGAAATAAGATGAGTATATCAGTTGGTGTTATAGGCTTAGGTAATATAGGCGGCTCGCTTGCCTTGGCATTGGCGAAATCCGGTAAATACAAGATTAAGGTGTTTGACCTTGATAGTAAAAAATCGGCAAAGTTGAAGGGTAAGGCAATATCATGGGCTAAAAACGGACAGGAGCTTATAACTTCTGTTGATTACGTTATCTTAGCAATCAAACCTCAGGATATAGATGTTTTTTTAGCGCAGGTTAAGGGACATTTTTTGAAGTCTAAACCGGTATTGGTTAGCGTTGCGGCGGGCGTTAAACTTTCTGTATTTGAAAAAATATTGGCCGGTATAAAAGTTATAAGGGTTATGCCCAATCTAGCCCTTCGTATCAATCAGTCGGTATCATTTATTTCCGGAGGTAATAAAGCTGACGATAAATCAGTAAAAATTGTTAAAAATATATTTAAACTTGTAGGTGAAGTATTTATTATTAAAGAAAAATTTATGGATAAAGTTACTGCTATAACAGGAAGCGGGCCGGGTTATGTATATTATTTTATGCGTGCTATGTATGAAGCAGCATGTGATTTTGGCTTTTCTAAAAGCGATGCCAGAAAGATGGTCTTAAATACGTTTAAAGGGGCTGTTGGTTTAGCTGAAGCTACAGATATGGATTTTTCTGTTTTACAAGATGCTGTCACATCTAAAAAAGGCACGACAGAAGCGGCAATTAAAGTCTTTGATAAGGGTAAAGTGCAAAAAGTCATTAAAGATGGTATAAACGCCGCATATAAACGGGCTAAGGAATTATCTTGTTAGATATAAGACGTAGGACTTAAGGGATAGACAAAGTTTTGAAAGAAACCCGAATATATATAAGTTAGAATGAAAACTTTTAAAAATTTAGTAGTGTGGGAAAAATCACACATATTGGTTTTGGATATTTATAAAATAACTGCTAAATTCCCTGTATATGAATAATTTTGTTTAGCCCAGCAAATGCGTAGGTGTGTGGTTTCAATTCCTGCGCGAATATTCTTGAAGGTGTTAAAAGACATAGTGATAAGGATACAAGCCATTTTCTTAATATGTCTGAAGGGTCGAAGAATTGAAATATTATATTATTTTAAGTAAAGATTTAAAATATATTGAGGAAGTAATATATGAAGAGTGTTTTGCAAAAACAGAGGAGATAGGAAGGTTGTTGTCTGGATTTATTAGAAAGTTTAATACTTAAGACATAAGGCGTATGTCTTAAGTATATATTTAAAGGAGTAATAACATGAGTAGAATAGGTATTATAGGCGGCAGCGGTATATATGAACTTTCGGGGCTTGAAGTTAAAGATTGTATTGATGCCAAAACTCCGTTCGGCGCACCTTCAGATAAGTTAGTAGTGGCTGATTTTGAGGGACGTGAGATAGTATTTTTGCCAAGACATGGCAAGGGGCATAAACTTCTACCTTCTGAGATTAATTATCGTGCGAACATCTATGCAATGAAAGAGTTGGATGTTGAGCAGATAATTTCTGTTTCAGCTTGCGGATCGTTGAAAAAAGAATTTAAACCGCTTGATTTTGTTATACCGGACCAGTTTGTTGACAGGACTAACCAGTCAAGAAAATATACGTTTTTCGGTGATGGGATAGTAGCGCATGTTATGTTTGCTGATCCTGTTTGCCCCTTACTTGCTAAAGTTTTATATGATGCTGCTAAAGCAGAAAATATTAACGCGCATTTTGGCGGGACATATCTTAACATGGAAGGCCCGCAGTTTTCTACTCGTGCTGAATCTAATCTGTACCGCAGTTGGGGGATGGATATAATAGGCATGACTAACCTTGCAGAAGCACGGTTAGCTAAGGAAGCTGAGATATGTTATGCGACACTGGCCGCTATTACTGATTATGATTGCTGGTATGATGGTGAGGAAACGGTAACAGTGGATGTTGTTATTGCTACTTTTAAAAAGAATATTGAAAATGCCAAGAAAATATTGGCACGTGCGCTTTTGAGCGTCTCTGACAGACGTGAGTGCGGCTGTAAAGAGGCGCTTAAAGGCGCTATAATGACGGATCCGGCCATGATTTTGCCCGAAGTTAAAGTTAAACTTAGGCCTATTATAGGGAAATATATTAGCTAGGAGCTTTTAGCTGTCAGTCATTAGCCGGAAATTGTATAGTTATGGAAATGTGTTTTTATTTTTTCATTCTCGGCGGATCTGCCAAAATAAAATTTATTCCGATAAAAACCATCGGCTTTGCCGATAGAAAGCCGATCCCGGCTTAATTAAAATAACAGGGCAGCAGGTAATGCGGCAGAAAATCAATTTATGGTGGAAAGCAGAAAGCTAATAGCTATTTTCGTGCTATTTTTAAAAATTTCCTTCTAAAATACCGCTATATACTGTATAATACCGCACATAAAGATTATACTGGTTATTATATAAGATATTTATATATAAAGGTTATGTAATGGATGTAGTGATATCGGGAACAGTAGCGTTTGACACAGTAAAAACACCGTTTGGTTATGAAAAAGACATATTGGGCGGTTCGGCGACTTATGCGTCTATTGCGGCCTCTAGGTTTTGTAAAGCAGGCGTTGCAGGCGTTGTGGGCGCGGACTTTTCCGATAAATATACAAACGTTTTTAAGAAAGCTAAAATAGATACTTTAGGGATAGAGGTAATTTCCGACGGTAAGACTTTTAGTTGGGAAGGCGAGTACGGTAAAGATTTTAATAATCCTGAGACAATAGCGACTAACCTTAATGTTTTGGCGGATTATAAACCGAAAGTTCCGAGCAGTTACGTAGATTGCAAGTTTTTGTTCCTGGCAAATCTAGATCCGGATATACAACTGGATATACTTGGACAGTTTAAGAAACCGAGATTTGTTGTGTGTGATACGATGAATTTTTGGATTGTTAATAAGAAAAAGAGTTTGATCGACCTTATTAAACGTGTTGATTTCTTTCTTCTTAATGAAACGGAGATCAGGATGCTTACGGATGAGACGAATATATTATGCGCGGCATCTAAACTCATGAAATATGGTCTTAAGGGATTGATAGTCAAACGCGGAGAATATGGGGCTGTTATGTTTACGGGTAATAGTGTTTTTTGTTTGCCGGCATATTTACTTGATAAAGTTTATGATCCGACAGGTGCTGGTGATTCTTTTGCCGGTGGGTTTATCGGATATCTTGCGGGGCAGAAGACTATTAATAGCGGGGTTTTACGTAAGGCTGTTGTTTATGGAAGTGTTATGGCAACTTTCGCGGTAGAAGATTTTAGTGTGCGTGGGCTTGTAAAAAACAAGTTAAGTGATGTTAACAAAAGGTATAAGGGCTTCTCAAAGATTACAGGGTTTTAAATGAACTATAAAGATACATTAAATTTACCTAAAACAGATTTTCCTATGCGCGGCAATCTTACCTCGCTTGAGCCTGTGTTATTGAAGAAATGGCAGGAGATGGATATTTATGCCGTACAGTTGCAGGCACGTAGTGGTGCTGAAAGATTCATACTGCATGACGGCCCGCCTTATGCTAACGGTAATATTCATATGGGCCATGCGCTTAATAAGGTGCTTAAAGATATAGTTTTGAAATTCAAAAATTTACAGGGTTATTGTTGCCCGTTTATTTGTGGATGGGATTGCCATGGCTTACCGGTTGAACATCAGCTTTTAAAAGAAATGGGTTTGACCAAACATGATGTTCAACAGGTTGAGTTCAGGCGTCGTGCGCGTAATTATGCTTTGAAATATGTAGATAAACAACGCAAAGATTTTCTCAGGTTGGGTATTTTTTCCGATTGGGATAATCCGTATCTTACCTTACAGCAGGAATATGAAAGCTCTGTCCTGGATGTTCTGGGCTTTCTTGTCAAGAACGGATATGTGTATCGCGGGCTTAAACCGGTGAATTGGTGTTGTAATTGTGAAACTGCTCTTGCCGAGGCTGAGGTCGAGTATGCGGATAAGATCTCACCTTCTATTTATGTTTTGTTTGATGTCGAACAATCAATAAATAATAATGTTGATTTTTTTAATAAACTTTCTGTTAGAGATAAAGAAGTCTATTTCCTCATATGGACAACTACCCCGTGGACTTTAACTTCTAATGTTGCGGTGGCAGTTAATTCCGATTTCGGATATTCCGCGGTAGAATTTAACGACAAAATAATAGTTTTGGCAACGGAGCTTATAGCCAAAATTGAAGAGCTGCTTGGTGTTAAGCTTAGAATAGTTAAGTCTTATGCCGGTGCTGAACTTTGCGGTATGATTTTGGGCCATCCATTTTTTGAAAGAACGGCTAAAGTTATAACGGCGGATTTTGTTTCTAAAGAGGATGGCAGTGGGTGTGTTCATATAGCGCCCGGTCATGGTGAAGAAGATTTTCGTGTGGGTAAACTTAACGGTCTTGATATTATTATGCCGCTTAACGATAAAGGTGTCTTTGTCGGTAAAGATAGCGGGCCGGTTGAGGGGAAGACTATTAAGCAGGCGAATGATGTTATTATTAAATTGCTTGATGAAAAAGGCTTGTTGGTTAAAAGAGTTGATATAACGCATTCGTATCCGCATTGTTGGAGATGTAAGGAACCAATAGCCTTTCGTGCGACTAATCAGTGGTTTATTAATATAGATCATGAGGGGTTAAGAGGGAAACTTATAAAATATCTTGATACTATTCAATGGGTTCCGCGTGCGGGATATGAAAGAATGAAGTATATGATACTGCAGCGTCCTGATTGGTGTTTATCACGTCAGAGATTATGGGGGATGCCGATACCTGCGGTTAAATGTGCAGATTGCGGTGAAGTAGAACTCAGTGCTGAGGTTATTGCTAATGTTGAAAAAGTTGTTAAAACAAAAGGTGTTGACTGTTGGTTTTCTGATGATATTAAAAATTTTCTTCCGGAAAATTTCAAGTGTGCTAAATGCGGATCAATGAATTTTACGGCTGAAAAGGACATACTTGATGTTTGGTTCGAGTCGGGTGCAAGCTTTGATGCGGTTGTTAAGAAACGTGATGGACTTAGCTTCCCGGCTGATATGTATCTTGAAGGCAGTGACCAGCATCGGGGGTGGTTCCAGGTTTCGCTTATTCTTGCTGTTTGTAAAGAGGCTTGTTCACCGTTTAAGACGTTGCTTACGCATGGGTTTGTTGTTGACGCGGCTGGTAAAAAAATGTCTAAGTCGTTAGGTAATGTGATTTCTCCTCAGGATATAGTTAAGCAATATGGAGCTGAGATCATACGTCTTTGGGCGGCTTACAGTGATTATACAGAAGATGTAAGGCTGTCTGATGAGATAATCAAACAGCTTGTAGATATGTATAGGAAAATACGTAATACTATAAGGTTTCTTTTGGGTAATCTATATGGGTTTGATACTAAAGCTGCAGTTGGTTATGAGGAGTTACTTGAAGTCGATAAATATATGTTTGACAAAGCTAATGAATATTTTTCAGAGATAGCCGGACTGTA
>Ga0265294_10010169_pt1 | contig 10741 bp, 12 predicted proteins | sample MunlanPumphouse3_FD_192504 | JGI IMG/M metagenome (GOLD analysis project Ga0265294, IMG submission 192504) | Groundwater microbial communities from a municipal landfill in Southern Ontario, Canada - Pumphouse #3 | ecosystem: Environmental > Aquatic > Deep subsurface > Groundwater | place...
AATGGGGAGCAACCCTTGGTAAGAGAATCATGGGTTTGCAAGTGCAGACAGTAGACGGTCATCAAGTAACCTTCGGTAAATCCTTTATTCGCAACATAACAAAAATCCTTAGCTTTCTAATAATAATCGACTGGCTTGTAGGTATTGTAACTGAAGGAGATAAACGACAAAAATTCACTGATCGCATGGCAGGAACAACAGTTGTATCAACCAAGCAGCCATTTGCTTCTTCATCAACACCTCCGCCACCTCCGCCACCTCCAGCATAAAACCCTAAAAATAATTTTCTAAATCTTTTTTTTATTTTAACGCTTAAGTTCTTTTAACCAGGCACTAAACTCTGCTTCTGATAAACCTCTACCCAAACGACCATTTAGCCGCTTAGATACTTTGCCATCCTCAAAATAGATTACTGAGGGTACAGCTGGAACTGCATAATCATCCCATAATCTACTGGAGTAGTCATCTAAACGAACATGAATAACCTCTGCAAAATCAGCTTCGGTTGCTTCATGATCAAAAAACATAACAAAACGTTTACAGAATGGACATCCTGACGAATAAAACAAAGCTAATACTCGATTGGACTTACTAAGTTCTGTATCCAAATCTTTTTTATTAAAAACTTCAATCATAAATAACCCCTAAATAGATGGTATTTTAACACCAAATAAACATGTTGGCTAAAGTTACACAGCAACTAAAAATAACCCTAAACATAAACAATAATTAATGAAACCAAAAAACTATCGACGGGGATATCCAGTTGCAGTGTTAATAGGCATTGAACAGAATCATGTTGCAATATGGCAGATTTACAGTCAAGTTGCCAAACATCAAGAGACGCTTCAGTTAATCGGCGAACGCAGAGACCAGAAGGCTCTTTACAATTTTCACGAAACCATAATAAACACTATAAGGTCAACATTAAAACAGGGTGTAAAAAATCTCCTAATTGCTTCAGCACCGAAAACCAGTTATGCACAGGATTTCAAAACCCATATAACTGCACACCACAACTGGATGCTTCAGGGTCCAAACAAATCTAGTATATCAGTTATTGTTAGTTTAGCCTCTACTCCTCAGCAGGTAGCAGCACTTACAAAAAAATCCGAGTTCAAAAATTTAATTCAGACATCTGCAGCAGAAGAAACAGAAAACCTACTTGAAACACTGGAAAAACGCTTAAACACCAATAGTGACTTAGTACTGTTTTCGCTAGAAGAAGCTGAAACAAAAATTTTACAGACACAGCCTCCAGGTAAACCACAACCCGAATATCTGCTTCTAACGAATGCGTATTTAGCTACTAACCGAAGAAAAAGCCGATTAAACAGACTTATGCAGATTGCACAGAATAAAAAAATTCAAACACGCGTAATAGATGCTGAATCCAATGCAGGCGCACGTCTTACACAACTAGGCGGAATCGTATGCTTACTTAAACCACAATAGATTATATGAAACCTCGACTTCTTAGCTCTGCTAAACTAATTTTTCCATTATGCAATGCAGTAGCAACTAAAACACCTGAAACCCCCAAATCTTCTAAATCAGCCAAATCATTCATGTCTCGTACTCCACCACCAACGTAAACATCTACATCTACAGCTTCAATTATTCTACTCAAAAAATCTAAGTCTAAACCTGAACCACTACCTACACGAGCTAAATCTAAAACAATAACTTGAGTAACACCCAGCAACCAATATTCATTTAACAAATTTAATGGATCCCAGTAACCATCAAAACCAGACTTTACCAGTAAATCGCCAGATTTCAGATCTAAACTTGGCAAGACTGTTTCGCTGCCAAACTTCTTAACAGCTTCCGCAATAAAAGACATGCTATGTAATGTTTCAGTTCCAATTATAATCTTTGAAACGCCGCAATCAATTAACTGCTCGCTCCTTTCAACAAAACTGATTCCTGCATCAACCATTAAATCAAGTTTAGTTTCATTTGAAATACGCCTAAAAACATCCAAATTCACAGTATCTTTGATTATAGCATCTAAATCTGCTACATATAACCAACTAAAACCTAATGATTCAAAACTTTTAGCCACATCAACTGGTTCAGCAGTGCTACAGAGTACACTTTGCAGGGTCTTATAATTGCCGCGTTCACCGCGAACAGCATGTACCGCTGCTCCACCTAAAATATCTATTACTGGAATAACCTTCAAAGCTTTAACCCCTGAATTATTGTTATTTAACCTATAGAAAAACTTAGTCATCTTAACAAGAAACCTTTAAAGGCTTCAATAAAACGCATCTTTATGATGCTAAATTGAAGTTGCTGATTAGCCCAATGAATGAAGCAGAAGCTAAAGAGGCCATAATAGGTGGCGCAGATATAATTGATGTTAAAAATCCTGTTGAAGGTTCACTTGGCGCCAACTATCCATGGGTTATAACAAAAATTCGGCAACTTACACCTAAACATTTTCCGCTCAGTTGCACTATCGGTGACGTGCCAAATTTACCTGGTACAATTTCTCTTGCAGCTTTAGGTGCTGCAACCCTAGAAGTCGACTATATTAAACTGGGGCTGTATGGCACAGAAACTCCTCAAGAAGCTATTTTTCTACTTAAACAAGTACGGAAAACAGTAAAAACTTTTAATCCGAACATTAAAATCGCTGCAGCCGGATATGCAGACGCACAAAAAATTGGCAGTGTAAATCCACTTAAAATTCCTGAAATAGCTAAAGAAGCATCAATCGATATTGCTATGATTGACACGGCAGTAAAAGACGGCAAGACACTATTTGATCATTTAACTCATAAACAATTAGAAACATTCGTTAAGAAAACTCATGAACTGGGTTTGCAGGCGGCATTGGCGGGGTCATTAAAAAAGCAGCATTTAGAACCTATTTTCAGTTTAGGCACAGATATAGTTGGTTTAAGAGGTGCTGCATGTACTAAAGGCGATAGAAATACCGGAGTTATAACTCAGCAATTGGTAAAGGAACTTGCAGAGATTATAGTTCAACTCAAGAGGCTTTAGCCTTGCATCAGAAAGGTACAAACCCAAAAAAAGTTTTAGATGAACTAAGAATAATCCAGAAGCATAACCAGCAATATGAAACAGGCAAAATTTTGTGTTCAATGTGCACCAAACCACATCCAATAGCTAAAAAAGCATATACACTATTTTTTGAGTCTAACCTGGGGGATACTGGACTTTTTCCTGCAACTGCACAACTTGAACAGGAAACCATTACCCAACTGGCAGATCTTCTAAACTGTAAAACAGCAGAAGGATTCATTGTTTCAGGGGGAACAGAAGCAAACCTGCTTGCTTTAACAGCAGCAAGAAATCAAACTCAAAAAGCAGAACCAGAAGTTATTCTACCGGAATCAGCACATTTCTCATTCACAAAAGCATGTAATTTACTAAAAATACAGCCAAAATATGCTCCGCTTGACAATAACTTTCGTGTTAAACCATATGAAGTGGAATCACTTGTAAACAAGAATACAATTGCGATAGTCGCAACAGCTGGATCTGCAGAACTTGGTGCAATAGACCCAATAGAATCTATTTCAGAAATAGCGGAAAACAACAAAATCAACTTTCACGTCGATGCTGCATTCGGCGGCTTAATCATACCTTTTCTACCTAAAAACTCACCCAAATTTGATTTCCAACTTTCAGGTGTCACCTCAATTACCGTTGATCCGCATAAGATGGGTATGGCAGCTATCCCAACAGGAGGCATTCTTTTCAGAAGCAAAAAAATGTTGAATCACCTTAAAACTGAGACTCCATATCTTTCTACAAATAGTCAATATACGCTGACAGGTACACGGTCGGGTGCTTCAGCCGCATCTGCATGGGCAGTTTTCAACGCTTTAGGTCAAGAGGGTTACCGAAAAATAGTGCGAAGATGCTTGAGCAACACTGAATATCTTGTAGGACAAATTCATAACTTAGGCTTCAAGTTGCTCTGTAAGCCTGAATTGAATGTTTTTGCTTTTCAAACTCAAAATACTAAAGAATTTGCAGAAAAATTGTGGAAAAAAGGCTGGTGTATATCCTATATTCCCCGGTATGAATGTATTAGAGTAGTAGTCATGCCCCACATTAAACGTGTGCATGCCAAAGCTTTTGCTACCGCACTTAAAACAGAAAAGCTTTAACGCGTAATATCCTTGATTTTGAAGGATATACTTTGAAAATTATCGTTTATGAGCATGTTTCAGGCGGTGGATACACTGGGCAGGCCTTACCCGGAAGCGTTCTGGCTGAAGGCTACGCTATGCTTCAAAGTTTTACAGAAGACCTCAAAGCTGCAGGTCACCACGTCACTGTGTTGCTTGACGAAAGAATCTCAAAACTTAATCCGCCTCTAAAAGCTGATTTTATAATTCCTGTTTCACAACCTCAAGAGCCAACCCTTTTCCTCTTGGGTTTAGCTAGAGTAAACGATGCAGCATACATAATCGCTCCAGAAACAGCCTCAACCCTACAGAAAATAGTAAAAACCATAGAGTCCACTGGAAAAACTTCACTTAATTGCAGTTCAGATGCCATCGCAGAAGTGGCAGATAAAGCCAAACTCACTGAGACGTTACAAAAAAATGGTTACATTACGCCTAAAACTATACTATTCAACATAAATGACTCATTAAAGTACATTAAAGAATCAATAAACTGCAAGCTGTCTTATCCGCTTGTCTTTAAACCTGTGGACGGAGCAGGCTGTAGCGGAGTTTCTCTCATTAAAGATGAGGACAGAATACAAGATGCAATTGAAAAATTAAAAAAAGAAGCTGATAGCAAAAAATTTATTGTCCAGGAATTTGTAGAAGGTGAATCAGTAAGTGTCAGTTTACTGTCTAATGGCTCTAAAGCTGTAGCGTTTAGTCTGAATAAGCAAAACATTACTTTAGCTGAACCGACAGGGGAATCGACATATAACGGTGGATATACACCATTAAACCATCCAAATCAGGATCACATCTTTGTTTTGTCGGAAAAAATCGTTGAAACCTTACCCGGTTTACGGGGATACATAGGAGTTGACTTAATAATCAATCAAAAGGGGTTATACTTGGTAGATGTTAATCCAAGGTTAACTGTTTCTTATGTAGGTGTACGTAGTATAGTCAACTTTAACTTGGCACAGGCCATAATAAAAGCTGTAACACATCAGCATTTACCCCAAAAAACTCCGGCAAAAGCATATTCTTACTATACAAAAATTAAAACGCCAAATTCAACATTGCAAACATACCAGAAAACTGCTGATTTGTCAGTGATTATTTCACCGCCTTTTCCATTATCAAACCAGACAAACAGTTATACCTTGATATCCTGCACAAAAATAATTCAAGCAGAGGCAGTAGATAGTTTAGAAGAAGCTAAAAAGAACATATGTAGCATTATTGGTTAAGGCGAAAACAGTTTGGTCTACGCGTTAGGTTATGATGTTGGAGGAGCTAACACAAAAGCCGCATTTATCCATACTAAAAACTCCAGTATTGAAGCTATTTCGGTAGCTACGCAATATTTTCCTATATGGAAAACTCCTGAAAGACTAATCGAAGTCTTGTCAGCACTTAAAGAAAAAATAAATCCTCAAAAAATTGATGTTGTAGGAGTAACTATGACAGCGGAGCTTTCTGATGCATACCAGACTAAACGTGAAGGTGTACGCCACATTTTGCTTTGCATAGAAAAAGTGTTTCCTTCTGTGCCCATTCATGTTTTAACTTCAGATGCCCAATTAGTATCTCCTCAGACTGCAAAAAAAGAACCATTATCTGTGGCTTCAGCTAACTGGGCAGCTACAGGCTGGTTAGTAGCAAAATATTTTTCTGACTGCATAATCGTGGATGTAGGGAGTACAACAACATCTATTATTCCAATTGTGAATAATCAAATAGCTGCAAGAGGTAGAACAGACCTTGAAAAACTCGTTTACAACGAATTAGTCTACACAGGAAGTTTACGAACTAACATTGCAGCTATCACCCAAAAGATTCCAGTAAACAACAGTGTTACACGCGTTTCTTCAGAGTTATTCGCAATATCAGCTGATGTACATTTGCTTCTTGACAATATAACCTCAGAAGAATATATCTGTGAAACAACTGATAACCGTGGTAAAACTAAAGCAGAAGCTTCAGCAAGACTTGCCCGTGTAGTATGCGCAGACACAGACATGCTCGCCTACTCAGTTATCCTTGAAATTGCAGAATATGTTCACACACAGCAAATCAACCAAATAGCCGAAGCCTTAACCGAAACCTACACCTACACTAAAACACTTACAAATCACGAATTACCCATAGTAGTTACTGGAATGGGCAAAGCGTTTCTAGCAAAAAAAGCTGCCCAGCAATTAGGTGCAGCAAAAATCATAGATTTGGAAACCATTATACACAAACAAGCTGTGCATGCTACTCCAGCTGTAGCTATAGCTTATATGGCAGCAACTAAACATGAAGGAAACCATACAGATGACGATAACTGTAGTTAAAATAGGCGGAAGCATCGCAGCATATCCAGATGAACTTAGAGCTTTATGTAAAAAAATAAGTGTTCTATCTAAAAAATTTAGAGTTGTCGTAGTTCCAGGCGGAGGCGAATTCGCAGATACAGTGAGGCAACTTGATCAACGATATAATTTAACTATCCGTATTTCTCATCATATGGCAATTTATGCTATGAACCAATATGGTCTAATGTTAACTGATTTAATTCCTGATTCTGTTGTCGTAGAAGAAGTGGCTCAAACAAAAATAGTCCTCGATAAAAATTTGACACCTGTTTTTTTACCTGCCAAATTAATGTTGGCTGAGGATCCTCTGGAAAACTCATGGAATGTCACCTCTGACTCAATAGCTTTCTATATAGCTGCAAAGCTTGAAGCTTCGAAGCTTGTGGTAGTTACTGACGTAGATGGAATCTATAACAATGACCCAAAAATCCAGTCCAGTCTACTGATAAATCAAATTACAGCTAAAGAACTTGTAACTATAAGCAAGCGCACAAGTATAGATATTACATTACCAAAGCTGTTAAAGAATTCAAATTTAAGCTGTGTAGTCCTCAACGGGTTGTATCCGGATAGATTAGAATCAGCATTAATGAATCAAAAAGTAGTCGGTACATTAATCAGTAACTTTTCGAATTTAAAAAAATAAGAAAAAGAAGAAGCGAAAAATACGGTGTTCTAAATTTTCTTTTTATCTAAGACTTCACGGAAGGTTTTGCCACAGCATTCATAAAGACCAATTGTAAGTTCTGTCCTTTTCCCTTTCTTGTCAGGTTTACCAGCCATCTTCCAGGTTTTCTTCGCTGTCTTCACTTCTTTTCCACATACAGGACATTTAGCCATTATTATTCCTCTGTGTCAACGTTATCATATGTATATATTTAAAACATTTTCGATAACATATATCTGAGGATAATAAAAACTGGACGTTTCAAGGGTTATTCACAATCATATTTTGTGTTTTTGATAGTTTCAACCGAAAAGCAAGTATCATCCAAAGAATATTTTACACAGTAAAGAATAGTAGAGCACAAAGAAATGTTTACTATCGGTATTGATTTAGCAGGAGTAGCAACTCGTCCCACTGGGTTCTGCATACTGACTGAATTCAAAGCAGAAACCGCAATACTCTACACTGATGATGACATAATCAAAAAAACATCAGAATATACTCCTGCTCTTGTAGCCATCGATGCTCCTTTATGGTTACCGCCTGGAAGAAAATCTCTAGAAGAAAAAGACACTAATCACCTAAGAGACAGTGATCGTGAACTCCTAAAAAAGGGCATAAAACTTTTTCCACCCACTTTAGGTCCTATGCGTAAACTTACTGCACGTGGTATACTTTTGCGACAAACACTTGAAAATTTAGGTTTCAAAGTAATAGAAGCCTACCCTGGAGGTACACAAGATATTTGGGGTATCCCACGTAAACATTCTGGTACTCAACAACTAAGAGAAGGCTTACAAAAAATTGGACTTAAAGGCTTAACCGTAAAGATGAGTCACCATGAATTGGATGCAGCAACAATAGCGTTTGTGGCTATGCTTCACCTTGAAGGCGAAACAGTCACATATGGCAATCCAGAACAAGGCATAGTTATGCCTAAAGACAGGTCCAGTGTTTTTCCGTAAATTAAATATGTCTTCACATTACAATCTAATCGGTTATTAAAAATTGATACCTTACAGTTATGCTTTAAAAGAAATGCGCCGCAGAAAGCATCGTACAATAGTTAATGTCATCGGATTCATAATCGTCGTAGCTACATTAGTGACTCTTGTATCAACAGCAAGAGCATGGGACACATCAACATCTCAACCTCTAAAACAAATAGGGACAGACTTAATTCTGATTTATTCAGCTCCTGTAGTACCCTCCGGCACAGGATGCTTCATAGCAAATCACCTGTTTTCTTTTCCATTTGAACAAAGCAGCATGACCGAAATCCAGCAGGTTGAAGGCATCAAAAATGCAGTTCCAATACTTATGCACCGCATGGGCGCTGTCGTATTCGTGGGATTTGACCCTGAAGAAAAAGAAACCAACGCTATATTACCAAACAACATTGTTGAAGGCAGATATTTAACCTCAGAAGATACTAACGCTGCAATCGTAGACTATGAATACGCAAAACTAAACAATCTAACAATAGGCAGTCCAATAAACTACATAAAAGGTAAATTCCAAATTGTAGGGCTAGCAAACATCGACGCTGCAAACATACTAAAATCGCATATATACGTGAACCTACCTGCAGGACAAAATGCACTTCCAGAAAACAACACGGGTTTAGTCAATGTGGCACTTATTAGTGTATACGACCCACGAGATGTACCTAAAGTCTCTCAAGAACTAATAGACAAGTGGGCAGGTGCAACCCCCATAGCAGCAACAGATTTAGCAGCATCAACCTCAAATGTGCTTAAAATAAATGAACAAACAGCATGGAACATCTCAATAATAGTAGCTGTAGTTACCGTACTATTTACTATACGTACACAAGTATCCACAGTTTCAGAACGTACACACGAAATAGGCATACTAAAAGCTATAGGCTGGAGCAAATCCAATATAGTAAACCAAATCTTCATCGAATCAGCAATTCAAACCGGAGTCGGTGGATTAATAGGCTGTATTATAGGTGTAGGTTTAACATGGTATTTACTTGGATCAATGTCAGGTGTCACAATAGCGGATCCTTTGATTTTGGCTGCAGGTTTCTTGCTTGCTTTAATAAGTGGGATAGTCGCAAGTGCGTACCCTGCCTGGAAAGCAGCAAAACTGTCACCAACTGAAGCGTTAAGAGCTATATAGGAGAAAAAAGATGCAAAAAAATATTATAATCCAACTTGACCAACTCACTAAAACCTATCACTTAAAAACTGGAGAACAAATTCACGCAGTAAACAACCTAAACTTAACAATACCTCAAGGCGAATTCTGTACAATAATCGGTGCCTCAGGCAGTGGCAAAACAACTCTGCTAAACCTCATCGGAGGACTAGATAAACCAACCTCTGGATCTGTAATTGTAGACGGCGAAGACATCTCAAAACTAAATGAACGTGATACCGTAAAATTTAGAAGAGAAAAAGTAGGTTTTGTATTTCAATCATTCAATCTTATCCAAACATTAACGGCAACAGAAAACATAGAAGCCGCCCTAGCCCCATCCGAGATGGCGGATAGTGAACGTATAAACCATGCATTAACTTTGCTAGAATCAGTTGGGCTAAAAAGCCGTATTAACCATCTGCCTAACGAGTTAAGTGCAGGCGAACAGCAGCGTGTAGCTATAGCAAGAGCTTTAGCTAACAAACCAAAAATCCTTCTACTAGATGAACCAACCGGAAACCTAGATACAGCAACAGGTAAAGAAATAATGAAAATATGTCACTGCGCAAGCAAACAAAATGGGCAGACAGTATTGGCAGTAACACATGCCAGCTATGTTAAAGAATTCACTGACCGACTACTCTATATGCAAGATGGCAAAATCCAAACAAACCCAGTAGACCCAATAAATTAAATGTCAAAATCTTTTCTTTTCTGAATCACATATGTTGACAAGATTTATATGCTGTAAAATTTTAACTACTAGTAAAGGCGTTATTTATGAAATTCAGCGAAATTTTAAACAAAAACGTAACCGGCTCTAAAGGATTTTTGATTGGCAAAGTCAAAGACATCGTCATAGACGAAGACTGGAAAGTCACACATCTAGATATTGAATTAACTAAAGAAGCCAGCGAAGAAATTCTAGGAGTAAAACCTAACATTTTATCTCCTACACGAAACACATTGTCCCTTTCTGCACTTAAAAAAGGCGATGCGTGCTGCACTGAAGATGGGATTAACCTGAACATAACTAAAGGTCAAGCTGCAATATACTTAAGGCCAGCATGAAACTTTCTCCTTTTTTATATTACGCCAACACTTAACAATACTGTTCTCTAAATTCTCAATTAAAATTCTCTCTAAAACAAGTTTATTTAAGTTAATGGATTGGTGCCGAGGGCAGGGTTTGAACATGCGACAACTCGGTCTTCAGCCGAGCGCTCTCCCAGGCTGAGCTACCTCGGCACGTATCCTGGGATACCACATCAAAAATGATGCTTAGTGTTTTAAAGCTTTCTGAAGCGTCTAACTAAAAACTAAATAAATAAAAAAAATCACGCTATTCATAGTAATTATTTTTTTATGTAGCTAACGTCTCAAGTCTA
>Ga0265294_10010171_pt1 | contig 10738 bp, 9 predicted proteins | sample MunlanPumphouse3_FD_192504 | JGI IMG/M metagenome (GOLD analysis project Ga0265294, IMG submission 192504) | Groundwater microbial communities from a municipal landfill in Southern Ontario, Canada - Pumphouse #3 | ecosystem: Environmental > Aquatic > Deep subsurface > Groundwater | place...
TGCTTCAGGGGAAACGGGTCCTTCACGTGAACTCGACCTACCAGAGCGGCGGCGTAGCGGAGATGATCCTCTCGCTGGTTCCGCTCATGAACGACGTCGGGATCAAGACACAATGGAACATCCTGAACGGAGAAGGCGAGTTCTTCACGATCACCAAGAACTTCCATAACGCGCTCCAGGGCCAGCCGATAACGTTTTCAGACGCAGAGAAAGGCCTCTACCTCCGGACAAACGAGTCCTTCTCCGGGCAGATGACGATCGACGAGGACCTCGTCGTCGTCCACGACCCACAGCCCCTGCCGCTGATCCGGTTCTACGAGAAGACCCAGCCCTGGGTCTGGCGGTGCCACGTCGACCTCTCGAACCCCGACCCCGCTCTCTGGGAGTTCCTGAAGAACTTCGTTCTGGACTACGACCGGATGGTCATCTCCCACGACCAGTACCGGCGTTGCGGGATGCCGATGGAGCAGTGGATCTGCCGGCCGGCGATCGATCCGCTCTCGGAGAAGAACCGCGACCTCGCCGATGCCGAGATCGAGGGCCTGCTTGCGAAGTACCACGTGCCGGTCGACAAACCGCTGATCACCCAGATATCGCGGTTCGACAAGTGGAAGGATCCCGAAGGCGTCGTCGACGTCTTCGTCCGGGTGCGCGAGCACGTCGACTGCCGGCTGGTCCTCTGCGGGAGCATGGCCCCCGACGACCCCGAAGGCTGGGAGATCTACCGGCGGGTCGAGGAGAAGGCGCGGGAGTACATCGATGCCGGTGACGTCATCCTGATCACCGCCGAGGACCACCTGCTGGTCAACGCCCTGCAGCGGGTCTCGTGCGTCATCCTCCAGAAGTCGCTCAGGGAGGGCTTCGGCCTGACCGTAACCGAGGGGCTCTGGAAGGGGCGGCCGGTCATCGCATCCCGCGTTGGCGGGATACCGCTCCAGATCGAGGATGGTGAGACCGGGTTCCTCCTCGAGCCGACCGATACGGACGGTTTCGCCTGGAGGGTCCGGCAGGTCCTCGAGAACCCCGAACTCGGGGAGCAACTCGGCCGGGCCGGCAAAGAGCATGTCCGACAGCATTTCCTGATCACCCGCCTCCTCTCGGATTATCTGGATATGCTGACCGCGGAACTGCTCACCCGGAACACCTGACGAACGTAAAAGAGTGTATGACCTCGGTCGCCCTGCAAGGCCGGGTGAAGATTCCCTTCTCCCCGGGGTGCCCGGTCGAGCGCAGGAACCCGGGCATCCTGTTTGTTCCGGAGGGGGGGACGCGCCGGGACCGACTTTCCCCTCGCGTCCCCCTCATTGCAGGGCGGATGGCACAGATGGCCGGCTGAACCCGGGCAGGAGTTCGCAGCACACCTTTTTTTTATTGTATTGTCATTGGGTCACAGGGCAAATTATTATGGATATTTTTTGGCGATGAGACTCCGGAAGATACAGATTATAACTACACCCGCTGGCGCGACCACCCCCCGATGATGACAGAATACGCACTCAAATACATAAATCTTTCCCCCGATCCGGATCGGGTACTGCTCTCCTGAAGAACCCCCCGTGTTTCCGGGTTCTTGTGAGGCACTCGTGCCGGGCAAAAGAGATGGAGGTCGCCGTGTATGGTAAATAGTTCGGGGTGAGTGTCGTTGATGGTTCCTCACCCCGGCTCCAGAGCCGGGAGATTGCCGGGCTGGCCCCTGCTCGGAGCCGGCCTGCAGGCCGTTATCGCCCGCCCGAAGACGTGCTGCTCCCCGGTGCACCGACGATCTCGATCGGCTGGGTCAGCCTGGCACGTGCGATGGTCTTTCCTTTCATCCCCTCGATGACCTGCTCTGCGAGCTCGACGGGCACGTCGACGGTGGAGTAGTGGTCGTAGATGTTGATCGCACCGATGACGTTGCCCGGGATCCCGGTCTCGCCCGCGAGCGCTCCGACGATGTCCTTCGGCCGGATCTGGTGCTCTCTCCCGATCGGGATCCTGAGGAGGGCGAGCCCCTGGGCCGGCCTGATATCCTGCGGCAGACTCTGGCCCTTATCGCCTCCACCGAGTTCCAGTTTCAGGAGGGCAGCGGCAACCTCGAGCGCCGTGTAGTCCTCGGTTATGATCCGGTCGACCAGAGTCTCGTAGTGGTCGAGTTTGCCTTCGTCGATGACATGCTGCACCCGCTCGATCAACTTCCGCGTCCGGCTCTCCTCGACGTCGCCCTGCGTCGGGAGCGGGATGCGGGCGATCTTGATCTTGGTGTAGTCCTGGATCGTCCGGAGTTTGAAGTACTCCTTCGGGCCCACGAACGTGACAGCCCGCCCGGCCCGTCCGGCCCGTGCCGTCCGGCCTATCCGGTGGATGTAGTACTCGATGTCCTGGGGGACGTCGTAGTTGATGACCAGATCGACGTCTTCGACGTCGATACCCCGTGCGGCGACATCGGTCGCCACCAGCATATCGATGTTCCCGGCGCGGAACTTTGCCATCACCCGGTCCCGGAGGACCTGCTTCATGTCGCCGTGGAGACCCTCGGCGAAGTAGCCCCGGGCCTGGAGATGGGTGGTCAGTTCGTCGACGCCCCTCTTGGTGTTCGCGAAGATCAGGGTCAGTTCAGGGTCGTAGAGGTCGAGCAACCGGGAGAGGACCTCGAGTTTGTCTCTGTTGCGCACCTCAAGATAGAGCTGCTCGATCTGCGGCACGGTCACTTCCCGGCGTGCGACCGAGATGAACTCGGGGTTCTTCTGGAACTGTTTTGAGATGTCCAGGATGGGTTTTGGGAGGGTTGCCGAGAAGAGGACCGTCTGGCGCCCCTTCGGGGTCTCGTCGAGGATCTTCTCGATGTCCTCGCGGAACCCCATATCCAGCATCTGGTCCGCCTCATCGAGGACGACCAGGTGCACGTCGTTAAATGTGAGGGTCCCCCGGTCGAGGTGGTCGAGGACCCGGCCGGGCGTCCCGACGACGATCTGGACGCCGCGCTGCAGCCCCCGGAACTGCCGGTCGATCGGCTGGCCGCCGTAGATCGGGAGGATGTTGATATCCCGATGGTACTTCGCCAGGCGGGCGAACTCCTCGGCGATCTGGATGGCAAGTTCCCGGGTGGGGGAGAGGACGAGGACCTGGGTCGCCCGGCTGTTGGGGTCGACCCGCTCGATCGCCGGGACACCGAACGCAGCCGTCTTTCCGGTTCCCGTCTGGGCCTGGCCGGTCACGTCGCGCCCTTCGAGTAGCGCGGGTATGGTGCGAGTCTGGATGGGCGTCGGCTCCTCAAAGCCCATATCTTCTATCGCCCGGAGCGTCTTCTCCGAGATATTAAATTCCTTGAAGGTGATATCGTTCTCCATTCATTCATCTCTTGGTGCTGATACCTCTTTATATCTCGCATCCCCGCGACCCCGGGTGCCCCGTTCTGCAACACATATCTGTTCTCCAGGCGAAGCTTACCTGCATGGATCCTCTCCCGGTGAGTATTACGGAGGTCTACCGGACCTACGCCGCCGGTCGCCCGGACCTCAGCGGGGTCCTCCTGCCCGACCTCCTGCCGCACGACGCCTGCGATGCCGTAGAACGGAAGCCCGGCCACGTGAAGGTCCTCTTCGTCGCTGAGTCCCCGCCCTGGGCTGCCGGACGGCACGAGGTCACCGGACCTCCCGACTGCCTGCGTCCTGACTACCCCTACTTCTGGAACGACCGCTACGACCGGGCGGCATACCGCCGGGGAGCCTCGCCGCTCTCCCTCGGGCTTGCGGAGAACCTCTTTCTCCTGCTCGGGCTTGACGGGGCGTCGCGGCGGGAGAACCTCGACCTTTTCTCCGGCCAGGGCTTCTACCTCGTCGATACGGTCAAGTGCGTCTTCCGGAAGAACCGGAAGGCGTCCATCCCGAACGGCCTCGTCAGGATGAGCGCCCGTGAGATCCTCGGGCGGGAGGTCGCCGCCCTTGCCCCGGAGTACGTCGTCTCCCTCGGGAACACGGCGCTTGCCGGGCTCCGGGAGATCGAGCCTTACGCGAGCGCTCTTTCCGGCGCCCAAACGGTCACGGCGATCCCCCGGGAGGCCTTCTTTGAGGAGAACCGCCTCCTCTGCCTGCCCTACCCGGGCTGGCGCAACCGGCGCTACCTCGACCGGATCGAGTCGGGGTTTGCGTCCATCAGGGACCTGGTCTCGTGACGGGCGTTACCCTGCGAGTTTCTTCTTCCCCTCCTCGTACAGCCTCTGCTTCTGTTCACGGAGTTCTGCAGCATTCTTCTGCTCTTCGGCACTCCCGGTCTCCGGGATCGTGATCTTCTCTGCCGCCTCCTTCAGTTCCCGGGAACTCAGGTACCCGGACGGTCTCATCTTCTCCCGGTCCTCCCGGTACTCCCTCTCGACCTGCTGCCGGTGCTCCGCCGCCGGGGACTGGCCCGTCTCGCTGCGTAGCGGGATCTCTTTGCCGACCTCCTGGACTACTTTCTTCAGCCGCACCTCCAGGACACCGTTCTTGAAGGTGGCATGTGCCCCCTCTCCCTCGACGTCCACGGGCAGGGTGGCCGTCCGGGAGATGGTGCCGACTCTTCGCTCCCGCACGAAATATCCCGCCTGCTCTGTCTCGGCCTCCTCCTCCCGCCGGGCGGTGATCCGCAGTGTTCTCGGGTCGAGAAGCCGGACCGCTATCTTCTCCATATCCACCCCGGGAAGGTCGGCGACGACCATGACCTCCGTCTCGTCTTCTCTGACGTCGACCATCGTCCCGGCGCCGCCGAGCGGGGACCCCTGCGGTGCGCCTCCTGATATCCGTCCCATCACATCGCTGAACTGTTTCTGCATCTCTCCGAGCATCTCATCGAACTCGGCCCGGAGCCCGCGTGGTGAACCTCTCCATGCCATGATGTACCTCTCCTGCCTCTTGTTCAGGCAGGTTCACAGGGTATGAACAGGATTATATAGATTCCTCCGCGGGGGTCCTCCGCACGGAGTCATGCATCCCGGTGAAGGCGGAAGAGAATGAGCCCCACGAGTATCACCAGGCTCCCGGCGGCGACCGACTCCAGGGGCAGCGTGAACGCAAGCACCAGGCACCCCGGGAGGCCGGCGGCGGGCAGGACCCGGCTATAGAGCCGCTCACCCGGCTTCAGCCTGCAGGCGGCGAGGTTCGTCACGGCGTAGTAGAGGAGCACGCAGAACGAGCTGAAGCCGATCGCCGGGCGGAGATCGACCAGAAGGACCGTTGCGACCAGGACTGCGCCGACGACGAGCCCGGCGGCGTCCGGCGTCCTGTAGACCGGGTGGACGTGAGCGAGAGCGGAGGGCAGCCGGCGGTCCGCCGCCACGGCAAAGAGCATGCGGCTCACGCCGGCCATCAGGGAGAGAAGGACGCCGAGGGTGGCGAAGGTCGAGCCGATCCTGACGATCCACGCCCACTCTCCGGCCCCGGCCACCTCCACCGCGGTCACCAGGGGGGCGCTGGCCGCCGCGAGCGCCGCCGGTCCGACGAGCAGCAGGACCGGGATGACGACCGCGGCGTAGACGGCGAGGGCGATCCCGAGCGCGAGCAGGATCGCCCGCGGGATCGTCCTCTCCGGTTTGTGCACCTCCTCGCCGAGCGTGGCTATCCGTGAGTAGCCTGCAAACGCGAAGAACCAGATGCCGGCCGACTGCAGGATGCCGTAGAGGCTCCACGGCCCGGCCGAAAGATGGGGCTCTCCGGTCCCGTATAGACCGGTCACGACGAGGGCGACGGTGATGAGGAGCGAGATGAGGACCACTGCGACGATGGCCGTGGCAACACCCGCCGTCCTCCTGACCCCGGTGTAGTTGAAGAGCGTGAACGCGACGATGGCTCCCGCCGCAAGTTCCCGGGCATACCCGGGCGCGAGGTAGGTGCCGAAGGTGAGCGCGACGGCAGACGAACTCGCCGTCTTCCCGGCGATGAAACTCCAGCCGGCGGCCCAGGACCAGACGTCGCCCAGCCGTTCGTTCGCGTAGACATAGGTCCCGCCCGATGCCGGGTAGAGCCGGGCGAGCTGTGCCGACGAGGTGGCGTTGCAGTAGGCGATGGCAGCAGCTATCCCGAGGCCGACGACCAGCCCGGCCCCCGCGGCGGCTGCAGCGGGCGCAAGAGCGGTGAAGATCCCCGCCCCGATCATCGAACTGAGCCCTACGGCGATTGCATCGGATAGGGTCAGGCTGCGCGTGAGCCGGCTCTCTCCCCCCGGGCCGGGCATGCCTCCCGGTGGGCCGGGCACGCTATATGTGTTGGGCCGGGCCCCCCGCCCATGGATTGATATAGGGTGAGTCTCCAGTCGGGTGCCATGCCCCCTCTGACCGCAGAAGAAACGGCCCGGAAGACTGCTGTCGTGCTGCCGGCTGCCGGCGTCGTGACCGTCATCCCCCGGGAGAACCTGAGGATCCACACCTACGAGGCCCCGGAGATGGCAGTCTATGTCAACTCGCACATCCTTGAGACGGAGGACCGGCTGATCATCGTCGACACGCAGCTCCTCCGCCCTCACGCGGAGGAGTTCCGCCGGTACGCCGAGAGTCTCGCCAAACCTATCGACCGCGTCATCATCACGCACAGCCACCCGGACCACTGGTTCGGCTGCGAATACTTCCGGGACGTCCCCATCCACGCCCTCGCCGAGGTCGCGGACGGGATCGTGGGCGGCGGGGAGGCGATGATCCAGGGCTACGCCCCGATCTTTTCCGACGCGATCACGGAGACGGTGACGGCGCCGGAGCATATCATCCGGCCGGGAACCGAGACGATCGACGGTGTCGCGCTCACCTACGAGAAGGCCGAGGGGGCTGAGGCCGGCGTCAACCTCGTCATCGAACTCCCGGAGAGCCGGGTGCTCCTCGCGCAGGACATGGTCTACAACCGGGTCCATGTCTTCCTGCAGCAGAAGGAGATGGGCCCCTGGCTCGCCCACCTCCACCGCTACCTGGAGAAGGAGTACGACTTCGTCCTTCCGGGCCACGGGTTGCCGGCGAACATGCAGGCCCTTGTGGATATGGTCGGGTACCTGGAGACGGCAGAGACCGCGCTCGCGGCGAGCAACGATGTCCCGACCCTGAAAGAGCACCTGGTCGGGAAGTACCCGTTCTACCGGGGCGAGATGCTGCTGGATATCAGCGGGAGGTACCTCTACGGGGCGTGAGGAAGAGCGCCTTCCGGCGGGTCAGAAGAGAGGGGGTGGTCGTCAGACCGGTGCATCGGGGTTCTTCAGCACGTAGGCGATCGTCCCCTCTTCGAACCCCTCACCGGCACGGACGAACCCGTTCTTCTCCAGCACATGGATGGATGCGGCAAGGTCCGGGTAGGTCGCCGCCTCGATCTGCCGGATGCCCGGGAGGGAGAAGATCGCGGGGATGAGGTGGCGGACCGCCTCCGTTGCATACCCCCGGCCCTGGAACTCGCCGAGGACCGCGTAGCCGATCAAGACCTGACCTTCCGTCTCCTCAAGCGTCGGGGGCGTGGCGGTCCCCCCGGTGCCGATGAGGACCCGTCCGCCAACTGCCGGGTTGTCGAGGACCCAGTACCAGGCGGCGAAGAGCGGGTCGCCGCCTTCGACCATCATCTGGGTGAACGCCACGAGTGTCTCGTCGTCGAGGAGCGGTGGCGGCCACGACCCCGGGATCTCGGCATCGAGGAGGCGTCCAAGATTCGGGCGGTCGTTACGGTCGGCTTCAAGGAGCTCAAGCGTTGCCGGGACCAGGTCCAGGCGTTCGGTCCGGATGCGGGTGGGTTTCATGGTAGTCACGGCCATAATAAGTATAGTTAGCTGTGGGATGGTTCTTATCTATTGCGGATCGGTCCAGGGAGAGGCGCTGGGGCTCCCGGCCCCGGTACAGAATGGTTATAATGGCCCCTTTCCGATTCACCCTTTATGGAGCAGGACCATGAGACGAAACCTTCCTGCGATCCTCTGTATCCCCGGGCTGCTTATGGCGGTAGCCCCGGCGACAACCCGGGAGTACCGCCGTCGAGGCCCGTTCCCTCGCTTCCCGGCTCATCTCTCACGGCGAATGGCCGCCCCGTGAAAGAGCATTCCTAAATAATGGACTTTCCCCGGGGATTTGCTTGCAATAATCGCGCAAATTGGTCTGTTTCTCTCCGGAAAAAAATAGGAGGAATAATGTAGACGTTCGGAAGAATAACTACCTGACCACGATGGAAGTCTCCTCTGGCATCGAGCTGTTCCTCCGCCTCCTTCTCGCGTACATGGTGGCGGACTCTCTCCTCCGGCCCACCCCTCCAATAGAGGGCCGGTCCGGGAACCGCTGGCGCTCCAGGCGCCTGATCGTCCACGCCCTTGCGGCCGGAGGACTGACGTTTCTCCTTGCCAGCCTTTGGAACATCCTATTCGTCCTGAAAGACCCCTCGTCCCTCCCCGGGCTCCTTCCGCAACTCTGGAACACTTTCCTGTACGCTTTCATCCTTGTTGCGGTTGCACACTTCATCATCGACGGCATGCTGCCCTGCTGGATCGTGAATCTCAGAAAAAAGCTGAACCGTGGGAGAAGGCCGGACGCGATACCCGGGGAAGCGCCTGTTCGTATCATTGCCCACCTGGCGGTCCTCTCCATCGTCCTGGTGCAACTCTCTTCACAGACCCCGGTCCCCTACCCGTTCGGCAGCCCGGTCGAGCTGATCAGAGGCTGGATCGTCATCAGTGCATTCCTTCTGGTCCTCCAGCCTGCCGGGATGCTGGTCGGTATCATCATCCGATCCTGGCGAAGCGATATTGACGCTTCAGGAGAAGGCGGCCTGGATAACGCCGGTCGTTTGATCGGATATGTTGAGCGGGTCATGATCGTGACGTTCATCCTGGTGAACGAGTACACGGCGATCGGGTTCCTTATTGCGGCAAAAGGGCTTTTCAGGATCAACGATACATTGAGATCCGAGTACATCATCGTAGGGACGATGATCAGTTTCGCCATTGCGGTCCTTATTGGAGCGGCTGCCGGTCACCTGGTGTGCCAGGGTGGGCTTGAGCAGTTCATCCTGTATCTGTCGGAGTTCCTTTCGTCCGGGATGTGAAGTGTCCGGTTCCAACCCCTGTCGGGGGGTTGCCGGGCGTAGATGCCCGACACACGAACGAAAATGTCTGTGCGTCTTTGTATGAGGTAATTGCCTTATGTTAAATAAATATAAGTATAATTCCTCATTAAATTTCTATATGAGGTGATGCATTCATATGGTATCGCCGACAACGAACCTTGAAGAGAAGGCGACGATGGTGTCATGACAGAACAAAGGGTTTACGCGGTCCTCACGGGGGATCTGGTCCGCTCCCGTGAGATCAAAGATGCATACGGTGAAGAGTGCATCCTTCACCTGAAGGAGATACTGGCGGAGGTTGAGAGAGATTACGCTGTGCCGTTTTCGATATTCCGCGGCGACAGTTTCCAGGGCGTCTCGTCAAACCCGGAGAGGGCGCTCGAGGATGCGGTTCTCCTGCGCCTCAAACTCATCTCCGGGTTCGATCGCGACAACAGTGCTCTTCGGCTGGATGCGAGAATCGCGGTCGGGGTTGGGACCATCCGCTACTTGCCGGAGGATGGTCCGGCCGGCGAAGGGGATGGCGAGGCGTTTGAACTCTCCGGCCTCGAGCTCGATACCATGAAACAGGCCGGGCGCGGGATCATCGTGAAGACCCTCTGGGAGGACATAAACCAGACGCTCTCGATCTTCTGCGACGTCCTGGACCATATCATCAACGGATATACGAAGAGACAGGCCGAAGCCGTGATGTTGACGCTCGAGGGGCTCATGCAGAGGGAGATCGCAGAGCAGATCGGCACAAGCCAATCCGCGGTCTCCTACCGCCTGAAGGGGACGGGATATGAGATCATCCAGGAGATCTTCGAATGGTACCGGTTGCGGATCGAACTCGGAAGTTCGATCGATTGAGCGATTGGAGGCTGCACCGCTCCTGGCCAGTCCTGCCCGGCTCGGTCTCCTGACCGCGGCCCGGATCTGTCGGGCTGATATCCTCGCACGTCGATACCTGTATGCTGTGCCGCATGCGCACGGGTGATCGAAACGACCTGGCAGGACTTCGCCATAACCGGCATCACGCTACTCTTCGCGGTCATGCTTCTGCCGCAGCTCCGCGACGTGATGACCCGCGGCACCGTGCTGAACTTCTTCTCGGCGCTCGCAACGAGCCTCCTCAGTTACCTCATGGCCCTGGTCTTTGCCACCCTGGGCCTCTGGATATCGGTCTTCGGGCAGACGCTCGTCGCCTCCGTCTGGATGCTGCTCGCCTACTTCTCGCTCAGGAACGTCCGCGACCATGCGTTCGCGGGGGAGACGCTGCTCTTTGTTGCCCTGGACTTTGTCACGGTCTGGTTCCAGGGGGTGGCCTTCGCCGTCTCGGGAGCCATGCAGGGGCTCTTCTCGCGGAAGAACCGGGGCTGACGGCAGGTATAAATCAGGTCTCGGGGTGATGGATAGGTATGAACTTCAAAGACTGTGTGCAGCAGCGCTACGCGACGAAGCGGTTCACCGACAGACCGATCTCTGATGCGGCCGTCAGAGAACTCCTGGAACTGGTTCGGCTGGCCCCCTCGGCGCTCAACCTCCAGCCCTGGCGGATCAGGGTGGTCTCGGACCCGGCCCAGAAGGAGGCCTTGAAGCCGGCGGCCTTCGGTCAGGAGCAGATCACGACCTGCTCGCACCTTCTGGTCTTCTGCGCAGACCCCGATTACGATGGACTGATCCGGCGGCTCGACTCCCTGCTGGCGACAAACGGCGTCCCCGAAGAGACC
>Ga0265294_10010172_pt1 | contig 10738 bp, 8 predicted proteins | sample MunlanPumphouse3_FD_192504 | JGI IMG/M metagenome (GOLD analysis project Ga0265294, IMG submission 192504) | Groundwater microbial communities from a municipal landfill in Southern Ontario, Canada - Pumphouse #3 | ecosystem: Environmental > Aquatic > Deep subsurface > Groundwater | place...
GGGGCTGTATAACAGTTTGTTTGATGTGGATAAACTCTATCAGCGAAAAGAGTATTTGTTGTTCCCTTTTCTTGAAAAAGAAGGCATTACCGGTCCGCCCAAGGTGATGTGGGGCAAACACGATGAGATACGGGAGTTGATTAAAGGCAGCATTGAATTGTTGCAGGTGCCGGATATCAGTCGTGAGGATTTGCTCGTTTCTGCAGAAATTATCCTGAAGCCGGCAGCCCGTCAGGTTGTGGAAATGGGACAAAAAGAATCGGAAATCCTGTTCCCGATGGCGATGGACAAACTGACTGAAGCCGACTGGTACGAAATTAAAAAGCAGTCACTCGAAATAGGCTATTGCCTGTACGACCCTCCAACAGAATGGAGACCCGCTTGGGCAAAAGAAAGTGTACTGGCTGAAATGAATAAATCAGGGGAACACGTGCAACTGCCTTCCGGAGGATTTTCAGTGGAAGAACTTATGGCCATTCTCAATACGGTGCCTTTCGACATGACTTTTGTAGATAAAGATGATAAAGTAAAGTATTTCACCCAGGGCACTGAAAGAATTTTCCAACGTAACCGTGCCATTCTCAACAGGGACGTGCGTCATTGTCACCCGCCTGCAAGCGCTCATATCGTGGATAAGATTATTGATGACTTTAAAACAGGAAAAGCATCCCGGGCACCTTTCTGGATTAATATGCGTGGTAAAATGATTCACATTGAATACTTTGCCCTTCGCAACGAAAAAGGAGAATACCTTGGTACGCTTGAAGTCTCGCAGGATGTAACCGTTTATCGCGAACTGGAAGGAGAACAAAGGATTTTATCGTATTCAAAATAAAAACCTAAAATGTATATAAACCGTTAATGAGAGACGCAATGCATTGCGTCTCTACCAACCCAAAAATAATATGGAAACAAAATTAATCATAACCCCCAAAACCAAGGTGCTTCAATTGATAGAAACCTATCCGCAGCTGGAGGACTTGTTAATCAACATGGTACCGGCATTCGAGAAGTTAAAAAACCCGGTATTGAGAAAAACGGTAGCAAAAATTGCCACTTTGCAACAAGCAGCGGCAATCGGGCATCTAAGGACTGAGGAGCTTATCAATACCCTCAGGAAGGCAGTCGGGCAGGAATTGACAGACACTGCCGGCGACTCACAGTTTGTGACGAATCAGCCTGATTGGTTTAATGGAACCAGGATTGTACAGGAATTCGATATCAGGGAGATGTTGCTTGCTGGTGAGCACCCTGTTAATCAGGTGATATCTGACTTAAACAAGTTGAATCCCGGTGAAATATATAAACTGATTGCACCTTTTCTTCCTGCTCCCCTGATAGAAAAGGCCGGTAGTCTGAATTTCAGTCACTGGGTTAAACAAGAAGGAGATGAATTGTTTATCATATATTTTTCACGTTAAATACTTACAATTATGTTGAGAATTTTTCAGGACACCCATTACCAGTTCAGAGAAGAAATCCGTAAACTCTATATGGATACTTTTTCTCAGGGAGATGCAGCACAGCACATTGATCCTGAAGAACTGGACAACGAAATCAGACTGACTTACGAAGAAGGCATGATGATGGTGGCGGTTGACGATGACGATGAGTCTAAACTGACTGGTGCTCTGTTTGTGTATCCGCTTCATTACGATGCCGGATTTAATCCGGAACTGTCGGATGTGTGCGATAAGGTTCATACGCCTTACATTGCTGAAGTGATGGTACATGAGAAGTATCGAGGTCGCGGACTGGGACGCAAAATGCTCAATAAAACGCTGAGCTACCTGAAGGAAAACCGCTTCAGGGAAGTTTTTATCAGGGTGTGGAACAAAAACATGACTGCATTCAGGTTGTATCGCGATGCCGGATTCGAAGTCGTAGGTAAAATTCTGCAGAAAAAATGGTTTACCGACCGCAAAACACGTTTCCTGATGGAGAAATTGTATTTGAAACGAGGGTTGTAATTTTTCGTCTAAGGTCTAACGACAAACGTCTAACGTCTAACGACAAACGACAAACGTCAAATGACAAACGTCAAATGACAAACGTCAAATGACAAATGACAAATGACAAATGACAAACGACAAACGAAAAATGGAAAACGAAAAACGGAAAACGGATTATGTAGAGACGCACGGCCGTGCGTCTCTACCATCTACCATCTACCATCTACCATTTACCATCTACCATTTACCAACAATCGCAGACATTTTAAAGAATCATGAATTTGAATCGACTGATTACCAAAACAATTCAATTAGATAAAGGAAATCCCGATGCCAAAAGGGCTGAAATCAGGGAGTATTTCCTCAAAACCTGGGAAATTGACGAATTACTATATACACAACTGAAATCGGATGAGGTGTTTTATCACCGTGGTGACCCTTTGCGCCACATCCTGTTGTTTTATCTCGGTCATACGGCCGTTTTTTTTATCAATAAGATGATGTTGGCGGGTTTGATCAAACAGCGTATCAATCCTGACTTTGAATCTATCTTCGCCATCGGCGTGGATGAAATGAGTTGGGATGACCTGGATGAGAAACATTATAACTGGCCGCCGGTGCAACAGGTACGGGAGTACCGTGATAAAGCGAGACAAGTGATTTTGAATGTGATTGATACAGCTTCGCTCACCTTGCCAATCAGCTGGAGCGATCCTTTCTGGATTATCATGATGGGAATCGAACACGAACGGATTCACCTGGAAACTTCTTCGGTGCTGATTCGTCAGTTGCCACTGGATGAAGTGGTTTCGTGCCGGTTCGGAAATGTCTGTCAGGAAAGGGGGGAGGCGCCGGCAAACCAAATGCTTCGGGTTCCCGGAGCCAGGGTAGAGCTTGGTAAACCGGTCAATCATCCTTTATACGGATGGGATAATGAATATGGAACTTATACTGAAAATGTAAAAGATTTTGAAGCTTCGCAGATGCTGATTTCGAATGGCGGGTTCCTGCAATTTATTCAGGATGGTGGCTATGAACAATCGGCATACTGGACCGAAGAAGGTTGGAAATGGTGTCAGTTTAAACAGGCTGAAATGCCGTTGTTCTGGCGTAAGAAACCGGATGGATACTGGTTGCGGTTGGTTGCAGAAGAAATACCCATGCCTTGGACCTGGCCGGTGGAGGTGAATTACCTTGAAGCAAAAGCTTTTTGCAACTGGAAATCAGCCAAAACGGGTCAGACTTACCGTTTACCTACTGAAGCAGAATGGTATCGACTGGCAACACATTGCAAAATTCCTGACCAACCTGCATGGGAAAAGGCTCCCGGCAATATCAACCTGGAGTATTATGCTTCTCCTTGTCCGGTTAATATCTTTAAATCAGGTGATTTTTACGATGTGCTGGGTAATGTGTGGCAGTGGACAGAAACACCGATTACCGGATTCCCCGGATTTAAAGTGCATTCGATGTACGATGATTTCTCAACACCGACTTTCGACGGTAAACATAATTTAATCAAAGGAGGCTCCTGGATTTCGACTGGAAATGAGGCTACCTTACACTCCCGTTATGCCTTCCGCAGGCATTTTTATCAGCATGCAGGTTTCAGACTTGTGCAGTCGGATGAGCCGTTGATGATTCAGGATGAGCCGTATGAAACGGACATGGAAGTAGCTAACTCCTGTGAAAATTTATGGGGACAATCAGCACAATCCAATTTCCATCAACAGTTGGCTAATGCCATTCGCAAAGAAGTAAAAGGGTTGGATCAAATGAAAGTGCTTGATCTGAATGCTGATACAGGTCGCCTTGCTTTTGAACTGGCTCCTTATGTGAAGGAATTGATGGCGCTTGATTTTTCAGCCCGTTTTATCCGCATGCCGATTCGTTTGCAGGAAAGAGGATTTATGCGTTACATTGTGCGGGATGAGAACGACCTGGTTTTCTATCGCGAAGTCGTACTGGCAGATACCGGTCTTGATAAAAATACAGAGAGAATTAAGTTCATGCAGGACAATGCCAATAACCTGAAACCGATTTATACCGGTTACGATTTAATCATTGCTCCCTGCATCCTGGAAGAGTTAAGTTGTCCGAAACAATTTCTTGCGGATATACACCAACGGATAAATGAAGGAGGCTATCTGGTTATTGCTTCCGACTATGATTGGGATCGCAATCACATCAAACCAGAATGTCGTCCCGGAGGTTTCAAAAAAGACGGAGAACCGGTGACCTCACTTGATGGTATCTCCGAATTGTTGTCAGCTCATTTTACCCTTGAAAGCAATCCGTTTAATCTTTTTAAATACGAATGGCTGAATTCCAGACAGCAACTTCAGCGAATTTGTGAAGTTACCATCTGGAGAAAAAAATAAGCTGAAAAAATTATAAATATAATGCGGCCAGTTCGGTTATTTTTGCAATGGAACTGGCCGTACTAAATTCTCCTGTAGCTTCTGCTTCAACCTCATCAAACTGAATCAGTAAGGATGATTGTTCGTCATCCGACAATACCTGATCAGCCATGCGGAAAAGAACGCCGTTTTCCTTGGCAATGTGATTTTGAAGCAGTTCAGCATAACCATTCATGTTTTCATAAATGACTTCCAGTCCTTCGGAATCATCTTGTCTGTACATCTCAATGCCATCAATCATGCCCTGCACATAGTTTCTTCCCTGTACATGTTCGCTTAACATGACGGCTATCGGTCCCTGCACCGGAGAAAAGCCTTTTTCACCCATTTTCGGGAAAAGCAGGTCTTCTTCTTTGGCATGATGAATGCCGTCGGCAAATTTGCGAATGAGATTTACTACTAACTCGAAATGTTCGATGTTGTTTACTTCTTTTTCGACCATCGCCTGCATGATTTCTGTCAGTTGCAGGATGTAAACATGGTCGTGCTCTAAATTTTGTGTTGCTGTTTTCATATTAATTTATTTATTATGCGAATTAGGACTTGAAAAGTACTTTCTTCTGCTTCCATAGGAAGCACAGTTTAGTAACCAGTAAGCTTGCTTACTGGAAAGGACAATCCCTCTACAACCCTCTGCTGCCGTAGGCAGCGAACATATAGCGTCTGAAGTTTGCTTCCTACGGAAGCAGAGAGATAGGTGGTTGATTATTATCCGTATCCCAGTAAGCAAGCTTACTGGTTACTAAACTGTGCTTCGTAAACGAAGCAAGAATACATTCGCTAATGTTTCAAATACTTCTGATAATAACCTTTCTACTACTGATTCGCATTTATTATTTCTTCTTCTTTTTCTTTTTAGTGCGATATCTTTTATACCATATAATGAAACCTGAAATATTGAGATATAAGGTGAATAAACCGGTCAGCGGTACAACTAAAATATATAGTTTTCCCATGAAAAACTGATAGAATCGCCCGGTATGTATTTCCTGCGCCACATTCCACAGGGGCATGGGATTTTTTTGTATGATTTCTTCAGGCATCTCCGGGAAATTTTCTTTGTTGAATGAACTTCCCGTTCCTTTGTCGTAATCGAAAATCAGGGGATGGTTGCCGAAATGAGCAGAATATCCGGAAATTTTATGCGTTCCAACAGGATGACCTTTCTTTGTCGGACGAACCCAGCGCTTGTTGTCTATCAAATCAATAATTTTATCAGTTTTGTAATTCCAACTGAACAGACCTTCGAAAGAACCTACCCACAGGGTATTCTCTCCTTTCTCTTCCAGTACGGTGACTCCCATCACACTGGCCGGCGGTTGTTTTTCAAAGCGTACCATACTGTTGAAATGATCATCAGTATAATAAAACGCTTCAGCAGTTGAAATGATGTAACGATCTCCTTTTTCAATATAAATAATACGTCTTAACTGATCGTGCCAGGGGTTGGGCGTGTCCAGCTCCGTGTAGGGTATCTTCCCGATTTTGGCTTCAGCAATCGGGATGAGCAGGGGAGGACGAAGAAAAATACCCGTTGCCGTGGTGATAATCAATAATACAATGGTCAGATATCCGATTCTGTTGTGCCATTTCAGGTTCCATTGATATTGACGTTTCAGTATCTTTCTTTTGTGTTCCCTATGTTCTTTGTTTTTCAGTTTTTTCTTATTGATAAACATGATAAAACCACCGACACTCAGAAAGATGATGACTAACGCGACGAAATCGACCACCAGTTTGCCGGCCAATCCGTAAATAGCTCCACTGTGTATCACCCACAATGTTTTGAATAAACTCACTTTGTTATCGTAACCTGCAGGAGCAGGAAGGTCTATTCGTCTGAAAGTCTGATAATCTGTCGAGGCAAATAAATTGGAACGTGTCAACACCAGTAAAGTGTCGTTTCGCAATATGAGATCTACTACATTTTCTTCATTTGCTGGCAATTCCACCTTTTCCCATGCATTCATTCCGGTTTGATATATGTGCAATCCAAACAGGGACCCGGCTGCCAGTGTATGGTTATTCAGCTTTAATACTTTTGAGATTTTATGATTATCGACGCCTTGTGGAAAGCCGTTGTTAAACTCTGTGAAATGACTGAAAATGCTGTCGGTTAGCCAAATGCCAATATTCCCATAGACCAGAATACTGTCGTTTGTGAATTTTTCTGTAGAACGTACTGCTGCAAAATTCCAGTCATTATACGCATAATTACCAGGCAGGTATTTCCTGTCAATACCTATCTCTGAAACCATTTTCCGATGGTTCATGATAATGCCGGAGAAACTAAATAAAATCAGAAATATCAGCAGGACAACACCTAACCAGCGATGGTGTTTCCGAAGGAGTCGAATCATATTATTTTTTTTAGAGCTCATACTGATTACAGATTCAGTAGATTGTTGTTGGTCGATAACCGAAGTAGGCAAAACGTAAACTTATCTTTCGTGCCGGTTCGTTCAGTTGTTGGTAAATTGCCCCCACTTTTTTGTCGGAGTGGGGGCAATGAAAAGTTATCTGATTTTCGTTTCAAAAAATTGAAGTGATGGTGACCAATAATTTATACAGTCATCAGCACCTTTTGGTTTTTTTGTGCCGGAAGCATAAATAATTTTTCCTTCTACTGTGGCTTTGGGTTTTAAACTGAAGCTTTCCACTACATCATTACCTTTGTAATCGGTATAACCTGTTCCTACTTTAAATTTTGCAGATTTTGTTTCCGATAGATTAGTAATTTCTATAAGATAATGACATGCTAAAATTACTTTTTTTCCGTATTTCACACGGATTGAAACGGGAATAGATGCTTCTCCTTTGTAGGCTTTCAGGTTTACTGATATTGGCTCTGACCATTCTTCCACGCCATTCTTAAATTCAAAATTCTTACCGCTTGACAATCCGATTTGTGCCGTTGCAAACATAGCAATAGCAAGAAATCCTGCTATGACTACAGCTTTGATAGATTTAAACTTTTTCATTTTTTCATTGATTTTTTTGTGTTAAAATTCGCTGTTGTTGCTTTCCTGCAACAGATCAGGTCGTTTTTTTGAGTGGGTTCTGCTCCACTATTTATATGCAACTTATATAATCTATATGATTTATTAATTAATCGCTTTTTTAGCAAAAAACGTTTTTTGAACCAAATCATAGAAAATTATCAAACCACCCAGAATCATCAACCCATCGGGTAGGGTACGTGCCCACATCCAGCCTTTCATTGTTTCAACCGTCTCGCGGAGTCGGGCAGTGAAATAACCGGCTTCCATAGCAATTTCCGACTGATGAATTCCGATGATGTATGTTGGGATGGTAAAGAGCAATGCTCCGGCTGTCAGCGTCCAGAACCCTATTTTACTTAATTTGTCATTCCACACATAATTGTTGGCCAACGCATTGGCACGGGAAGTCAGGTACAGGAACGCGATGGAAATGTAACCGAAAGCGCCGAGTAATGCCACGTGACCGTGCGGCATGATCAGGTAAGTGCCGTGTGAATAGTAATTGATGGTCGGCGTGTTGATAACCATGCCGAAGAAACCGGCACCAATCCAGTTCATCACAGCCGAACCTGCAATCCACATAAACGGGGTACTGTAATGGAAGTCTTCTCCGGAAAAGAGTTTTTCCCGTTGGTTTTTCCAGGCTTCAATAATCATCAACGCCAGTGGAAGTGGCTCTAATGCCGAGAATATACCGCCGATGGCAATCCAGTACTCGTCCAATCCCTGCCACCAGTAGTGGTGACCAACACCCAGCGTACCACTCAGCGAGATGAGGAAGAGTTCGAATAACATCACCCTTACGGCTGTTTTGTGACTGATCAGTCCGAGCGATACCGTGAAGAAAGCAATCACCCCGGCAGCAAACAATTCGAAAGTCAGCTCCACCCACAGGTGGATTACCCACCAACGATAGTAATCGTCCACCGTATAGTTCGGCATAATCTTGTGTACCGGCATCATACCCGCGATGTACAAAGTCGCGATGGCGAAAGCCGACCAGATAATCGTACTTACAATCGGATTATTGGTTGCCGCTTTGCGAATCAGCGAAATGATGAGGATAAACCAAAATACCAGTCCGACTACCAGCCCGATATCCCAGGCACGGCCCAGGTTAATCAGCTCACGGCCTTCGTTGCCCAACCAGAACCAGGTCTCCCGCATTTGTCCGGTTGCACCCATGTACAAACCGATGATGCTGCCGACAGCCACCACCACCAGCGAAATCCAGAGCACATCAATCAGCCAGGGGAATTTGTGGTCGCGATTGGCTACCCAGGGAGCAATCAGCAATCCGCCAACCAGCCAGCCCACGGCAACCCACAAGATGGCGATTTGTGTGTGCATAGAACGCAATATGTTGAAAGGCAGAATTTCCTGAGATACGATGAAGTCATTGGTAGGATCGGTGTATAAGTGAGCCAGGTAACCTCCGATAAACAGCTGTACCACAAACAAGCCCATCACGATCGGGATATATTTAAGTAATTTTTTCTGGGAGCGGAAAAGCGATGTTACCTTTAACGGTTCTTCCAGCTTTTCGTTTTCATCCTTTTTCAGCAGATATTCGTAAGAAAGGAAAATCACAAGGATGGTCAGCGACCACAAAATCAAAAATTCCCAAAGCGAAACCTCATGCGAGAAAAAGGTCAGATTCTGATCAATCATAGGCTCAGGCGGCCAGTTGTTCGACCAGGTGCGCTCGGTACCCGGACGGAGCGAAGAAGCAACTAATTGGGTCCAATCAATAAAAGCGGCAATTTTGACCGCTTCATCGGGACGAATGATTCCCCCTCTAAAAGCCCTTTCCGGATCGCCGTTTACCAACAAATCGACTAAGTACTTTACGTTCGCGTGATAAGCAGCCGCCGAAGCATCCGTATAAATGGTGGTTTCTTCCAGTAGTTCGGTTTGTTTTCTGAAATCTTTAATAACCCGGACTTTCACGGCGCCCCGTTCGATGTCTGTCAGTTGATCGTTCGGTTTGCCGTACAACTCTTTTCCATAATAATCATAGAGATATAGCGCCCGGTAATGCAAAAAATCAGTCGAAAAATCGGGACCCATATAAGCGCCCATACCCAGTAACGAACCCCAGTCGGTAAGGTCGAACTGTTGGAAATAGCCTTTTCCTGCAACAACATCGTCATAGGTGTAAAGAACTTCTCCACTGACCGATTTCACTTCTTTCGGGATAGGTGGAACTTCCTTTTGCAGGTTGGCTGTGTAGCGGATGAGCATGGTGACCATGATCAGCGCGATGATCCAGAAGGCTGTGTAAAGGCCTTTTCTGCTCATAAACTTGTTAAGCAATGATTCTTTCATGTTACAAAATTTTAATCATTAAACAATCAAATTAAATAATACATTAAAGTAGTATATTAAATTAAAAAATTAATATTTAGTTACAGTCATAATATCCAAATCCTTGATAGTCTTTGTTGTAAATGCATTCAGAAATGCTGTCCTTACCGGCACCCAAGTTGAATGCATTACACAGGGATTTTTATCGCTGCACTCACAAAATCCGAGCGCACACCCTGTATATTTATCCATTCCTTCCACAGCGTTGATTACATCAGCCAGATAGATTTCTCCGGAACTTTTCAGGAATTTATAACCTCCGTCCCGTCCCTGTATGCTGGTGATAAAGCCTGCTTTTGTAAGATCAGTCATTAACCGGCGCAGGTATTTATCTGAAATCTTCAACTCATCGATCAGGTATTTGGCTGAATACAAGCGATTTTCATCCTTTGCCATGAAGCATAGGATGCGCAAGGCGTATTCCGATGTATTGGTAAGTTTCATTAAATGCTACTTTGAAGTAATATTTTGTGCAAATGTAAATATTATCTTTGAACTAACAAATATTAACGGTAAAAAATATAAAAGAACAAGTATGATAATTCATTTAATATCGATACTTTTGCATTGCGAAAAAATTGTAATTCAATCCGATACCCAAGTTTCAAATGAATAATAAAAAAATATTGATTTTGCTCTCAGCAATCCTGTTGCTGATGACTTCCTGTTCACTTTTTCAACTCATCGAATGGGGATTTGAAGACAAAAAAGACAATTCGATTTATCCTTCAGCAGTATTGGCACTTGCCGGTTATGATGAGAACAACGAAGTGGATGTTCAGAACAGCAAACGCAATCAATCCATTCGGGTTCTGAAGGATTACGTTTCGATCTATTTAGTACCAAAGGATGACAATACCAAAATAGAAATAGAGGTAAAAGAATCGGAATACTGGTACGCATCGAAAGCTGTATTTACCTGTGATAAGGCCGATGACCGTTATATCTACAAGCCGGTAATCAACTGGAAATACGATGTGTTGAGAAAACTGAATCA
>Ga0265294_10010173_pt1 | contig 10737 bp, 9 predicted proteins | sample MunlanPumphouse3_FD_192504 | JGI IMG/M metagenome (GOLD analysis project Ga0265294, IMG submission 192504) | Groundwater microbial communities from a municipal landfill in Southern Ontario, Canada - Pumphouse #3 | ecosystem: Environmental > Aquatic > Deep subsurface > Groundwater | place...
AATTTTTATTATATTTATATTATACCATATTTTATATATAATATTCCAAATAAAAAAACAAAAAAATCAATTCATCTCGCTACCTATAGAGGAAGGGGACTTCTTGATCAGATTGTTAAAAATGAAACCCATGGATAATAAGTCAATGGGAGAAGGGTATGAGAAAACAAAACCTTGGCACCCTTTATATAACATTATTCTTTTTACCCTGTTTGGATGGTTATATCTACAAGGCTTATCTAACCCTACTCTAAATGAAGCGCTTATTACTGGTCTTTTTTGGTCAGTTATCTGTATTGTATTTGACGTGTTTGGTTGGGTTATTATTAAACACCCTTGGCATTTAACCTTTAAAGAATTTTACATTGATTACCAACCATGGATCTCATTAATCTATGTTGCGATTTTCTTAGGTCCAATCATTGGATTTTATTTAATATAACAGCGTATCAACAAATGACCCCCCTTTCAAATAAGGGGGGTTTTATATTTATATGATGCACTTTTTAGCAATTAACGAATAAAGAATCCTACCTTTGGTAACACAAAAACTTCTTTATTTGTAAATCCCAAAAATATACTTTGGCTAACATTAAAACTTAGTTCATTCGTAATCGTTTCATCCAATATAATGCTTATTAAATGGTTGTCTCCATGAATTGGCTTTCCAAAGCTATACATGACCTTTATGGAATCCGTTTCAATCTTATGAGATGAAATGCCTTGGATTACTTCAACCATAATAATCTTATCCTTATCAATATTATGATTTAAAACAAGTTCAAAACTGACATAGTTACCGACCCCTGTTGAGTAGATATCATAGATGGTTTTTCCTAATTCAGTTCTACTTAAAGCATAAAGCGCTACATCTGGTAATTTACTAAAAGATCCTGAGGTTGAAGACATTTCAATTAAGGCTTCTAATTGCTTATCTAAGTAATTGACCTTAATAAAATACTGACCAGTTGTGAGCAAAGCCTTAAAGTCACTATCCGATATCATGCTTCTAGTGACATCCACAAACTCTTTAGTCCCGTCCGAATAAATGAGTTCTAGTTTTATGTCATTTAAACGGAAACTATCTAAATCAAATTGATAATTCGTTTGATTGTCTTTGAAAATAATGTTTTGTAAAACAACGTTTGGTAATTCATCATCACCATCTGTTTCTTTTTCTTGTTCACAACCCATTAATAATAAGGATAACAGGATTGTAATAACGAGTAAAAACTTCTTTTTATTCACCTGTTTCACCTCTTTCAATCATGGCTTGAACAATTAAATCTTGTTTAACCAAACGAATATCGGTATCCCAACCACTTAATATATAACCTTCAGGTACACTTACATTTGGATAAGTTCCACTACTGCCTGTCATTACTGTTTCAGTTGAAATAAGCTGGCCAAACATATCTAAGTAGGTAATGGTATGTTCTTTTTTTCTATCAACCGATTCAACATAATCATTGATAAATAGATGTAGATACGTTAAATCAACCAATGAAATATCCCCATCAGAATCAATATCTAGGAATTCTAAAGCTTCTATATTAACATTTTCTATTCCCAAAAGATGTTTTTGTAGTAAAGAGATATCTTCTTCATCGATTAAACCATTTAAATTAACATCGCCATAAATCGCATATTTACTATTATAATAGCCCTTCAAACTATCTTTATTAACTCTAATTTCAATATCATCAGTAACACTAGCATCTTCTAACAAAACCAGTTGTTCACTTAAATCAACATCATTAAAATATACCCCGTTAATGAATATAGAGGCCTCAATTGAGGATACACCATGATAATCCCATTTTAGATACATAAGAGAATTATTAATTATGGTGGCTAAGTTATTAACCTTATAGAAATCTTGGTTTATCACACTTAAGTTTATTTCTTCTACTGTTTTATCTTTATAATAAATTTTTACTTTCACTCGGTCATAAGAACCCGCGTTGTTGAGGGTATAAGATATATCCTGTTTCTTAACATAATAGTTCGTTCCCAATAATACATCAGCATGATAATATTCTAACTTTTCAATCTTTCCAACCGCATCCACCGAGGATGTCACAACCACTGAATCCTCACTAATAATAGAGGGGTAAACCTTAAAACTTTCTTTAAAAGTAGCTTTATCGACTGGAACTATTGGTTTTTGATTATAAATATTTGCTTGGTCAATCACACGACCATTTCTATCAATTAATCGGGTTCTAATACTTGATTCAGTCACCGTCACAATAATAGCTCCAATCGTATTAAGTCCTTCAGTCCAACGCGAGGCAATCTTATCACCGTTAGAAAATGTGTCATTCATCACTTGACCACGGTCATTATCTGAAGAAGGTACTTGAATATAAACGGTTCCCTTATCTGGGCTTACTTGATCATTAAATAATCTTTTTGTCCTAACATAAACATGATTATTTCCCGCTAAGGCAAGATCTACTTGGTGTTCATCAAAAAATGATTTCCAGTTGTTATATTGACTCGCATTTCCACTAACCCCATTAAACCACTGATAATGCATAGAAACAAAGATATATTGTGTAGGGTTATTTTCTATCACCGAAGCCATCCAATCCTGAACGACACTAATTGGCGTTAATGAATTCATATTCTCATTATTTAATGCAAAGAATAAAACATTATTATATTTGAAATAGTAACTTTTACCTTCTTGAGTTTCATACCCATTTTTAGGATAATTATGCGTAGCCTGAAAATAATTATCATTATTAGGCCCCGTTACATTATTTAAAGCATCATGGTTCCCTATCATATTAACCCACATATATTCTTTAAATGGGTTTTGATTAAACATGGTTAACCAGGCTTCATAATCACTTCCATAAGCAACAATATCACCTGTCGAAAAGAAGAAATCAATATTTGGTTCAACGGTTTTAGCTTTCTCTACAATAGCCATTGCCCCTTCAAGTCTAGTTGGAATAGGCATATATGTATGCCAGTCACCAGCCCAAACAAAACTAAATGATTCACTGCCTGAGGTTTTAAAATAATACGGTTCACTTAGGCTTGTCTCACCCACTTTATACATATATTTTGTGTTTGGTGTTAAGTTAGATAAAACTGCATTATAATGCCTAAATCTTAACCCATAAAACGCGGTGGACTCATAACTTTCCGGATATAATGTAATCGCATTTTCCCAATTTATGTCTGAAACTTCTGTATAAATGATTTTCCCGTTAACTAACTCTTTATCCATATGCCAAGAAACACGCATTTCTACATCCGCATTTTCACCTGGATTGGTATTGATTGCATAAGCCTCATTTCTTGAGGCCGCCTTTAATGGTTTAAACAACATGAGTACTCCACATATAATTATTAATGATAAGTATAATTTCTTTTTCATTGATTTTAGATTCCCTCCTAATCATTATTCTTGTGAAATTGATTAAACAAATTCAAGCTATAATCAAGCACGATATCAGATTCACAATACATAATATAATCTACAAGTTCAACCGTTTTTTCTCCATCGATAGATTCAAGGTTATAGATTAACTTAGGTGTAATGGATCCAAAATAAGAACCTTTAAATCCTCTAAATATAGCAATCCCGTTAATAATAGTGGCCTCTTTATCATCAAGTAAAATCTTCCCACTGACTAAGACTTTATCATTATCGGTTAAATCTAGATTAATAATCAAATCATTGCCTTCAAAATACAGTTTCAAATGATTCAGTTTTAACATCTCTTTCGATGTTTTTATATCCCCATAATGATATAGATAAATATACGCTTCATTTTCTTTATAAAACACTTGGTAAGTATATAAAACTTGTTTGGTTAAATTATCGAATTCAACTTCACCACTAACCACTTGTTTCATTTCACCATTAAGTTCAACATAATAGTTATTACCACTAAAACCATTTTCATTAATGATTTCAATATTTAGTTTAATATTTGAAGCACTTACTTCTACTGGTTCTATTTTAATAACTGGGTTCTTAACCACCACCAATAAAGCGTTCGACACTGGTCTTTCACGTGAATCAGAATAGGTATTTACGATTCTAAATTGATTTGTTTCATCGTCTAATACCACCATTGCGGACGATCCACCACCGTCTAAGTTATACGCTTCTACTACCCCATAATGGGTTAAAATTGCCGCCATTTCAGCACTAGTTGCCCCGTACATTAATTTATCTGGTTGTCGTCCATCAACAACACTTAAGACATAAGACCCATCCGCTTTAACCCCAACCATTGTTCGAGGGGCTCTTTGAGTAATGTTGCCTACTTTTTCTCCGTCATACAATACCGCTTGATTATATCCAATCACATTTTCAACCCCAGTAAAATCTCCACTTAGTTGATATTGAACTCTTATTTTTGTTCCGTTAGATAAATACTCTATTACTTCAGCATTGTTCGTTTTAATTGCAAAATCATTTTCTTTTAAAGTACCACTACCATACTTAGTAATTATCCCTTTTCCAAAGAAATCCGCATTATCACTTTCATAACCAAATATGCCTGGGACACCACTATAAGGAATTGAATATTCACCATCATGAACAATATACGCATCTATAACATCAATCGGTACGGATTTAGGGGCTTCTTGGTGTGCTGAAACCCCGAATTTCGGATATATTACAGCTATTTCATCACCTTCAGCAACCGCATTTACTTTATCTATAACAAACTCTTTAATGATGTTGTTATTATTATCATAGATAGCCAGGGTTGGGTTTTCATCTCTTACAATTGGTTTATTACCAACAAGAGGTTTACTAGACCCATCATTTAAGAAACCAACTGCACTATTTACTTTAACACTCTTAAAAACATCCCCATTAGATACTTGAATGTTATTAGGGGTAAAAGGATACATCTTACTACCACTAATGTCATAGAAATCTCCATTTACTGCCGCAATAACCTTTTCCCCAGGGTGTTTTGATTCATAATCTTTCGCAATATTACCGACTGTTTCTAAATTCCAAGCACTATCTGTAATATAAGCCCAAGGAATTAATGAGGCCCCTGAACTACTTGGAATATCAAGTATGCTTACTTGTTGTCCATAGTATTGACTAGGAACAAAGTCTTCCGTAACGCCCATCCCCATATCTGTTACTTGGCCTTCAATAGCACTTGTAAAACCTTTATGGGTAACATGTTTAACACCGTTTCTTAACTCTGTTTCACTTACCACTGACTCAGTATAATACTTTGCAATTCCAATGTCTGTGACATCAGATTCAGCCGCTTTAACCGGTATTAAAATGGTTGAAACTAATATTAAAACGGTTAATAACCTTTTTGTAAATTTCATCATTCTTTTATCCCCTTACTCTTGACTAGCATACGTATCCAAATCAGAAGGATACTCAAAACCACCCGCATATAAATTAAGTAAGAATCTTACTTCTTGCCCATTTTTAGATCCAATAAAAGACTCTATTTTCATGATAGAATTATTTTCATAGTCGATTTCAACTCTAATAGAAATAACTTCTTCTCCAGAAAATAATTCTTCACTTAAATAACTAAGCATTTCTTCATTAACCTTAGTGTTATCCAAACTAAGTCTAACCAAACCATCTACCTCAGAATCCACTTTCAAACCATTAAAATAAGCTTCGGTATGAATATTGTAAAATACATTGGTAATGGTGTTAAAACTATATTCAGAAATTATTTTTCTTGATAATCTTCCGTCCATTACTTTTTTAGATTTTTGGTTGTTAAAGTTCATATATTGAATATCGTCTTTGATATAAACTTCATACACTTTAGATTCTAATTCTGTTTTATATTTAAAATTCTCAATCGTAAACCCATTAATCTCATAACTTAAGCTTAAGCTTGCGATTTCATCATTTACTTCTGTTTCTAATGCAATATTTAGATTACTGGAACTAAGAAAGGTATTTTTAGTGTTAAATAATAAAGTTTTAACCTCACTTAGTGTGATTATTTGATCATCATCATTGTCATCATCAATGATCTCTTCTTTTTTCCTACAACCTGATAATGCTAAAACTAAAGATAAAAATAGTACTACTATCCATTTAATTTTCATGTTTATACTCCCCGTATTTTCTACTTTTTTTCGTTACCTATATTAAAGCTTGAAGGTGCTGTTTCATAAACCAAGCTTTTATATTTTATTGAATTATGAATTCTAATTATCCTTATAAAGTTACCCATTTAGCATAGAGTTTAGCCCCTTGAGTAAGTCTAGTTAGTGCCTCACCTGTAAATTCTGGGTTATCATACCATCCCGCAAATTTAGCATTGTCTTTAACAGGAATTGGTAAACTTGGAATAGATAATAGTAAATTGGTATAAGCTATTTCATAAGCCGCTGAAGCATTATATACATTTACGACCGCTCTATCAAAAGGGGTACGTTGTGCCACTTCATCATTTAATTCCATACCTGTAACCGTAATGATTTGTCCAATTTTTAATCCCATCACGAAATTATTAATTGCACCAGATTGATCCCAAGCAGAGATAACATAATCATAATTACCCATGATTACAGACCCACTTGCCACAAAATCAACTACCTCATAATGACCCAGTGCATTTTTCTTTAAACAAGCTTTTGCCCAATAGTTTCCTGTTGCAGCTGTCCTTTGGAAATATAAGTATTCATCATCAGTTTCTGTATCCCACGGGTTACCATCAATAATAATCTTTGTATGACTTGCGACTGGTTTTAAACCATACTTAATAAAGAAATCTGTAGAGGAAACCGGGAATTCGCCACCATTAAGTTCAAATTCAACTTTTTTAGCTACTGCTGGATCAATACGCCATGCTGCATATAACTGAACTGACCCAACAACTGGTGTATTAAAATCATATAGTTCGGTTAATCCGATATCCTTATACCATCCTGTAAACAACATATTCGACTTTGTTGGGTTTGTTGGGGCAGTGATTGGTTGGAAAGTATCTATTAAGATATCACTTACTTTAGATCCGCCGTTACTGTTAAACATAACGGTAGATTTGCCAATATTCCATTTAGCATAAAGGGTAAAATCACCAAACACAGTATCTTCAAGAAGATTAAACGCATTTAAATGTTCTTCATCCCTAAACCAGCCGGCAAACTCATAGCCCACTTTAGTTGGTTGTTCAACCTCAATCAATGAACCATATAATAAATTTTGAGGTTCAAAACTTGTATCATTATCCAAATCGAAGTTAACTGTATATTCATTAACTTCCCAATTTGCATAAATTGTAATAGATGATTCTATCACCATTCCAGGAACCACTTCTGTTGTAAATTCATTATCTAGAAACCAGCCCTTAAATGAGTGTCCTTCTTTAACTGGAACAACCGCTAAATCAATCGCTGATAAAAAAGAACCATGAACTTTTTCAATAGGTTCTAAGGCTTCCCCGCCATTCGTATCATAGTTAATATTTAGAACCACTTCTTTCCAACATGCATATATGGTGGTATTAGCGGTTATGGGTGTATTAAAATCAAATTGAACGACCAAGTTTGAAGCCGTATACCATCCATTAAAAGTAAATCCTTCTTTTTTTGGATCATCTGGTTTAATTACTTTTTCATTTCTTCTGACCGTTTGTACTGGCATTATCGAACCTTCATCTGTATTAAAAATAACATTGTATTCTAATTTTGCTACTGTAACTATAAGTGTTGCTTTAATACTACCAACTTCTGCAGTAATGGTTGATTTTCCAGCTGTAAGACCCTTTACTAACCCAGTCTCACTCACGGTAGCAACCGAGTCATTACTCGAGATCCATTCCACCTTTACATTAGAATCCATTGGTGTTATTGTCGCCTCAACTAAATACTCTTCTCCCAAATCAAGTAAAATTTCAGTTTCAGATAATTGAATGTTTTCAATTTTTTCTTTCCCACAAGCAACTAAAACAACCATAAATAAACCTAATGTAATCAGTATAATTACATTTTTAAACTTAAAACCTTTCGGTTTCGCCATCATTATTACCTTGCCTTTCGTATCGTTAATTTCATTATAACAAACGTCATTTTATCAGTCAACGAACCACCGGAAAACGTTTTCATATTTTTGAACTTTGATTATTATTTTCAAGATTGTTAAATAGTATGGCTTACTTCCAATAAAATGATATAATATATTAGTTGGCGATGGCGTTCGCCATTAACCGCATTTATGCTAATGACTCCTACTAATGACATTTTTGTTGTTGGTAGTTTTTTTATAAATAGACTATCATATTGAAGGTGATAATATGGCTTTAAGTATTGCAATTATTATATTTTTTGGAATGATATCCAATTATTTATTTCAAAAAATTAAATTACCAGGACTACTCGGAATGTTAATCGTAGGGGTGATTGTGGGTCCTTATGGATTGAACTTATTAGATCAATCTATTTTAGACATTTCTTCTGATTTACGAACCATCGCTTTAATTATCATTTTATTAAGAGCGGATTAAATAGAAAAGAAAAAATCTTTGTTGGCTTTTCATTTTTACCAAAAGCAACCGTTCAAGCGGCTATTGGTGCAATCCCTTTATCTTATGGGGTAGAAAATGGAGAACTAATATTAGCTATAGCCGTTTTATCTATAATATTTACTGCGCCACTTGGTGCTATCTTAATTAGTAGAACCGCACCTATATTACTTGAATATGAATCTAATCAAGAATCATTGTACATAAATTAAAAACGGACTTAAGGAATTTCCTTAATCCGTTTTTTCATTTTAGTTAATTGCTTCTATTAGATATAACATAAACTTTGCGAGAAAGTAATTATAATAAGCAATCATCAATACCATGCTTGGTCCAAACATAATCCCAGTTATTATTCTTTTAACATTATTACTTTCATAGTTCTTGTAATGTTGAAATAATCCATCAACAATTAAAGGCGTTATAAGAATAACATAAAAAAGTTTATTGATGGGTATAATCGTTATTAACGGTGTGATTATTACACCAATTAATATACCCGTACATCTTGCACAGATTCCTAAGTAGTGATGCACCCACTTAAATGATCGTTCACATTTTTGATGACACCCTAATACAATAGTGATATAAGGTCTTTTAAAGATTATTTGAATGAATATCATTACACTAAATAAAGATGCTATAACAATACTCGTAATAAAATAAAAATTTACAGTTGTAATATCACTTTTATTTAATGTGTTTATTACAATCGCATGAAGTGGGGCTATAAGTATTAAAATGAAAAGAATTAGTTTTTCTACTAAACTAATTCTTAAAGTAGTTTTCATATTATAATGCTGATGCTAATCCTAGGATAAGTATAAAATACAATATATAGAACACCACTGATACTATAACACTAATAAGAGCTCCCATACCGGCACTTTTAGCATCTCTTGGCCTGTCTTTATTCCATACGATATATAATATTAACCCTACTAAGGGAAAACAAAAACCTAATACACCCCAACCAGCATTCCCAGTATCCTGTGATTGATTATTTGGTTGTTGATTAAACTGACCTGGTTGTTGAGACTGTTGTTGACTTAAATTAGCACCACAGTTAAAACAAAATTCTTGACCTTGATTAACCTTTTCACCACAATGATTACAATAGTTCATAGTATCGATTCACTTTCTTTTTTTTAGTATTTTTATCAGTTTACCATGCTTTCAATAGTGTGTCAATCTGATTCAGTGATACAATTTGAAATAAGAATCATTCAGGTAGAAATAGTTTTTCATCTATTATTTCTCTAATATTTTTGGAACAATTGCGAAAAGAGCTAATAAACCACCTACTAAACCAATAATACCACCAAGATAAACACCAAGAGCTGGAGCAAACGTACCATGCATTGTTTTAATTATAGTTCGTGCTACTTCTTGTTCTACACCATTTAGTGCTGCGGCTAAATGAAATGATTTTGTAAAAAACAACATCGTTGATCCTATAATCATTAATACTGATGGGATAATCATCACATATTTGTTATCTGATAAACCTAGTACAGAAAATACTATCCCAATAATAATTAACACTATTGCGACAATCAGCCATATGGTAACGTTATCATAATCTTCAGTACCAAAGGTTGCTTGCCATCCATTAATACTAGATGTACCTAATACACCAAAATCAGCGGTTAATACATTAAGGCTTAAAAACAAAACAATTGCCACCACACCTAATATTGCAGGTATTAACCATGAAAACTTATTAAAAACTTTCATTTTTTTCTTTGTACATTGTCATTCAATATACGGCTCCCTTCTTCATTATTTATGCTTATTATAATAAATTTTTATTGATTATTCAATTTTGAACTTAACTTTTATACATTTATCGTGATTTTGTAAACGCTTTTTATGGTTCAATTTAGAACTTTTTTGAAGTTCCGTCTTTATGATACCGTTTTCATTTTTATTAGTTCAGTTACTCCTTTTTCTTAATTTCTTTTATTTTATTATGAGAATATGTGGAAAGTTAAACGTTTATTTAAGTTTGCGTTCTCAATCGTCAAAACTCCCCTTAATTTGAAATATATTTTTTTACCATATCGTTATTGACATAAATTATAATTATGCTATAATTAGTATGAATTACCGAATCAATCATTGAATTCGTAATAAATATAAACATACTATATGGAGGAGAAAATTTATGAAAAAAGGATCAAACAAAGGATTTAAAAAATTAGTGTTATTGTTATTATTATTTGTAGGTTTA
>Ga0265294_10010174_pt1 | contig 10736 bp, 5 predicted proteins | sample MunlanPumphouse3_FD_192504 | JGI IMG/M metagenome (GOLD analysis project Ga0265294, IMG submission 192504) | Groundwater microbial communities from a municipal landfill in Southern Ontario, Canada - Pumphouse #3 | ecosystem: Environmental > Aquatic > Deep subsurface > Groundwater | place...
CTACCGACGGTTTGGATGAGTCTATTTACTCATACGAGTTCGACGATGCCATTAGCAATGGTGGCTGGTGGCCGACTTACGCGTTTAGTTCTTCCGCAACCGCTATATTCGGAACGTATTCTATTTTCGAACGTGTTTATGGACCGACGAATCAGTTCCTGAATGTGTATGAAGCAAACGATTTACGTATTCAACCCAATCAATTCTTCCACTGGAACTATACTAATCCGAATACAGGAAAGACTTGGTCTTCCGAAGTTGCCGGTTGCTGGTTCTGGTATGATGAAGAAGCCTTGTTGAGTTCCGGACGTTCCACAAAAGACCGTGATTTGTTCCGTTATGCGGAAGCGTTGCTGGATGCTGCGGAATCTATTGCTCAATCGCAAGGTGTAACAGCTGAAGCTGCCGGTTATCTGGCTCAAATTAAGGCACGTGCCAACATGGAAGGCAAAACGGCAGCTGAGATTTCTTCTGACTTACAATCTTTAAGCAAACAAGCCTTTATCGAAGAATGTTGGACCGAAAGGCTACGCGAGTTTCCATTGGAATTCAAAATTTGGGACGACTGTCTGCGTACGAAAAAATTCCCGGTGATCTCAACAACAGAGAAAGGAAAAGTTACTTATGTCGACTTGGTAGGAGCAAAAAACGCTTCTAACGCGACATTCAAGGAATCTGATTTGTTATGGCCGATTTCATTGAATGAAATGCAACGTAATCCGTCATTGGTTCAGAATGAAGGTTATTCTGAATAAACAAATTCTTATATAATGGAAAACCCGGGAGTAACCTTTCCGGGTTTTTTTATCTTTAATTCACAAATATACCTTTTAGAAAGGCTTTACTTAAAGGGATGTTTTTTGTTTCTTTGCATACTGTACAATCTTATATTTAAAAAAGCTATGATAAACATGAAGAAAAGAAATATTTTTAATTGTGTTGCTTTGCTTGTTCTTGCTTTAGCTGTTAAACCTGTATCGGCCGTGGAGAAGGCTGGTTTTGATCCGGTAGAATATGTGAATCCTTTGATGGGTACACAATCCACGTTTGAATTTTCTACTGGGAATACGTATCCAGCCATTGCCTTGCCGTGGGGGATGAATTTCTGGACTCCACAAACCGGGAAGATGGGTGATGGCTGGGCGTACATTTATACGGCAAATAAAATACGGGGATTTAAGCAAACACATCAACCGAGTCCGTGGATTAATGATTACGGGCAGTTTTCTTTGATGCCGGTTGTGGGTGCTCCTGTGTTCGACCAGGATAAACGCGCAAGCTGGTTTTCTCATAAGGGCGAAATTGCCAAACCGTATTATTATAAAGTATATTTAGCTGAACATGATGTCGTCACGGAAATTGCTCCGACGGATCGTGCGGCAATGTTTCGTTTTACCTTCCCGGATACGGAACATGCTTATGTTGTTGTTGATGCCTTTGACAAAGGATCGTCCATACAGATTATTCCGGAAGAGAATAAGATTATCGGTTATACGACGCGGAATAGTGGAGGTGTACCTGAAAATTTCAAGAATTATTTTGTGATTGTATTTGACAAACCATTCACATATAAAGCAACTGTTGCCGATCAGGAACTTAAAGAAAGTGTATTGTTGCAAACGGCGAATCATGCCGGCGCAATCATCGGGTTTAAAACACGGAAAGGAGAGATAGTGCACGCGAAAGTTGCGTCTTCTTTTATCAGCCCGGAACAGGCGGAGATTAACCTGAAAGAGTTGGGCAAAGATAGTTTTGATCAGGTCGCAGCCAAAGGAAAACAAGCCTGGAACGAAGTGTTGAGCCGGATTGAAGTGGAAGGCGGAAACTTAGATCAATATCGTACATTTTATTCCTGTTTGTATCGTTCGCTATTGTTTCCCCGTAAGTTTTACGAAGTGAATGCTGCTGGAGAGATTGTTCATTACAGTCCGTATAACGGAGAGGTATTGCCGGGCTACTTGTATACCGACACTGGTTTTTGGGATACTTTCCGCTGTTTGTTCCCTTTTTTGAATATGATGTTCCCGTCGGTGAACAGAGAAATGCAAGAAGGATTGATCAACACCTATAAAGAAAGCGGATTCTTCCCCGAATGGGCAAGTCCGGGACATCGGGGTTGTATGATCGGAAACAATTCGGCTTCCATACTGGTTGATGCTTACTTCAAGGGTGTGAAAGTCCATGATTTGGACGCCTTATATGCCGGATTGATCCATGGTACGGAAAATGTGCATCCGAAAGTTTCATCCACAGGACGTCGTGGACATGAATATTACAATAAGCTGGGCTATGTTCCTTACGACGTTAAAATAAATGAAAGCGCAGCCCGTACGTTGGAGTATGCGTACGATGACTGGTGTATCTGGAAGTTGGCGAAGGAGTTGGGACGCCCGAAAGAAGAAATTGACCGTTTTGCCAAACGAGCCATGAATTATAAAAATCTGTTTGATCCGGAGTCGCGTTTGATGCGAGGGAAAAATGAAGACGGGACTTTTCAATCGCCCTTTTCACCGTTGAAATGGGGAGACGCCTTTACTGAAGGAAACAGTTGGCATTATAGCTGGTCGGTATTCCATGATCCTCAGGGGTTAATCGACTTGATGGGTGGAAAAAAGAATTTTGTTGAAATGCTGGATTCTGTGTTTATCGTTCCGCCTTTGTTCGATGACAGTTATTACGGACAGGTGATCCACGAAATCCGTGAAATGACGGTAATGAATATGGGAAATTATGCGCATGGCAACCAACCGATTCAGCATATGATCTATCTTTATAATTATGCCGGTGAGCCGTGGAAAGCACAATACTGGTTACGTGAAGTGATGAACCGGATGTATACACCCGGACCGGACGGTTATTGTGGCGATGAAGATAATGGACAGACGTCGGCCTGGTACGTATTTTCTGCTTTGGGTTTTTATCCCGTTTGTCCCGGAACAAACGAATATGTGATGGGAGCACCTTTATTTAAAAAAGCCACGTTGCATTTTGAAAACGGCAAGACATTTGTCATCAATGCTCCGGAAAACAATGCAAAAAACATTTATATGGAGTATGTAACATTGAACGGACAGAATTATACGAAAAATTATCTGACACATGAAGCCTTACTTAATGGAGGTTGTCTTGATGTGAAAATGACAGATAACCCGAATACCGGAAGAGGTATCAACGCCGAGGATTTCCCGTATTCTTTTTCAGTAAAAGAAAAGAAGAAATAAGAGATGAAAAAATATATCTTTTTATCCATCCTTTTTTTGTTGACATCCTGCGTGGTGCAAGATGCTGGCAAAAAAACAGAGAAAGAGCCGGTCGATTATGTGAATCCGTATATGGGAAATATTAGCCACCTACTTGTTCCCACTTATCCTACGGTGCACTTGCCGAATAGCTTTCTGCGGGTATATCCCGAACGAAGCGATTTTACAGGCGACAGGCTGAACGGATTGCCGTTGGTCGTAACAAGTCACAGAGGACGTTCAGCTTTCCATTTGAGTCCGTTGAGCGGGATCTTAAAAGAAACTTCCTCAGTTGTCAAGTACAGTTATGATTTGGAAAAGATCAAGCCTTATCATTATCAGGTTTATTTAGATGAAGCCGGTATTGAAGTAGATTATGCGCCGTCGACACAAAGTGCCCTTTATGCGTTAAAATTTGAGTCGGATGCTCCGGCAAACCTAATATTCAATACACGTAACGGGAGATTGAAATCAGAAAACAATACGATAAGCGGTTTCCAATATGTAGATTCAAAAACGAAAGTTTATGTTTACGCAGAAACAGAGTCCATCCCAGAAAGAACTGGTGTTGTTCAGAACGAAGCTGTTTCTTATGGAATAAATACGATAGAAGGACAAAATGCGGCTTTGGTTTTATCGTTTCCGAAGGGAACAAGAACCCTCGGTGTTCGTTACGGTATATCTTTTATTAGTGAAGAACAGGCGAAAAAGAATCTGGAACGTGAGATTAAAGACTATGACGTAGAAAAATTGGCGGCAGTGGGACGAACAATCTGGAATAAGGCTTTGGGGAAAATTACTGTTCATGAAGGAACAGAAGATGAAATGACCATTTTTTACACCTCTCTTTATCGTTGTCATGAACGTCCGGTTTGTTTGAGCGAAAACGGACAGTATTACAGTGCCTTTGATGGACGTATCCATTCAGACGAAGGTCGTCCGTTTTATACGGATGATTGGATTTGGGATACGTATCGGGCAATGCACCCGCTGCGTATATTGATTGATCGGGAAAAAGAAAATGATATTATCCATTCGTTTTTGTTGATGGCAGATCAAATGGGTAATCAATGGATGCCGACTTTTCCGGAAGTGACGGGAGATTCCCGTCGGATGAATTCGAATCATGGAGTGGCGACGGTCATAGATGCGTATTTAAAAAAATTGCGTGGCTTCGATCTTGAACAAGCCTATAACGCCTGCCGGAAAGGGATGGAGGAGAAGACGTTGATTCCCTGGACAGGCGCTCCCGCCGGTTTGTTAGATGCTTTTTATAAAGATCACGGGTATATCCCGGCATTAAAACCAGGTGAAAAAGAAACAGTTCCGAACGTTTCTTCCTGGGAAAAAAGACAACCGATAGCTGTAACGCTCGGAACAGCTTACGACCAGTGGTGTTTGTCGCTGATCGCACGCGAATTAGGCCGTACGAAAGAGGCGGATTATTATTTGTCATGTTCCTATAATTACCGCAACGTATTTAACTCTGAAACCAGGTTCTTTCATCCGAAAGACAAAGACGGTAAATTTATCAAAGAAATCGATTATCGTTATTCCGGCGGGTTGGGCGCGCGTGATTATTACGATGAAAATAATGGTTACACTTATCGCTGGGATGTGCAACACAATATCGGGGATTTGGTTTCCCTGATTGGAGGGAATGATGCTTTTGTAGAAGCGTTGGACGCAATGTATGACGAACCGTTGGGGATGTCCAAATGGCAGTTTTACGCAAATCTTCCGGATCATACGGGTAATGTCGGACAGTTTTCAATGGCGAATGAGCCGAGTTTGCATATTCCTTATTTGTATAATTACGCCGGACAACCTTGGAAGACTCAAAAACGTATTCGTACCCTGCTCAACCAGTGGTTTCGCAATGATTTGATGGGTGTACCTGGTGATGAAGATGGGGGAGGGATGTCTGCTTTTGTCGTTTTCAGTCAGTTAGGCTTCTATCCGGTCACTCCGGGTTCCCCAACTTATAATATAGGCAGTCCGGTTTTCCCCTATGCGAAAATCGATTTAGGTGATGGTGATTTTTTTGAAATCAAAGCAAAAAATGCATCTTCGAAGAATAAATATATTCAATCGGCTCGGTTGAACGGCAAAGAATTGAAGCAACCCTGGTTTAACCATGCCGATATTGCCGCCGGAGGGATATTGGAACTGGAAATGGGTGAAAAAGCAAATCGTAATTGGGGTGTAGGAACTCCGCCGCCATCAGCTGCAGCGAAGCCCGAACACGAATAAAGATAAGGGGTTGTCTTCATAAAAGACAACCCCATTTTAATATATATTAATATATTAACGAAGAGATTCTACTTCTTCTGTGCGGATAGGAATTTTCTTTCCTAATAATCTGGCGCCGTTTTCAGTGATTAAATAATCTTCTTCATTTCGTATTCCACTGAAATCTTTATAAGTAGCCACCTTTTCATAATTTATAAATTCCATGAATTTATTTTCACCTCTCCACAAGTCGATTAATTCCGGAATAAAATAAATGCCCGGTTCGATAGTCAATACAAAGCCTGGCTCAAGTTTTCTTCCGAGGCGCAGCGATTTGCGTCCGAACTGGGTGCTTTTTGCGCGTCCATCGTAACCAACATAAACTTCGCCCAAGTTTTCCATGTCGTGAACATCCAAACCCATCATATGGCCAAGTCCGCAAGGCATAAACAAGGCATGAGCTCCGGCTTTAACAGCTTCCATAGCATCACCTTTCATAAAACCGAGATCCTTCATTCCTTCGACAATCGTTTTAACCGACAGATCGTAAACATCTTCGAATAAAACTCCCGGACGTAAAGCAGCGACAGCCGCTTCATGAGCGGCTACGCTAATATCGTAAATTTCTTTTTGACGAGGGGTAAATTTAGAATCAGCAGGGATCGTAGACGACATGTCTCCTGCGTATCCCATTTCCGTTTCTGCACCGGCATCTAACAATAGCATATCACCGCTTTTTATAGTATTTCCGTGATAATGATTGTGCAAAGTCTGTCCGTTAATCGTTGCGATAATTGGGAAAGATAATTGATAATTATTGGATAAAGCTACTTCAGCTACAGCAGCAGCCACTTCGCTTTCCTTAATTCCCGGACGAACCATCCGCATGGCCGTCAGATGCATATCGGCCGTAGCCACACAAGCTTTATCAATCTCTACGATTTCTTCACCTGTTTTATAGTTACGTTGATTTACAACCCCTAATATAAAAGGAACAGACGGGTTTTCGGTTCCCGGATAAATACTAAGCCATGCTTGTAGTTTGATTTGATGTTCCGCACGGTACGTCGGAAGATAATGAATTTGTTGTTTCTTTGTCTGAGCGTTTTTCAGATAATCTGTAATTTCTTTGGAGGTACGTATTTCTGAAATCCCAATACGTTCGCAATTTTCCTGTAAAGTTGGTTGAATACCCATCCAGACAATTGCGTCGATAGTTAACTCGTCGCCAAAAATAATTTCCCGATTATTGTCGATATCTATAATCGCATTTAATCCGGCTTGAGCAAGCCCGAAGAAATATAAAAACGTAGAATCTTGTCTGAAATGATACGTATTATCTGCGTAATTCATTCCACATTCATCATTTCCTAAAAAAAGTAGTAATCCGGAACCGACTGTTTCTTTTAATTTAGCCCGGCGGGCTATGTAAGTGTCTTTATTAAACATACCTATAAGTATTTGTGTTTTTAATGTGCTATAAAGATAAAAAATCAAATTGAACAAACGATCTCATTTCCAAATATTTATTATTTATAATTATGATTATGTTTAATTGAGTATAAGACCAAATAAGGAAGCACTTCGATCCTACAAATATGTTTGTCACATATGTTTTTGAAAATCAATAAATATATTTGTTCCAACCTGTTCTTTGGAAATGATTTTTACTTTTGCGCCATAAAAATTAAAAATTCGGATGGATAAGCTTAACCCAATGCCATTACCGGCAATTTCTTTGGCATTACTTCCTCTGTAAAATGGTTGCATAATTTTTTCCAGCTCATCCTCAGGAATACCGATTCCCTGATCGGCAATTTGAAGTACGGTTCCCCTCAAATCAATCCCTACACTTTGAGTGGAATATTTACAGGCATTTCCTATTATATTATCTAATGCTAAACGAAGCAATTGAGGATTGGCCTCGATAAAAAGCGCAAAATTATCCATGGAAAAATGCACCCTTCCCTGAGCATATTCCATTAATAAATTAGCTAACTGGATCGGTTCTGTACTACTATTTAACATTTCTTTTTCTCCATGAGCCAAGAATAATAAGTGTTTCATCAACAGGATCATTCTTTTTGTCTCAGAATCGATACGTTTAAGCGCCGCTTGATATTCGCCAGGTGTTCTTTCTTTCATCAATGTGATCTCACATTCGCCCTGAATTGCCGTTAACGGATTATTCACTTCATGCGAAGCATTACGAATAAAAGCTTTTTCACTTTGATAAGCTTGATCAATTTTTCCAGAAATTTTTCTGGCATATCGTTTTCCTACTAGGTAAACCGGGATCCCCCCTATGCACAAAAATAATACGGAAATACAAAGGACTTGCGTTAATACATCTTTTCTAGTAGCGTGAATAGCTGTTTCTTTGCCCGGAATAGGAATATGATTTTCATACAAAGCATTGATTCTTAAGGAAATAATCCATGAAAATAAAGTGAAGGTAATCAATAGAATACCTAAAGAAATCCCGGTATAAAGAAAAATTGTTTTTTTTTCTGATTTCATCCGTCCATTCTATAACCAATGCCAACAACCGTCTGAATTAATTTCTGTTTATGCCCCTTATCGATCTTCGTTCTCAAATAATTGACGTAAACGTCTACAACGTTAGTATTGCGTTCGGCTTCTTTCTCCCAAACGTATTTTAATATATCCACGCGACTTAGGGCGGTTCCCTGGTTCGTCATGAAATATTCCAAAAGTTTATATTCCCGAATGGTCAAATCAATTGTTTTCCCTTTACGAACAGCTCGATGCGCGTCAACATCCAGGACTAAATCACCACAAGTATAGGATTTTATTGTTTCAGCAGATTCTCCTTTTCTTCTTAATAAAGCATTTATCCTGGCATTTAATTCAAGAAAACTAAAAGGCTTAACTAAATAATCGTCAGCTCCGGCATCCAATCCGTTAACAATATCTTCAGTTGTACCTAAAGCCGTAAGCATAATTACAGGTGAAGCATATCCTTTAAAATCCCGGTATTCCCGACATAATTCCAGACCGTTTTTCTTTGGCATCATAATGTCCAGGATCAAAAGATCAAAATTTTCTTTCTGCGCAAAAGTCCACCCCGACATTCCATCAAATGCTGTAATAACAGCGTGTCCGGCTTCCTGTAGTCCCCGCTCAATAAAGGATGAAATATTTTTTTCGTCTTCAACGAGTAATATTTTAGCCATACCTTTTCCTTAATCAATTATCCCAATACGGATCGTAAGTAATAAATTTAGAAGACCCCAGCCCTAAACCAATATATATTTTATCATTTTCATCGCTTTCGCTTTCTATTTGATCATTCAAAACGAAAATGCAATGCACGTTATCATTTAGTACAGTCAGTCTACTTTTCTTTTTCCATGTTGTATTCTGGGGTGAATATTGCCATATTTGAGCTTTTTCATCAATAACATATACCATGTCAGCATAAACTACTCCTCCAATAATTTTCGAAGAGTCGTTCGGGAAAATAGCAGCGACAGGGTTCCATGAATTACCTTCATCTGCTGAAGTCCATAATTTTTTATTTGTGTATCCTTCATTTGTTAAGCCTAAACCAGCATAAATCGTATTATTGAATACAAAAGCAATACCTCCTTGTTGAGCTTCCGGTAAGTTTGTTTTTTGCTCCCACCATCCGGTTAACACATTACACATCCATACATCACGGCATACTGAGTCAGTTCTAAGTCCTCCAATGTAAAAAATCTTTTGATCTAAAATACATCCAGCAGTATAGGCTATAGGGTCTGGAAGATTTTTAACAAAATCAGTTTTGTCGTTCCATACATTATTATAAGTATCATATGTGTAAAATTTATTGATGGGTTGCCCCGCTTTTTTCCCACCGAAAACAAAAGCTTTTTTATTTGAATATATAGCTGTTTGACCTTCTACGTTACTTTCCGGATATGGACTTTGATCTATCCATAGATTTAATACCGGATCATATAACCACAACTCATTGGTAAAGCTTGAACCGGCTTTTCCACCCAACACATACCCTCCATTTTTATAATAGAAGAAACTAGTGGATCCTTGCGTTCTTATTTTATTCAAAGAAGGCAGATTACTATCACTGTAGATGGGAGGAGTTGTAAAACTGAAAGATTCGCTGTAAGATAATTTAAGTTGATTTTTAGCATAAGATCTTACATAGTATTTAGTATCTCCTTTTAAGTCTGTCATTTTTGCAGTAAAGGCAATTTTCCCCGAAGTTACCGCGAGTTTATTGTCTGAAATTGTCGGATTATTATTGGTCGAAGACCAGCATATTCCGGATTCAACAACTTCAGTTTGTCCTTCATCTAAAACTTCCGCGCTTACGGTGGCTGTACCTTTATCCAACAGGACTGTTTGATTAATAATGACGGACGGGTAGTCACTTTTTGTAAAAAACGTTGTGTCGGTACTATAAGACACACCGAATTTATTAATAGCATACGCACGTATTCGGTATTGCGTTTGCGGAGCTAAATTTTCGATTATTCCTTCGAAAACGCCTGAACCGGATGAACAAACCAACTTGTCATCTTCTATTGTCGGTAATTCATTTTTTTTCCAGCAGAATCCCCTTTCCGTTACGGGAGCATCCCCTTCATCAGTAACTTCTGCCAAGAAAACGGCTTGAAAAATATCAATATCCAAACATTTTAAAGCGCTTATTTCGGACAACCCAGTCGTTGTTTTGAATGATTTTGCCGGACCTGAGAAAATTCCAAAATTATTTTTCACAAATGCTTTCACGTAATATAAAGAATCCGGAGACAAGTCTGTGATATGACAAACAAATGAATCTGTTTGCATCTCGCTCAATATGGAATCCCGTTTGGAGAAATCAGGTTGAACTGCTAAATAAATACCTCTTTCAAGGATCTCCCCATCTCCTTTTACCTCAATCTTGCCACCAGCAGTAACTGTTGTTGCCTTTATCTCGCGTGGTTCAAGCGTGACCACTGTTCCGAGTCCTGTCGTTGTGTTTACTTCTCGCTCTTCCCCCAAGGCTATTCCTTTTTTATTTCGGGCAAAAGGAGCAATATAATAAAGTGTATTGTTTTCCAAACCTTCTATAGTTACAGAAAAAACACCCTTTCCCTCCCCTGCACTCACTCTTTTATCATTTACTGTATCAATCGGCGTTGTTTTACTCCAATACGCGCCATATTCTATAACCGGCATTCCATTTTCTTTCAGAACTTCTGCCGAAATCGTAGCCGAAGTAGCTGTGATGTTGTCCTCTATTTGTAGCGT
>Ga0265294_10010176_pt1 | contig 10736 bp, 9 predicted proteins | sample MunlanPumphouse3_FD_192504 | JGI IMG/M metagenome (GOLD analysis project Ga0265294, IMG submission 192504) | Groundwater microbial communities from a municipal landfill in Southern Ontario, Canada - Pumphouse #3 | ecosystem: Environmental > Aquatic > Deep subsurface > Groundwater | place...
GCTGTGCTACAACGCGTCTTTCTACTTCCCCTGTTACTTCTTCACGTTTCGGCGCTATTGCATCAAGTTCATCCACAAATATTATGCTTGGAGAATTCTGTTGGGCTTGCTGGAAAATTTCACGCAACCTAGCTTCTGATTCACCGTAGAATTTACTCATTATTTCAGGGCCATTAATTGAGTAGAAATTTGCTTCTGACTCATTAGCTACTGCACGCGCAAGCAGAGTCTTTCCACAGCCAGGTGGACCATGAAGCAGAACACCCTTTGGAGGATCAATTCCTAAACGCTGGAAGAGCTCTGGATGACGTAGTGGAAGCTCAACCATCTCTCTTACACGTTGAATCTCTTCATGTAATCCACCGATATCTTCATAGGTGGTACGCGGTAAACCTTTTCCTTCAGGGGCAGGTTCATTGAGAATAATTAGTTTTGTTTCAGTTGTAACTTTGATTATACCGTGAGGTCTAGTCTTTGAGACAGTAAAAGGAATTGCGTGACCTAGCATCATAACAAGTGTAGTGTCGCCTTCAACTAATGTGCGCTCCATAAGTCGATTTCTGACGAAGTTAGTGAAATCTTCATCCACATTTAAACGCATATCTACAGGTGCAAGAGTTAAAGACTGGGCTGTTTTAACTTTGGCAGGTCGCACCACAACATATTCATTTATGGCAACGCCGCAATTTTTTCTTGTAAATCCGTCAATGCGGATAATTTCGCGGTTTTGGTCTTCACTATAAGCTGGCCAAGCGATAGCGCTTGTAGTACGTTTGTTAACAATTTCTATAACATCCCCAGCGCTTATGCCTAATTTCTGCATAGTCCGCTGGTCGATACGGGCAATTCCTCTGCCCACATCTCTTTGTCGTGCATCTCCTACACGTAATTGAACTTCATCCATCATAAAGTCTCCATATAAGGTGTTGCTTGAAATGCGTGTTTGAAAAAGAAAGGGTATACTATATAAACTTTAAAGCAAAAGACATGAAAAAACAAGTATTCACTAAAAGAATGAAATTAAGAAATAGAGGTAAATTTTAGCGGCTAGTTCTGCGTATATTGAAGCTTTGAACTTGACTTACACCCTTAATAGTTGATAAGGCAGTTTCTAATTCGTCAACTATACCTGTTTTGTCTTCTGGGAACCTTATTTGAACAAGCAAAGCAACTAAGCCAAAAGCCACTGGATCAGTTCCGTAACCTTCTATTTCAGAGTATTCTGGCAAAATAGCTTTTATTTTCGCTTTTAAGTCATCAAAGTTTTCAACTATGTCTTCTGGAAAAATCTTGTACGTTACAAGTATGCTGCCCACTTTTTTCACCTTATGGTCCTTGGAAGCCACATTTGGGACACTTGTATAGTCTGCCAAATTTGCGGCATTTGCCGTCACGTTTAATTTGGATTTCACCACAGTTGGGGCACAAGAACTTTGTTGATTCACTGCTTGGGGGTATTGGTTTACCGCAACTTGTGCATGTAACTAAGGACAGTTTTTCTGACATGACTTACACTTCTTTGCCGAAATATTGTAAGGGTTGCTTATAACTGCTATGCCTAAAAAGAGGCTAAACTGGCTGTAAAAGCAAAGTGATAATAAACAAGTACCACACTAATTTTTGCGCTTGGGAAAAAGCGCGTTATGATTCGCCTCATTAATCCAATTTAGAGGCTAAAAATCGTTTACACGATTTCTTTGAATGTTTAAAAGAGAAGATTTCAAAGGATGTAAAAAATCTAAATAGACTAAAAAAGCCAAAACTTTAAAGTTCAAAAAAACTCGTTTACACTATCACTTAATCATCAAAACCCTATTTTTACGAGAAACACCATTTTATGGTACAGCTTGATGTTTTTTAGAGAAATCTTTAACAAATCGCCGCTTCAGATTAGCTAATAAGCCTGCTTGGAGACGAAGTGTGCATGAGTATCCTTAGCCATGATTCTTTCTGGAACGCTGTTATATCAATGCCTATGACTAAGAAAATGCTACAACTATCACTAAAGAAATGCGATTGCTGCAAAAGAACAGTGCTCGAAGCAGCTTTGGATGATTATTGCAACATTAACAAGCAGCAATGTAATAAATGCAACAGATTTTACTCTGGAATTATTGGCTTCTGGATTGATTTTTTACGGATAAGTCTTAACTTTAAAAGAGAGAAAGTTGAAAAACTTTTAAGTGATCGTTTCGCTCGAAGAGCAGTTGTAAATCTGGTTGAATCATTCGTTTATTTTGGCATTAAAAAGCCATTATCACTTTCAGCGCCTTTTTTGGTAGTGTGGGATTTCACTCACAAATGCAACTTGGCATGTAAACACTGTTATTCTAACAGCGGCGCTGTCCAAGAAGAAGAATTAACTACAAAGCAGGCGTTGGCGGTTGTGGATCAAGTAGCTGACGCAGGAGTTACAGCATTAGCTTTCTCAGGTGGCGAACCTTTAACGCGAAGTGACTTTTTTGAAGTGGCAAAATATGCAGCTGACCGCGGACTCTATGTATCAGTTGCTTCGAATGGCACACTGCTCACTAAAGCGAATGTACAAAAATTAAAGGAGTCAAAAGTCAATTACCTTGATGTCAGTATAGACGGATCTTCAGCTAAATCACATGATGATTTTAGAGGTGTCCCAGGCACATTTGACAAAGCGATAGCAGGACTTAAAAACTGTGTAGAAGCAGATTTATGCGTTTGCATAGCTACAACAGTTGGCAAAAAAAACATGGAAGAACTTCCTGCAATAATTGATTTGGCCGAAGAAATACAAGCTGAAAGATTCACTTACTTCAACTTTATTCCAACTGGACGAGGCAAAGCTCATTTTGATCAAGATCTTTCTGCGCAGGAACGAGAAAAAGTATTATTATATTTGCTAAACCGTATGTCTGCTGGCTGCAAAACCACAATACTAGCTACTGCACCCCAACTTGCACGGGTGGCACTGCAATGTCAAGGCCCAGGGGGTACTGGCGAAGTTATGATGTCTATGGCTCATATGCAAACAGTTAAAGTAACTAAAAAGGCAGTTCCACTGGGAGATTTCATCGGAGGCTGTGGCGCAGGAAGACTGTACTGTTCTATATCGCCGCAGGGTGATGTACATCCATGCGTGTTCTTGCCAGTCAAAGTAGGAAATTTAAAGATACAAAAATTTAAAGATGTCTGGTTAAATGCACCACTCTTTAACGCTTTCCGAAACAGAGCGAACTTAAAGGGGTCATGTGGCAAATGCGAATATAAGTTCATCTGCGGCGGTTGCAGGGCACGTTCAGCAGCATACCATAACGGTGATGCATTAAATGGGGACCCTGGATGCATTATGGGAGTAAATAGAAATGAAGGCGTCTGATAATAAACAGAAAACTGTTAAAATCTTCCGAGTTAAAGACGACATAGACCATGTTGTCAGGGAAGCAGTTGCCAAATCAGGTTTGCAGGGTAAAAAAAGAGTTTTTATTAAACCTAATTTGAGTCATCCAGAGTACTTGCCGGGAGTAGTGACCAGCCCTGAACTTATGCAGAAATTAGTCGGTTTACTTCGAGATAAAAACAGTGAAGTAGTCATAGGTGAATCTGATGGTTTCAACTATCCATGTTGGACAGCTTTTGATAAAACAGGTGTGGAAAAAGCGGTTAAAGCCGCAGGCGGTACTGTAATAAACCTCTCAGAAGATAAAGTTGTGGAAGTAAAATTCCATACAAAAACACCTCTTAAACGGTTATTTCTTCCGAAAACTATTCTGGATGCAGATGCAGTTGTAGATTTACCTTTAATGAAAACCCATGAGTTTATGGCGTATAGTGGAGCAATCAAGAATCTATTCGGTTGTGTGCCCAGTAAAAAACGTATATATCTACATCCATACTTGCCAGAGGTATTCTATAGACTCTATACACTTTTCAAGCCCCAGTTAACGATTATGGATGCTCGGGTAGGAATTGAGGGGAATGGACCAACTAAAGGTAAACCAGTAAAAATGAACTTAATGTTAACGGGTAATGATGCATTAGCTATAGATGTCGTAGCTGCAAGAGTAATGATGCTGAATTGGAAGGAGACTTATCTTAATTACATTGCTAAAAAAGTATGTTTTGAGGAAAAAAAAATCAATAATGAGGGACTGCAGGTTTCAGAGGTAGCCCACCGTTTTGAGCCACCACACATTGACTTACCTGTAAAAGCGCAAATCATGATCTATCAACATGAGTATTTAACAAAACTTCTTTTTTGTTCATTGGATATTGTTAAATTATTCCAGAAAGTTACAATGGCGTACCGTGGAACCCCAGTTGAAGTTGCTTAGCTTAAGGCTTGTTCATACACTTTAATAGCGTCTTTAACCACTATTCGCCAATCAAAGCGATCTTCAACTGTTTTTCTTGCTAATGACCCCATATTGGAAGCTTCCTGAGGATGCTCAAGTAAGTAAAGTATTCTATCAGCAAACTGCCGTTCATTAAAGGGTTCAACCAAAAAACCATTTCTGCCGTTGTCTATTGTTTCAGGAATACCACCCACAGTTGTAGTTACCACAGGCAACCCAGTTGAAAGCGCCTCTAAAACTGCAAAAGGATGATGCTCATAAAAAGTGGAGAAGGCAAACACATCCGCAATTTGATACAGCTTAGGCAACTTCTTATCAGGGTAATACCCAGTAAACACTATTTTATTTTTAACCCCAAGTTTATCTGCGTGAGCTATCAATTTGTTCATTTCATCGCTTTGACCCTTACCCGAGATTACAAATTTTGCTTTTGGAAATCGTTTAGTTATCGTGGGCATACTTTCAATAAGTGTAAACAAACCTTTTCGAGCATAAAGTCGACCAACAGAGACAATCAGTATGTCATCAGGTTTGAAGCCTAATTCAGATTTAATTCGCGGTTTATTATTTGCTGGTTTAAACTTTCTAATGTCTACACCGTTATGAATTACCTGTATTTTTCCTTCAGGAATTTTGTAGTATTTGGTTAATTCCCACTTAGTAAAGTGGCTAACCGCTATTATTTTTCTTGCACGATTCAAAATTCCTTCTTCAAAAAACCTTAAAAACCAGTTAAAGCTGACTAAAAATTTCTCGTTTGCATTCAACCGACTATACGGTTCACCTCGGATTGCTTCAGATTCGCCTTTCCAAGTTGAATGTACTGTACAAACAAGAGCTTTTCCAAAGTGTGGTGGAACTGCAAAACTTGGAGTTAATGGTAACTGAGGATGCATTATATCCACGTTTGCGCTGTTTCGTACACTATTTAGTTTAAGATAGCTATTTCCAGCTAGCATAAAGGATTTAATAACAGGCATTTTTGGGATTTTCAGAAAAGAAACATCTAGTTGAGAGTTCACTTTAACGTCGCAGGTTTGATTTGAGCCAGTAACAACGTGGATTTTGTAATTGTTCTTGAGAAGCTCATTGGATAGGTAGTAAACATATGAGCCGGTTCCGCCAGTTAAAGGCCAGTATTCAGGCGAGATAAAGCATACTTTAGGCGCCATTTACTTGTTTCTCCCAAATAGATACATTATAGTTGTTATAACTGCACCTACAAACCAAGCTATAGATCTAACAACATATAGAGCAATTAACCGTAAAGCAGTCGAATCATTGAATTTTATTGCGATTTTTACTGCTGAATAAACGAAATACAGAATCATTGAAAGCAGAATTAAACCTGAAACGACCCAGAGAATACGTAATAAGGGCACAACTCCCAACAAAAACAAAGTTAATGAAGTCAATAATAAAATAGGCTGAATATTCATGCCGAAATCTGTAATCTCGTCGCCTCGAGCAAGCCTTCCATGCTTAAAATAGAGTTTAAGGGTGTTTTTTCCATACTGTAACTGTTGGTGATAAAAAGCCTTTAAATTTGGACGATTAAAGTGGTAGCAAACAGCAGTTGGTTCATAAGCTATTTTGTAACCTTTTGCACTAATCCTAAAGCCAAGATCAGTATCATATTGACTTGGAAGTTGCTCATCCCAACCTCCAGCGTTCTCGATAACTTCTTTTTTTAAGAGCAAATTCATTGTAGCTATGCGCCCTGTGTACCTACCTATTCGGCTATAACGCGTTTTAAGTTCATAACCTATACTTCGCGCCCATAAATTATCATTATTCCATGTTTCTATTGTACCACTGACGCCTGCTACATTGGATTCGTTAAGGTGAGGAACAAGTTTCTTTAGCCAATCTTTTTCAACTTTCGCATCAGCATCTATAAAACCAAGGATTGGATGAGAAGCAATTTTCATGGCATAATTATATGCTGCTGGAGCATTTAGTCTTATAGAAACCACTTTTATTGGGAACAGGGCAGCTATTTTTACTGTGGAATCCGCTGAACCACCGTCCATAACAATTACTTCTAAATGAGTTGAAGGGTAATCAAGTGTAATAATAGAGTTTAAACATTCTTTGATGGTGTCCTGGCTGTTGTAAGCTGCCACAATAATTGTAACTTTAGGGGTTTCTTCGACAGCCACTCCTTATTACCCCTTTAAGTATGCTAGTATTATCGATAACAAAATTTTTGAGCCATCCACCATTGGATCAACGCCAGAGCGACCGTAAGTCCGCTGCTCAAAAGTAATTGGAACTTCAGCAACTCTAAAACCTGCTTTAACAGTTTTAACCAACATTTCAGATTCGATCTCATATTCTCCAGATGTAAGTTTTTGCCCAGATATAACTTCACGTTTCATAGCACGATAACCTGACTGAGAATCAGTTATTGCAGTACCAGTAAAGAGATGAATTAATGAATTGAAAATTCTTACACCGAAAGCATTCAGTTTTCTTGAGGCAACACGTTTATGGTTCATATAACGTGAACCGATTACTAGATCAGCATTATCATACAAAATAGGATTCAAAACTTCAGATAACTCCTCAGGCCAATGAGACCCATCAGAATCTATAGTTACAATAAAGTCACCTTGCGCCTTTGCAAAACCAGCCCTAAGGGCATATCCCTTACCGAGGTGTTGTTTCAAACTATATACCTTAATGTTGGGTTTACAAGCAATTTCAGCCGAGTTATCATATGAATGATCATCAACCACTATAATTTCGTAACATAATCCAATTTTCAATGCTGCTGCTCTAACTCGGTCTATGATGTTCCCTATTGTTAACTCTTCGTTGTACACAGGAATTATTATGGAAAGCAACATTTCCTTAGAGCCCATTTTATTTAAGAAGCCAATGGAAGAACTTATAAAGTTTGGCCACTCCAACGTTGTCAGTAATTAAATGGAAAGTATGAATTAAATGGAAACCACCATTAACAACAAGGTATATACTGATCAGAAAATGTGGTTTTCGATGTGGTTTTTAGGTGCAATTGTAAGTTTTGGCGCGGCTTTTTTTCCAATGTTTTATAGGTTAATTGAAAACAGAAATAAACATCGACATAAGGATGTTGAATTCGAACGCAACATTATAAGATATCTGGAAAGCATTGGCAGAGAAACTCCTACAAGAAACGAACAATTTAAACTTATGAATTCAAAACTCTGGGCAGCCAGCATTATACTTGTTATCCCAGCTTTTGTAATAGTTTATTTATTGTCTAGGGACCTAATTGACCATGAACGTAACTTGGATAGTTTTCTTTCTTCCACATTACCAGAACGTGTATTCATGCCACAGACAATACCGATAAAAACATATGCTGTCATCACCATAATTACATTAGGTGTTGGAATAGTGTACTGGTTATACAAGATTGTAAACTTGTATAACGCACATTACAAAGCACACTCATATGCAGATAAAGAAATAGCTAGGTTAATGGAGGAAAAACAGATTTGACGAGCACATGTAAAGAAAAGAGATTCGTCAGTCATGGCGGAGACATATGGGGTTTTAGTAGAAAATACAATATTCCACTTGAAGAAGTGCTTGAATTCAGTGGACCAATCAACTTTATGGGACCTCCACCTAAAGCTGTTGAAGCTGTAAAACAAAACGCACGACTGATAAAATTTTATCCTGACCCAAACCCAGTTGAGTTTAAATCTGCAATAGCCAAATATGTAGGGAATAATGTAAGAACTGAAAATATCTTATTGGGTAATGGGTCAATTGAACTCATCTACATGATTACTGAGCTTTTATCAAAACCATTTAAGGCAGTTATTCCTGTGCCTTCTTTCTCAGAATATGAGAAAGCAGCACTACGACTGGGAGGAGAAATACAATTCGTAAAGCTTCCCCAAAATTTCTCTTTAGAAATGGATAAAATCAAAGCATCAGTAACGACTGATACAAAAATCATGTGTATATGTAACCCTCATAGTCCTTCGGGTACACTCTACTCTAAAGAAGAAGTTATTGAGTTAGTTGAATTCTGTCAAAAAAAGGATATTATCTTCAGCATTGACGAAAACTATATCGAGTTCGCTGAAGCCGGAGAAGTAAACACAGTAGCGGGGATGGTTAAAGAGTATGAAAACCTATTTGTTATCCGCTCAGTCACAAAATTTTATGGAATGGCCGGATTAAGGTTTGGTTATGCTGTTGCTGCAGAGCCACTGATAGAAAAACTTGAGACTGTACGCCAACCATGGAGTATTAACGCTTTAGCGAGTATAGCTACTTTAGCAGCATTCAGTGACACTGAATTCATAGAAAATACTAAACAAACCATCAAAAAAGAAAGAGCAAATCTGTCTAAGAAACTTGGAGAAATTGAGGGGTTACAGGTCTACCCTTCAACAACCAATTTTCTTTTAGTAAAGATTAAAAATCGTAAAATTAATTCTACAAAGCTTAAGGAATTATTAGCTAAAGAACATATTCTAATAAGGGACTGTTGTACTTTTGTGGGTTTAGACGATAGCTACGTCCGTGTTACTGTGAGATCAGCTAAAGACAACCAGAGACTCGTAGACACAATAAAAAAGGTTCTAAGTTAAGTGTTTACTTAAAAAATTGTTAATACTAAAGATACAGTAAATAAGTAGCTAATTTTGCATTTTGAAATGGGCTTTTTTTAGTTGATTGATTATAGGTAATTCATAAGGACATTTTGATTCACAATTGCCACAAGAGACACATCTGTCAACTTTAACTTCAAGGCCGCTGTAGAGTTTTTTTGCCCAATTCGGCAGTCCATAATTATTATAGAGAGTATAAAAGCGCAGTATAGCAGCTATGTTAATTTCTTCCGGACAAGGCATACACAGTCCACAATCACGACAGTAATCGACAAGATTAAAATTGAATCTAGTTTGTTCTTGAAGAGTTAACCCATTATAGTCAGTTCCCACTCTCGCAGCAGTTTCAACCTCACTTACACTTCTTAATCCAGGTATAACAACTGAAATATCCTGAGAAAGAACATACCTCAACGCAGTTCTGACTCGATCGTCAGTAGTTTCACCTAAGAGAAACCTAAGGTCAGGCTCATCAGAAACAAGCGATAATGACGGCTGATATAAACAAGTTATCAAATTTGATGTTTTAACCATTAAAGGTTTCATAACAACTACACCTACATCATAGGTCTTTGCTATAGGTAGAAGCGCCTCAAGGGCTTGGCGAGTTACAACATTAAGCGGCACCAAAACAGTATCGAATTCTCCTGTCTCAACAGCTTTAGCTAAAACCATTGGTCTATGCCCTGTTATACCAATAAAATCCACTAGTCCTTCTCGTTTTGCTTCTTTGCAGGTCTGCAAAGAACCACTCGGGCTCATGGCTTTTTTGAGAGTTTTTTCGTCATCTATGCCGTGAAGTTGGATAATGTCTAATCTATCTGTTTTAAGACGTTTAAGGCTACTTTGGAAGTCTTGAAGTGATTCTTTCTTTGTTCTTGACCCTGTTTTGGTTGCTATAACACATTGTTCTCTAACATCTTGAAGAGCGAGACCAATTTTTTCTTCGCTATCTCCGTCTAAGCGGGCAGTGTCAAAATAGTTTATTCCTAAATTGAAAGCGTGACGAACAACCTGTACAGCTGTGGGTGTACTTAGTTCAGCTATCCAAGTACCACCAAAACCTACAATTGATACCTGAAGGTTAGTCCTACCTAACCGTCGTTTATCCAAAAGCTACCACCTAAGCAGTCCCATTTACTTTACGTGTACCACCCATTAATCTACGTTTAGCGAAATTTAAGACCCCTTCGCGCCGTACTCTTTTGTAAATTTGCTTTGGTGACATATGGAAATCCTTAAAGAATCGACGTTGAACATTCAGAAGCGAATTATAATCGTACTCTTCTGTTTTGACGCTAAGTAAGTATTCATCAAGTTTAGTGTATTTTCCGTTTTCTAAGAGCTCGTTGTAAAGTTTGCTGTCTGGGTTAGCAATAAAAATATTGAAAGTACACCAATCAGGGTTCAGTTTTTTAGCAAACTTGAGAGAAATTTCCATGTCTGCTAAAGTTTCATCGGGTAAACCTAACATGAAAGAGCATGCAGTTTTTATCCCGTTTTTCTTGCAGAGCTTAAACGCGGCAACCACTTGCTCAGGAGTGGTGTTTCTACCTATACGTTGTAAAATCCGAGGTGACCCTGATTCAACCCCAAACCAGATTACTTTACAGCCGGCTTTGTGCATTAAAGCTAAAAGCTCATCATCAACCAAATCTACGCGTGTATCGCAAACCCATTCTAAATTGATTTTATTATCAATAAGAAGCTTACAAAGTTCAATTGTTTGTTTTTTTCTTAAGGTAAAGTTGTCATTAATGAAATAGATTCCTTTTGTACCGTATTTAGT
>Ga0265294_10010177_pt1 | contig 10736 bp, 10 predicted proteins | sample MunlanPumphouse3_FD_192504 | JGI IMG/M metagenome (GOLD analysis project Ga0265294, IMG submission 192504) | Groundwater microbial communities from a municipal landfill in Southern Ontario, Canada - Pumphouse #3 | ecosystem: Environmental > Aquatic > Deep subsurface > Groundwater | place...
GAGGTGCAGTGGCTCGTAAACGGGGAGAACTACAAAACCGTAACGGGCGATGATCCCAAAGCGAACCTGCTGCGCTTCGATACCACCGGCATGGCGCCGGCTGCTTACACCATTGCCGTGCGCCTCGTAGATACATCGGGGAAGACCCGGAAGATCATCGCCCACCAGGGCGCCTCTTTTCGCCTGGTCACAAACGTCATCGCCATGGACCCCTTTCAGGTTCGCGCCTCCCTCAACGACTACGACGGGCCGCCGCTTCCCGCTTCGGTCCAGAACGGTGATGTCCTCGCCTTTCAGGCAGATTTGAAACACCCTGCGGGAAAACCGGAACCGGCGCAGCTCTTCTGGCAGGTATACGACGGGAGCGGGAAGCCGGTGCCGGGCCTCGGGAAGCAGGAGCAGGTGTATGAATCGGGGGCGATAAAGAACCACCGTTTTAAGATCAGGTTGGATAACCTGGCAGACGGGGAATACTCGGTCGGACTGACCCATGTATTCAATGCCGTCCCCGGCGTGAAGGTGAACGCCGTCTCACGATTCAGAATCGCTCAGGCTGTGAGGATCGACAGGGTCCTTGCAACGGACAGCCCTGACGATCAAAAACACAAGGCACTTTTCCCGCCCGATCGGGAGCCTCTGCTCTATGCCCACTACACGATCGGACGGGGCGTCAGCAAGGCAACCCTTACCCTGACGGCAAAAGATGCAAAGGGTCAAACGATTGAAATTGTTTCCATGGAACGGCCCCGTCCCGGCGAGACACCACCTTATCGGGCGGGTCTGGCTGTTCCGGCCGGAAAGATACCCGCCGGTGAAGAGATCATCTTTGAGGCATTGATCATCGCCAAAAACGGCCAGCGGCATATGGCCCGCACCACCTTTACAAGGGAAGCTCACCGCCTGATCCTGAATGTCCCGAAGAGCATGAAGAGCGGTGAGAACAGGACATTTTCCATTACCGTGCCCAAGGGCTTCAAAGGACCGTTCGTCGTGGATGCGCGCGCCTCCGGAAAAGGTCTCAGCGTAGGCCACACAGCCGGGTCGCTGCATGGAACCGTGGGCGGCATTGCTGTGGAATACGCGGAGTCGGGAAATCTGATCGTGAAAGTAACCGATGCCGGCGGCAATAGCGCTTCGGCGCAGGCCGCAATCCTCATTGAGCCGTCGGGAAAACAATATGCCGATGCGCAACCTGCGGTGCCGACACCCATAACGCCCGTTTCTCCGCCCCCGGTACGCACGCCATCTCCGATCCGTGCCTCTCCTTCGTACTCAGGGATCAAGAGTGGTCCTTCTCCCCAGCCGAAGCGGCCGGCACCGGCACCCGGAATCGACTACGCGGCCGTGGGCAGACAGCATTGGGAGTGGGTCGTCAACAACATCATGAACAGGACCATCCATTCCTGTCTCAGAAGCAGCGAACCGCGGCTTTACGACCAGTTTCGGCGACAACTCCTCGGCATGAAATCGGTGGATTATGCCGCCCTCGGTAGAATGAACGCCCGGCGTCTTGCCGACTTTTCTACCGAACAAGAACGGGTATTCGCACAGAGGGCTCTGTATGACGCCATAATGAGCCACGGCTTGAGAGGGGACTGCCCGACAAAGATGATCGACCACCTGACCCGTCAGGGGCTGATTTCTCATGCCCAGGCGACGGCCTATCGGGACAGGCAGAGAACTCAAAACCATTCCTCCCAGGCTTCCGCCGTTCGGGAGCTAGACCGGACCAGAACGGTTTACTGGGTCGTTTTGACTTCCGTATTCGATAAGCAGACAAAGAAAACAAGGGCCAGTGCCCGGATTGTTACCGGGAACAGGCCGCCGCCCACCGGTTTTTCGGCTCCCAATACTGCCGCGCCGGGCCACTATTTTTCTGTCACCAAGGCGTACGGTACCCTGGATCAGCGGAAAGCGCAGGAAATAGCGGGTGAGATAAACCGGGGGGGATACCGCGATGTTTTTCCCAGAACCAGATACAATGTGTCCGGCCATATCGGGAAAGGGTTGGAGGGCAGGCCGCTTGTAACCTATGACACCGGTGTACCTCGCTAAAGACAGGTCATCGAGTTCCACAAGGAGGTATCATGACGTTTATTTCGAATTCCCATGGATGTTTCAGAGCAATGATTTCAGGCTTATGGAAAACTGCATTCGTGAAACCGGAGCGCTTCCGGTGCTTGCCAATCGTTGCCGTGCTGGCGGTTGCCTGTTTCCTGTCGCCATTCCCCTTTGGGGGAGGAAAGGCCGTCTATGGGGAGACATCGTTCTTCGACCGGGTTTTCGCGGGGACGGATAAATCAGAGAAGGCGGCCGCTCGCGTGAAATATGAAGATTTCATGTCCTCCCCGAACATGAAAAAATATACGAGGATCAACCACACCTTCAGCAGGGACGGCAATTGGATGGTGGCGAAAATGGCGCGATCGCCCAAACCCGGAACAACCGTTGATGACTTCGAACTCTGGAGATTCGACGGAAAAGAGAACGGTTTTGTCAGACATCCCCTGGACCGCGATATTCGCGAATCGATGCGGGCGATGACCGTCTCCCCGGACGGCAATTGCATCGCCGTTTGCAATTGCCCCTGGGACGGGAAAGGGTTGATAGACACTTCAAAAGCGCGTGTATCCATCGTGCAGACAAGCGACGGAAAGATCATCCGGACGTTTCCCGTCTACATGTCCAGCACGGCCATGCAGATCATGCCGGACAACAAGACCCTGGTAGGGACAACCTATCGTCGCCGGGACGAGGGAGGCAGACAGGTCATGGATAGCGTAACGGAGGCATACTCCATCACAACGGGGAAAAAGATCCCCGTGCCCGCCATGCACGACAGCTGCCACGGGAAAGAGAGCGTCCTGCAGCAGTTGAAACTGTCCGATCGCTATCTGGGGGCGTGGTGCTCGAACGGAACGGCATGGCTCTTCGACGCGAAGAATTTTTCGCTGGTCCGCAACCTGGACAAGGCAGAAGGGCTGTATCTCAATCGCGACGGTTCGCTTGCGGCCGTATGGGGAGGGTTACGCGGACAATTCAAGATTCTCGATACGACCACCTGGAAGGAGATGAAAACACCTCCCGGATTCGCCGTGGGGGGCCTAGCCATTGCCTTCGGCCCGGACAACAGCATCCTGAAAGCCTGGAGCAATTGCCTGGAAGAATACGTGATTCTCAAAGGGAAAAAGCTTGTTCACGTTCAGGAAAAACGGTTTGCCAGCCAAAAAGCAGGACCCTCTGTGGTCTTCGTTCAGCAGGCCGGCGCCTGGTACGCCCTGGTTGACAAAAAGGTGTACACAATGAAGGCGGCCACCCCGGAAATGATTCGGGCAGCTGCAGCATTGGACGAGGGAAGAGAGCTTCTCGCCGCCGGGTTCCATTCGGCGGCAGTCCGGAAGATTGAGGAAGCCATAAACCTCTCTCCTCTGCAACAGGATTTACAGCACTCAAAGGCGTATGCCGATTTCTGGACGCGGGGTCTGCCCCTCAAGGACGTCGGCTCGTTGCTTCTCTTCCATAAAGACATCCTCCTGAAGGCAGAAAAAAGATCTTGGATCGGATTCGGCGTCGACAAAGGCGAGGGAGGAATCATTGTGACGTCCGTAAATCCCGAAGGGCCGGCAGCAAGATCGGGGCTCCGGAAAGGAGACATCATCAAGCTTTTCAACGTCAGACCCGCAGCTTCCGTGGACGACGTCTCTACCCGCGACATCCCTATCGGCAGTGAGGTCACCTATGTCGTCCAGCGTGAAGGCAGGCAGATCCGGCTTTCAGCCCGCACGATCGCCGGATTTGTTGACAATACAAACCTCGCGATAGCACTCCGGCGTCTGATGGAATACGGAATGCTGGCTGTCAATACGGGGCATCCTCAACTGGCGCTCGAGGTTGCGGAGGAGGTCATGAAGCTGAAGAAGCAATACCCGCTTGCAATGAAATGGAACACTGCCGCCAAGATCTCCCCGGCCCTGAAGGCGCTGGTCATGGCCGGCGCCGCGGCGGATGCCAAAACCTATGACTACCTCCTGGAGCAGGGGGGGCTAATGCCTGAGGGAAGCAATTTCGTGTCATTCTACATTACGGATTTCCCCGACTTGTGGGCGCCCCTGTATGCGGATCGGAAGAAACTGGCCTATATCCTGAAGCTGGATGAGGCCAAACTTCCGAAATCGCCGAAGACGAGGGGTTTCTCATCTCAGCCCTATCCCGATCTGGCGGGCAGGCTTTTAACCCCTGTTGCCGCGCCGAAGAGGCTGGACGCTGAAGCATCACCCGCTCCAACGGTGAAACAGCAGCAAGGGACGCCTTCGCGACCGTCCAACCCCCGGGTCCTTGATTGACTGGAAGGAGGACGATCAGATCTGAGGCCTCCGGGCGATAGGATCATATATGGCAACGGAGAGAATTCCCGCGGCTCGCCGTATATGAAGAAAAGCGATCATCAGGCCGCTTTTGCCGTCGGTAATCGTACTTGACGTTTATTCCGTATATATGCTAAGTATACTTACATGATAGAACGACCTTTCTGGATAAGCCGCATAGAGGAGGCATGGAAAGAGGCATCCATTGTCTGGCTGGCCGGTGTGAGACGAGCGGGGAAAACGACGCTTGTCCAGAGCCTTGGGGAAGACCGGATACTCTATGTAAACTGTGATCTGCCTGTGGCGACCAGCATGACGGCCGACCCGGAGCTGTTTTTCCGGGACTGCGGCCGACCCGTAGTCGTCTTTGATGAGATCCACCGGCTTCCCGATCCGAGTATGGTGCTCAAGATAGGTGCCGATCTCTTTCCTGATCTGAAGATCATTGCCACAGGCTCGTCGACATTGGCCGCGAGCAGGAAATTCAAGGATACCCTGACGGGCAGGAAGCGTGTTGTTCGTCTTACACCTGTCTTGTGGGACGAGCTTCCGGCATTCAACGCACCTCTCTCCCGGCGGCTTTATCACGGGGGTTTGCCCCAAACCCTTCTGGCGGAATCGAAACCGATGTCGTTCTACCGCGAGTGGATGGATTCATTTTTTGCCCGTGATATCCAGCAGCTTTTTGCCTTCCGCGATCCCGGGAAATTCAACATGCTTTTTGAGTATCTCCTGAAGCAAAGCGGTGGGCAATTTGAGATCACAAGGACCGCGGGTGCGCTGGGGATAAGCCGTCCCACGGTGGCCGACCACCTGAGGGCTCTGGAAACGACCCAGGCCGTGACCATCGTTCGTCCTTTCCACGGAAGAGGACAGAAAGAGATAATCAAGATGCCCAAAGTCTATGGTTTTGACACGGGTTTTGTGGCTTTTGCAAGGGGTTGGGACCCGTTGCGTCAGGACGAACACGGCGTTCTGTGGGAGCATATTGTGCTTGAGTATCTCCAGGGCCACGTCTACGATGGGGATATATTGTACTGGCGGATGGCGGATGACCGGGAAGTGGATTTCGTGATTCCCCGCAGGAGAGATGAAGTGGATGCCATTGAATGCAAGTGGTCCCCGGACCAGTTCAATGCCGCCGGCCTCTCGTTGTTCCGGAACTGGTATCCAAAAGGAAAGAACTATATAATCTCTCCCATTTCCACCCCCGGCTACGCAAAGCGCGTCTCTGGCATGGAGGTCTATATCTGCAGCCCTGCGGGTTGGTGCGAGAAGTATCGTCATTCTGGCGGTTCGTCGAAATAGGGGTTTCGTTCGGGAAGGAGAAAGGTGTCATGCCGGGGGCGGGCGGTGAATGGTAAGCCTCCGGTTCGAATAGCCTATGTCGGAGGTTTCTCATGACTGAGTTACCCTTTGGCCTCAAAGGCAAGATCTTCCGCAGTGCGATGCCCTTCGGGACGTATGATCCTGAGGGCGTGGCGCTCGACGAATATATGAAGAATGCCATCTCCGTCGTCGTCCATTACACCTGGGGTCAGCGTTACGAATGCCCTCAACAACGCGATTGAATGCCGAACCTGCGTGGCCGCATCCTTAACGTTGGTGTCGAGAACAACCCTGATCACTTCTTCCTTGTCCTCGCCTGCTTTCTGACATCACGGATCACGTCTTCAATCGCCTTTTCTACAATTGCGGGATCGACGTCCCCTGTCTTCTCGTGCATTCTGCTGAGATTGGCGAGGAACTCGCTCTTTCCCTTTTCGACAAGGACCTTGTGCCTCATGATCACCGCTGACCCGGTAATCTCGAAATCGATGACATCGCCTTCGCTGACCTTCAGAACGTCCCTCACTTTCTTGGGAAGAGTCATCTGCCCTTTTCTCAGAACTCTCGCGAACGGCATGCAAGTTCTCCTTTCTGGAAAGTTGTACTTATGCACTGTCGTACACATTGCAGATTATCCGCCTGAATTTGTCAATTGCTCCAGATAAGAGAGGGAATGGTGGAGTTGGGCGGAGTTGGGGCTCAAGCGCTTTTTCTTGACAAGATCTGCCGAGGGCCATGGTATATCCCCATTATAGAGCCTCCGGGACCAAGGTAGTCCCCCGGTAGCAGGCTAAGCAATTTGTTATAAAGAGGTGGATAGAACCACGTCATCCCGCCGTTCCTTTGGCGTATGTCATGGACTCTTCGGGGTTTTCACTCATTCACCGCATTCGAGCTCTTGAACTGGACAACATCCTTTGGCTCTTTCTGCATCGCAAGCCAGAGATCCAGCTTCGTTTGCATCGCAAGCCAGCTCTGAGGTGACGTACTTGTGGCTTTTCCGATCCGTACCGCCATTTCCGGAGTTAATGCCGCTCTGCCGTTGACTATTTCAGACAGAGTCTTGCGCGAAATACCAAGACCCTTCGCGGCTTCGGTTATGGTAATCCCGAGCGGCTTCATTACGTCCTCCAGGAGGACGTTTCCGGGATGTGTTGGTTTTCTGGTAACCATGGTATCCCTCCTTAATGATAATCCCGATAGTCGATCAGGACAGCATCGTCTCCTTCGAATTGAAAGGTGACGCGCCAGTTTCCGTTCACCCAAACCGACCAGACACCGTCTTCCTGCCCGATCAGCTTGTGCAGTTTGTATGCGGGCAAGTTCATGTCAACCGGAGACATTGACGCATCAAGCCGGTCGAGGATCCTGGCCAGTTTGTCCGCATGACCGGGAATGATACCCTTCTTGTTGCCGGTTTCAAAGAACAGCTTCAATCCCTTATGCTTAAAGGATTTGATCATCAGGCCTATTGTAACGCCTAGGGTTACATACGTCAATAGGGAATTGGGAGGGGTGGGGGAGCTGGGGGGGAACTGGTGGTCAGATCCTTATTCTTGACATACCCTGCCTGTTTTCCCGTTTTTGCCGTGCTCAGGTCAGCCAGTCGAATCTTTCTCCCGTCGAGACCGGGATATTTTGGTTTGAAATCAAAAGGCAGTTAGGACATAATTAATTCTATTAAGGCCCTTCCACTATCCCGATTACAAATTAGGGGGACACAGCATTATGGAAAATCAAGGATCATTCAGATTTGTAAGCAAGAAAGTTATTATCTTCTTACGCGACAGGGCGTGCGAGACGTCAGAAGAACTGATATCAAGCGAATTGTTTCATGAGGTGGTCACACGCTTTGTCAATGACTTGAGGCGCAAGCAATCTCCTCTGCTGAAGATCTTCGGCAAACAAAGCCATGAAATCAAACATGCTGATGTTGAGAAGCTTATTCAAGTATTCCAGGTTCTTGGCAAAATGACGCTTGAGGCTGTTCCTAAATTGATAGAAGGAGGGGAACGGTTCATTGCCAATCCGTCGCTGTTGCAGGCTCTTGTGGAGAGCCTGTACAATTATTGGAGAGAATTCGAACGGTTTATTGTCTGTGATTCAACGGGAGATCATTTAGACAGACGCCCATACCGAACCTTTAGCTCGACAATTGAATCCTTGACGCATTTGGTGCGACAAACCTATCGGGATATTGAAGAGAATATTACCGGTCAACACCCCAATACCTACCGTCAGGTGCGGGCAGGCGCGGAAGTGGCGGTAATTGCTCTGCCAAAAGATATGGCATTACCTGGAGGAAGTTATCAGAAGTTACAGGGTATTCCTGTGATCAGGCAGATTATGTTGTATCCGCCGTTGTTGCTCAATCCCCCAATGAATAAGCGGACGGGTAAATTTGAACGGATTCCTCAAAACCCCCTGGAGCAGATTGAGGTGATGCCTCACGAGTGGCTTTGCTATCCTGCAAAGGTTGGTCCGCTCCTGATTCTTGTTTACGTGCATGAGAAATTCTATGAACTCGGCCTGTCATTGTGCAATTTATTTGAATTGGCTGATGACGAATTTCTGGATCGCCCGGTTGATGGGGTCTATCTTTTTGGGGTACCCGGAACGGTGCTTGACGCTCTTGCGTCCATGCCGACCGTATTCTATGACGATATAGAGCATGGCATGATCGCGGCAGCCTGTCCGAATAATGATCTCTTTGGATATTTCGGGTATCTCAAAAAAATGGTTTTGACACTCCATAACATTAAGATGATGAAACTTGGGAAAATGCCTTATCACGGCGCAATGGTCAGGATAATGACAAAAGGTGATCGCCTCTTTACGCTGTTGATCATAGGTGATACGGGAACAGGAAAATCCGAGACGCTCGAAGCGTTCAGGATCATCGGAGAAGACCAAATCGAGGAAATGACAATTATTGCCGACGATATGGGATCACTCGATATCGATCAAGAGGGGAAAGTGATTGGCTATGGTACGGAAATCGGTGCATTCGTTAGATTGGACGATTTGCAGCCAGGCTATGCGTTCGGGCAGCTTGATCGCTCAATTATTATGAACCCCAGCCAGGTGAATGCTCGAATTGTGTTGCCGGTGACCACTTATGAACAGGTGATAAAAGGTTATTCTGTTGATATGGTGCTGTACGCAAATAATTATGAGGAAATTGATGAAGAGCATCCGATTATCGAACGATTGGCAACTCCTGAGACAGCACTACACACATTCCGGGAAGGAACAGCAATGAGCAAGGGTACCACAACGTCCACAGGCCTGGTACATACCTATTTTGTTAACGTTTTCGGGGCTATTCAATATAGGGCCATCCACGAGGAGATTGCGAAACGGGTTTTTGAGGCCTTTTTTAATGAGGATATCTTTGTCGGGCAATTGCGGACGAGACTTGGAATTGTGGGGTGGGAACAAAAAGGTCCGGAAGAAGCGGCACGCGCATTACTGCGGATGGTCTCTCAGACAGAATAATCAGCATTGCTGTGAAGCGGGTTTCCATGAAATATCAGCGTCTTTATTATCCCGCCTAATCGCGAAAAACCTTGACGGAGCTTATGGTGTCGGGGAAAGGAGGGGACGTTAAGAAAGTAAGAAACTCCGGACCCCTCTGCACGTTCGTCCATATTTCTTATTGGTTACAACACATCCAGGCGGGTCCCGGTATATATGTTCTTTTTAGCATGAATCCTGCAACAACACGCCTCTTCACTCTGTGCCGAATGAGCTTTTCCCGACTCGCGACTTCGAGCATGGTCGAAGACCACGCTTGAGGGAGCTTGGGAGGGAAGCAACGTTTTCGGCGAAGGGATATTGCGGCTTCAAACTGATATAATGACCTGAAGGTGGATATGACCGAACTGCCTTTTGCCCTCAAAGGAAAGATATTCCGAAGCCCCATGCCTTTCGGGACGTATGATCCTCAGAGTGTGGTGTTTGACGAATACGTGAAGAACGACATCTCCGTTGTGGTTCCCCTTGTCAGTGTGGAAGAATGTAAGGAGAAGGCAAACAGGAACCTGCATCGGCTTTATGTGGAGATGGGATTTGATGTCGTAGCCTTGCCTATTGAGGATTATGCGGCGCCCAGAGTTGAGGCTTTGGCTGATGTTATTGCAAGGGTAATAGCGTGTGCCGAATCCGGCAGGAATGTCGTTGTCCACTGTTCCGCGGGGCAGGGCAGGACGGGGACGTTCATGGCCTGTATGGCGAGGAGGGTCTTCGGTATGACGGGGAAAGAGGCGATTGCATGGACGAGAAGGTACATTCCCGGCGCTGTCGAAACACCGGAGCAGGAAAAGTTGGTTCACGAATACGTGTGAAAACGGCAGGGACCCGTTTCACACCCTCACGCTTGATTTTCCATGTGTTTCAGAAATGTGTCGGGGTTTACGATTGGGATGTCTTTGTATCTTCTCAGGTCGGTAAGGTGATGGTCCCCTGATATGATGAAATCTGCGTGAGCCTCAATGGCGCAGGCGAGGATCTTGTTGTCATCCGGGTCGTCCTTCACGGCGTCCACCTCGATTACGCCTGGAGTGATCGTCACAAATCTTTTCAGGAGTTCGATGGAATGGCGGATCTGCCGTGCTGTGTCCCTGTGGATCCTCGTCAGTTTCGGGCTCAGGAGCGTTCTCTCAAGTTCAACAAGTATGTGCCCGGAAAGGAATATGTCTATAACCCCCATCCCGGCAAGTGATAGTATCTTTTCGGCCTTCGAATTGCGTGTCAAATAGGCACTGACTATAACGTTGGTGTCGAGGACAACCCTGATCATTTCTTCTTTGTCTTCGCCTGCCTTCTGACATCCCGGATCGCTTCCTCAATTGCCTTTTCTACAATTGCGGGATCGACATCCCCTATCTTCTCGTGCATTCTGCTGAGATTGGCGAAGAACTCGCTCTTTTCCTTTTCGACAAGGACCTTGTGCCTCATGATCACCGTTGATCCGGTAATCTCGAAATCGATGACATCGCCTTCGCTGACCTTCAGGACGTCCCTGACTTTCTTGGGAAGAGT
>Ga0265294_10010178_pt1 | contig 10735 bp, 6 predicted proteins | sample MunlanPumphouse3_FD_192504 | JGI IMG/M metagenome (GOLD analysis project Ga0265294, IMG submission 192504) | Groundwater microbial communities from a municipal landfill in Southern Ontario, Canada - Pumphouse #3 | ecosystem: Environmental > Aquatic > Deep subsurface > Groundwater | place...
TTGCAAACATCAGGGTTGATGGTGATTTTATTTAAGTAATTTTCCATAAAATGCCAATTTGTTTTCACGCAAAAATAATAAAAATGTTGTCAGGCAATAATTTGTAATTTACAGCCTGTTCAAAAACTCCGCAAGGTTTTCGTCTTTCTCGATGCCAAGTTTATGGCGGATGCGCGAGCGGGCGGTGTCCACACTTTCGGGGCGAACCATAGTGATGGCGGCGATTTCTTTGCTGCTCATGCTGAGTTTGAGCATGGCGCAAATCTTACGTTCGGCAGGTGTGAGGTCGGGGAATTTGGTATCGAGGGTTTCGTAAAAGGACTCGTGAACACGGGCAAAGCGGTATTCAAATTCTTTCCAACTGGTTTCGTCAAGGTTTTGTTTCAGCTCGCTGATGATGTCGCGCACCAGTTCCATGTTGGATTGCTTAAAGTTGCCCGTACTTTTCGACAGGGTTTTGGCCACCTTGTTTATCACCAAATTCTTGGTGTAAATATTACTCACGTTGCACACCAGTTCGCGGTTTCTTAATTCCAAATCCTTGCGCAGGTTTTCGGCTTCTTTGGTAAGCAATTTCTCTCGGTTGCGTTTGTTGCGCCACAAAAGAAGCAGGATCAGCAGGAGCAACAGAAATAAGAGAACACCGCCCATAACCGATTGTCGTACTTCGCGTTTCTTTCGCTCAATAGTCAACTGCTGCCCTGCGATCATTTGTTCCTGTTTTTCCACCGCATAGCGTATCTGCATTTCCTCGATGGCATCCGATTTTGCTTTGTTGAAGATACTATCCTTGAGGCTTGAATATTTTTCGAAATACGCGTAAGCCTGCTGATAATCCGATTTTTCCAGATACAAATCCGAAAGCAGTCGGTACCCTTCCTGAATATTGCTTTTGCTCAAAACATCGCTGGCATGCTGTAAACCTACCAAATAGTATTTTTCGGCTGACGAATAGTTTTTCAGCGATTGCTCAATTTTGCCCAGGCTGTAGAGCGCTTCGGAATAGGAGCTGAGGTTTTGCACCGATTTGTATTTTTCGGCGGCCCATGTTGCGAGCGTTTTGGCCGAATCAGCATTGCCCAGGGCAAGGTAAATATTCGCCAGGTTTAATTCAGAATTGGCAAGTTCATCATTATTGGCAACACCCTCTGGTGATTTTAATTTCAGTCCGAGGAGGGCATAATATTTTGCCGAGTCTAGTAAACCCTGCTTCAGATACACTTCTGCAATGTTGTTGTACGAATAGGCATAGCACAAGCCATCGTGTTTCGACATGGCAAAACCTCGTTGAGCTTTTATTTCCACCCACAACTTTCGATACCGGAGGGCTTCGCGATGATAGTATAATGCTTTATCCAAATTGCTCAGCGAGATGTAGATATTCCCCAGCAGCTCGTTGCAATTCCAGATATTAGCAATTTCGGCGGTCCTTTCCCAATAACGCAGCGACCGGATGATAAAATCGACTGCCTGATCGTAGTTGGCCATGTGTAGGTTGGTAAGCCCGATATGATAAAGCGAGATGGCTTCTTGGCGTTCAAAGCCATTCGATTGATTGATTTGGAGTGCCTGATAGTAGTAGCGCAGCGCTTCGATGTATTGGTTTTTAATCAGGAAAACCTGCCCTGTTCTATCCAAAGCCAGGGCACGACCATAATCGTAGTCTGTTTCATCAAAAACCAATAAAGCCTGCTCCTGATAATAGGCTGCGCTATCGTAATTATCCAAAAACATGTATTCGCGGCCAAGACAGCTCAGGGCAAAGCCCGCTCCCTTGTTATTGTTTTGTTTTTGATTTTTAATAATCAGATTTCTTAATCGGGCAACGGCTTGTTGATGTGGCAATCCGGAAATGAGGGCGTGATACGAATTTGAATAATCCATATTCAGATTTAAGCGATCGGCCAGCTCCGAAGCTTCTTCAAAATACGTGAAGGACATTGCGGTGTCGGTGTCGTTGAGCAAGCCGGTGAGCCTGTGCAGTGTCAGCACCCGATTTCGGCCAGTGGCGGTATCGAGTTGTTGGTAAAGGCTGTCGGGAATTCCATTATCGTTGGCAACAACAGGACAAGCTATCACTGCGACCATAAGAATAATCATGCATGGGTGCAAAAGAAAAGTCCGGCCTGTTTCAACCATTTTGTTTTACCTTTTAGAGATTATTGTTGCACTTCCAAAAGTATAATTTTTAGCAAACATCCAAAATCAAAAGGCCACTTTTAATTTACGAAAGAAAATTTTCTTTGTTAAAAATGAAATTTATTTCTGCATGTGCAATTATTTTTTATCAACAAAAAAACCGGATGACCTCTTAAGGAGTTTTGCCTGTTTCGGCGGCCTGCATCTGTGAAATACGCGTTACTACGTCGGTATAAATTTGCTGATAGAGTTCGAGATGTTGCTCATACCAGGCGGTGCTCGAATCGTAGTGCTGCGGGGTAACCTGATGTTTTGCAAAAACTTCTGCCATAAAGGCCTTGTTGCGGGTGTCGTCTTCCTGCCCCAGCCTTTTGTATTCGCGCAGGGTAGCCTCGGTAATTTGCAGGTCGGTGATGAGGCTTACCATCGAATCGGGCGAAATAATATGATCAGGAACGCGTACAGACTTTTTTTCGTCGGCAGGACTACATCCGGTTGCAAGTGCTGTTATTGTGATAAACATCACCAACAAAACCATCCGAGTGCGGCAATTGATATTCTTTGATTTTTTCATTTAGCGAAAGCGATGAATAATAAATCGGTTTGTTAAAAAAAATGATCGACCAACAAAAAATGGCGCACGTAAGTACTTGCGCCACTTTTTTTTTGGTGGGATGAATAAAAGGGTTAGTTGCCCACCTCCGACATAAATTTAATACGCATCAGCCTTACTTCGGTCTCGTTGTATTCTTCTTCGCCCAGCTCGTCGAGGGCATCCTGTATGGAGTCTGATTCGGCTTCGCGCCAATAGTCGAGAATCTCTTCCTGGTGGTATTGATCCACGGCCTCGTGAATGTAGTAATTGATATCAATCTTGGTACCCGAAGCTACGATGCTTTCGACTTCGGTAATCATCTCTTCCAGCGATATGCTTTTAGTGTGCGCAATATCGTCGAGCGAGAGCTTGCGGTCGATGCTTTTGATGATGTATACTTTCATGCCCGACTTATTCACCACCGACTTCACCACCATATCATTGGGGCGCATGATTTCATTTTCCTCCACATAGTTGCTGATGAGGTCGAGAAAAGGAGCACCATACTTCTGTGCTTTTCCCACACCTACGCCGGTAATTTGCGTAAGCTCGTCAATGGTGATGGGGTATTGTATCGACATATCTTCGAGCGACGGATCCTGGAAAATGACAAAAGGTGGCAGATTTTCTTTTCGTGAAATCTGCTTGCGCAAATCCTTGAGCATGCTATAGAGTCGTTGATCGGCACTGATAGTTTTGTGAGCGCCGGTAATCATATCCTCTTCATCGCCGGAACTGTCGTAGTCGTGATCGCGTGCCAGCATCACCGGATAAGGAGCATCCAGGAAATCATAGCCCTGCTTGCTCACCTTGAGCAAACCGTAATTGTCGATATCTTTTTTGATAAGGTTTGCCACAAGCGCCTGCCTGATAACGGCATTCCAGAATTTGTCGTCCTGATCGGCGCCGCGTCCGAAGTTTTCAATTTTGTGATGTTTGTAGGATTTGAGTGTGGCTGTATTTTTTCCCACCAAAATATTGACAATGTGCTTGGCTTTGAAAAGTTGCTTAACCTCCAGGATGGCATCCAGGACGATTTCGATGTATTCGCTGCCGTCAAATTTTTCTTTGGGATGCAAACAGTTATCGCAGGCGCCGCAGTTTTCCGATTGGAGGTCTTCGCCAAAGTAATGAAGCAACTGCTTGTGGCGGCATATCGACGATTCGGCATACGAAACAGTTTCCAGCAGCAGTTGCTGCGCGATCTCTTGCTCTGCTACCGGTTTTCCCTTCATAAACTTCTCGAGTTTCTGAATGTCGTCGTAGCTGTAAAATGTAATACAGTTTCCCTCTCCATCGTCGCGGCCGGCACGTCCGGTCTCCTGATAGTAGCCTTCGAGGCTTTTGGGCATGTCGTGATGAATCACAAAACGTACGTCAGGCTTGTCGATGCCCATTCCAAAAGCAATGGTAGCCACAATTACATCCACCTCTTCCATCAAAAACTTATCCTGGTTGTTGCGCCGGGTAGCTGCATCAAGTCCGGCATGGTAAGGCAAAGCTTTGATGCCGTTTACCTGCAAGGTTTCGGCGAGTTCTTCTACCTTTTTGCGACTCAGGCAATACACAATGCCTGATTTTCCTGAATTATTTTTGATGTATCTAATGATATCCTTGATAACGTCGGTAGTTTTGGGACGTACCTCATAATAAAGGTTGGGGCGGTCGAATGATGTTTTGTAAACGGTTGCGTCGAGGATGTCGAGGTTTTTCAGGATGTCGTGCTGCACTTTAGGGGTAGCTGTAGCGGTAAGCGCTATCACAGGCACATCCTGGCCTATGGCGTCGATGATGGGGCGCAGCCTCCGGTATTCAGGGCGGAAGTCATGCCCCCACTCCGAGATACAGTGCGCCTCGTCGATGGCATAAAACGAAATGTTGATGCCTTTGAGAAATTCCACATTTTCTAATTTGGTCAGCGATTCCGGAGCTACATACAGCAGCTTGGTAAGGCCGTTGGTAAGGTCTTCCCTTACTTGCGTCATTTCGCCGCGGGTAAGGGTGCTATTCATAAAATGGGCAATCCCGGGCTTGGAGCCAAAGTTGCGCAGGGCATCCACCTGATTTTTCATCAACGAAATGAGCGGCGAAATGACGATGGCTGTGCCTGGCTGTATAATAGCCGGCAACTGGTAGCACATAGATTTACCACCGCCGGTGGGCATGATGACAAAGGTATCGTTGCCCTCGAGTAAGTTTTGTATAATCGTTTCCTGCTTGCCTTTAAAGCTGTCGAAACCAAAAATGCGTTTGAGCACTTTGATTAGCGGCAGGTTTTTGGCTTCGGTAAGTGTCGGTTCGTAGTTAAACATAATTCAGTGTGTTGTTACTGTTCTGTAGTCAGTTAGCGAGTTTTTAATATTTTCTTTGTAGTAATAGCTGCACGCGAACGAGCGCTGTTAATTATTATTTCTATTTATCAATGATCATTAATTTCGTTTTTAAACAAACAAGACAAATCTAACTCATTTTTTCGAGAAAGGCCGACAAATGCTGCTACTTACATTATTTTACAGCTAATTAACGGCGTAATCTGTTCTTTTTAGCAACTATAAAAATAAAGCTATTTAATGATAAACCAGTAGTTTTGCCGACAACATTTAACCTTTTTTATTGTCTCTTTATCTTATTAATGATGAAACTTACCCGCACCCAAATAGAGGAAATCGCCCGAAACACGCTACAGACGGAGGCTGACGCTATTTTACAACTCAAAGAATATGTAGATGAAGATTTCTACACCAGCATCAAAATTATTTTTCAATGCAAGGGTCGGGTGGTGATAACCGGCATCGGAAAGAGTGCCATCATCGGGCATAAGATTGTGGCCACATTAAATTCTACCGGAACGCCTGCTATTTTTATCCATGCTGCCGATGCCGTTCATGGCGATCTGGGGGCAATTAGAAAGGATGATGTAATTGTGTGCATCTCCAACAGCGGAAACACGCCCGAAATAAAAGTGCTGATCCCGTTTTTAAAACTCGCGGGCAACAAACTCATCGCAATGACTGGCCAACGCGACTCTTATCTGGGCCGGCAGGCCGATCTTATCATCAACACAGCCGTAGCACACGAAGCCTGCCCCAACAATCTGGCGCCCACCTCCAGCACCACCGCGCAGCTTGCTATGGGCGATGCGCTGGCGGTGTGCCTACTCGAATACCGCGGCTTCACCATCCGCGATTTTGCCATGGTGCATCCGGGCGGAGCGCTCGGCAAAAAACTCTTCCTGCGCGTAGCAGATTTGTATGTCAACAACGAGAAACCCCTTGTGCAGCACAACACACCTGTACAAAACGCAATTATCGAAATCTCTTCGAAACGCCTGGGGGCTACTGCCGTAATGCACAACGGACAACTGGCAGGCATCATCACCGATGGCGACCTGCGCCGAATGATACAGCAGGGAAAAAGCGCCGAGAATCTTACGGCAGAAGATATTATGTCGCGCAATCCTAAAACCGTGGAAGCCGAAACGCTGGTAGCACACGCCCTCGACATCATGCGCACAAACAACATCACGCAGCTTATCGCCACCGAGCAGGGCCAATACGTGGGCATCATTCATCTCCACGACATCCTTAAAGAAGGGATTTTGTAAAACAATCTTCTGTCCACAAATTTCCGACAATTAAGCGAATGGCCGCGAATTTTATTGAAGTAATAAGGTTTTTCATCATCAGAGGGCAACTTTTCCACTAAGGTTAAGTAATTAGAGATAAGGTTTTTCATTGTCAAAAGGTGGCGACGGCTTTTCTTTCAGCCCGGAAATTTAGAAATCCATCTTCGTGTTAATTGGCTTCATTCGCGTCAATTCGCGGATGCTTACCGTCCGCTAATTTTCGCCAATTAGGCGAATGGTCGCAAATTTTATTTTTTATTCTTAAAACAGGCAGAGCCTGCAAGAATAAAACGGAGGAGGTGCAACCCCGTCCAAACCCAAAGAATTTTTGTTTATTAAAATTCGTGTTAATTGGCTTCATTCGCGCCATTTCGCGGATGCTTACCGTCCGCTAATTTTCGCCAATTAGCCGAATGGCCGCGAATTTTATTGAAGTAAAAAGGTTTTTCATCATCAGAGGGCAACTTTTCCACTAAGGTTAAGTAATTAGAGATAAGGTTTTTGATTGTCAAAAGGTGGCGACGGCTTTTCTTTCAGCCCGGAAATTTAGAAATCCATCTTCGTGTTAATTGGCTTCATTCGCGCCAATTAGCGGATTCTTCTTACCGTCCGTGAAGTATAGCCAATTAACGGATTCTTAAAAAAAATCTCCCTTCTCTCAAACCAGCCGCTGATTCCTGCGTTCTAATAGGCTGCCGACAATATTTCTTTTGCCGGATGGTTTTATTGGCTGCTTTAAGAAGGATTATGTACATGAGATTTTTCCCGAAGAGTAAGATTAGGCTGACGATTTTGCTATGGACGCTGGTCTTTAGCAGCTCGGCATTTGGGCAGCTTACCAAAATAATGGGAACCGTTACTGATTCTCTCACCGGCGAGCCGCTCCCTTTTGTAAATATCGTTTTTCGCAATACCACCCAGGGTGTCACCACCGACTTCGACGGGAAATTCGCGATTGAAACCAAGGCGCCCGGCGACAGCCTCACAGCTTCTTTTATGGGATACTATACGCAGGTACAAAAGGTGGACAAAGGCAAATTTCAGTACATCAATTTCAAATTGCTGCCCAGCACCCTGGAACTCGAGACGGTGGTGATCGTGGCGGGCGAAAATCCGGCAGAAGTGCTGCTGCGAAAAATTATTCAAAACAAAATAAACAACGACCCCGATAAATACGATGCCTACCAGTATGAGGCATACAACAAAATTCAGATCGACGCCAACAACATCACTGACAATTTTAGGCAGCGTCGCATCTTCCGACATCTCGAATTTATTTTTGATAATGTGGATACTTCTACTGTAAATGGCAAGACCTACCTGCCCATCTTCCTGTCGGAATCCATTTCGGATGTCTATTCCAAAAACAACCCGAAAAAAAGCATCGAGATTGTAAAAGCCAACAAAATATCGGGCATCGAAAACGAAAGCGTGATGCAGTTTCTGGGCGACAAGTTTCAGCACACCAACATCTACGACAACTACATCGGGCTTTTTCAGAAAAACTTCATCAGCCCCATCGCCAACTTCGGGTTGAATTTTTATAAATACTACCTCATCGACAGCGCCTATTTTGATAACAAATGGTGCTACAAGATTGTGTTTGAACCGCGGCACAAACAAACCCTCACCTTCACCGGAAACTTCTGGGTGCACGACACCACCTTCGCCATACGTAAAGTGGAGATGCGCATCATGGACGACGCCAACATCAACTTTATCAACGACCTGATGATAGCCAAAGAGTTCGACCTGATCGATGGCCAGTACTGGTTGCTTACCAAAGATTACATCATCGGCGACCTCAACATTGTGGAGTCGGATAATAAGTTGGTGGGATTTTTCGGACGCAAAACCACCACCTACCGCAATTTTGTGATAAACCAACCCAAGCCTGACGATTTTTATCGTGCGCCGGTAAGTGTTGTTGTAGAAGAAAATGCCGATCAAAAGCCCGATGAGTTTTGGCAGCAGGAGCGCCACGAAGAGCTTACCCGCGACGAGAAGACCATCTACTATATGATCGATACGCTAAAGACCATCCCCAAATTCAACACCTACATCGACATCATCGAGATGATCACCACAGGATATTACAAAATGGGTCTTTTCGAATTAGGTCCCTATGGCTCGATGCTGAGTTTCAACGCGGTGGAAGGCGCGCGCTTTCGGCTTGGCGGCCGCACCAGCAACAAGTTTAGCAAGCACATCATGCTCTCGGCCTACACTGCTTTTGGCACCCTCGACAGCCAATGGAAATATGGCGGCGGCGTACTCTACATGATCAACAAAAACCCGCGCCGGACGGTGGGTGGCAATTTCAAGTACGACCTCGAACAACTGGGCGCAAGTCAAAACGCTTTTCGCGAAGATTTTTTCCTGGCATTTCTTTTCCGCCGCAACCCCGCCGACAAGCTCTCGCTGGTGGAAGAGTGGAGCACTTTTTATGAACACGAATGGTTTAACGGCTTCAGCAACAAAATCAACATTATCCATCGCAACCTGTATCCGCTCAACGGCAACGACTTTCTGTACCACCAACCCGACGACACCCTGCAGCCGGTAGCGCATGAAACTGCCATCACTTCTACAGAGATACGCCTCGACACACGCCTGGCCTACAAAGAGCGTTTTTTGATGGGCGAATTTGAAAGGGTAAGCCTGGGGGCAAAATTCCCAATTCTGGAGCTGCGTTACGGTTATGGCGTCCCCAACCACCTGGGCGGCGATTACGAATATCACCGCATGCAGATCGGTATCAGCCACTGGTTCAACACCTTCAACCTGGGGTGGAGCAAATACATCATCGAAGCGGGACGCATCTGGGGAACGCTGCCTTTCCCGCTTTTGAAACTCCACGAAGGCAACGAGACCTACTTCTTCGACCCCCAATCCTTTAATATGATGAACTACTTTGAGTTTGTCAGCGACAAGTACCTAAGCGTTTATTATACCCATCATTTCGACGGCTACTTTTTTAACCGCGTGCCGCTGCTGCGTCATCTGAAATGGCGCGAGGTGGTGTTTGCCAAAGGCCTCATCGGCGGCCTCGACGAGGCAAACCGCGAATATTCGGTGTTCCCACAGGGCATGCATACACTTGACAAGCCTTATTTTGAGGCCGGCGCCGGCATCGAAAACATTTTCAAAATTATCCGCGTGGATGCCATCTGGCGCCTCTCCTATCTCGACCATCCCAACATTTCCAAGTTTGGCGTACGCTTCAGCCTTCAGTTTGCCTTTTAAAATATACTTTTACACCCTATTATTTTTATTTGTTGATTGCATGCTATTACAAACCAAAAATATTTTTAAAAAATACAAGCACCGCATGGTGGTAAATGATGTGTCGGTGCAGGTGGAGCAGGGAGAGATAGTGGGATTGCTGGGGCCAAATGGCGCGGGCAAAACCACCACTTTTTATATGATCGTGGGATTGATAAAACCTTACTCCGGCAAGGTGCTGCTCGACGACGCCGACATCACCAACCTGCCTATGTACCGGCGCGCCAAACGCGGCATCGGCTACCTGGCGCAGGAGGCTTCGGTGTTTCGCAAGTTGAGCGTGGAAGACAACATCAGGGCGGTATTGGAATTTACAAAATTTACAAAAGCGCAACAAAAAGAGCGGATGGAGCAGATGCTCGAAGAGTTTGGGCTGACGCATGTGCGCAAAAGCCTGGGCATCACCCTGTCGGGGGGCGAGCGCCGCCGAACGGAGATAGCGCGCGCGCTGGCCGTCGATCCTAATTTTATCCTGCTCGACGAGCCTTTTGCCGGCGTGGACCCGATTGCAGTGGAAGATATTCAGGAGATCGTGGCCAGGCTCAAAGAAAAAAATATCGGTATCCTCATCACCGACCACAACGTGCACGAAACCCTCAGCATCACCGACAGAGCCTATCTGCTTTTTGAAGGTTCGATACTGAAAGCCGGCACCGCCGAAGAGCTGGCCGACGACGAACATGTGCGCAGGGTGTATCTGGGGCAGAATTTTGAACTGCGGCGCTGATGAGTATTTGTTTTTTAACTCAACTACTGCACTGCGAAATCCCAGCCGCCGGTAGGCGTTGTAAACAACAATAAAACAACCGCTGGCAGTCGGTGTAAACAATCCCAAAAAAATCTCAATATTAAAAGCTTTATAGACAAACACTTATTTTACGCTCATGATCAAGCTTTCAGTCGTCATCATCACATTTAACGAAGAGCGCAACATTGCGCGCTGCCTGGCTTCGGTGCAGGAGGTGGCGGACGAGATATTGGTGGTGGATTCGCTATCGACCGACCGCACGGTAGAAATCTGTAAAAAATATGGCGCCCGCGTCATCAGCCATCCTTTTGAAGGATTTATAGAACAGAAAAACTTTGCTTTG
>Ga0265294_10010179_pt1 | contig 10734 bp, 9 predicted proteins | sample MunlanPumphouse3_FD_192504 | JGI IMG/M metagenome (GOLD analysis project Ga0265294, IMG submission 192504) | Groundwater microbial communities from a municipal landfill in Southern Ontario, Canada - Pumphouse #3 | ecosystem: Environmental > Aquatic > Deep subsurface > Groundwater | place...
CTGAGAATAATTTGGTTCTTCACTGTGCAGGAAGCATCATTATTGGAGCAACAATTTATTTTCTCTTTCTCTTTATAGTAAGAGAAAAAGCCACCGTATCCGTTATAAGTAAAATAATGAATAAAATCAAAAAACAACATTATCAAGCTTAGAAATTCATTATAGTGGTTTACTTTGTTGCGAGTCTGTCTACAACGTTTGAAAAGGGTACTCTGACCGCTTCTTATGGGATAAGGTGACCGGCGGCACGGGTATCCGGACCGCCGGGATGGAGAGATACATCGATCAATCTTCAGGCTTGAATGTCCTGAGGTCCGGGCCTTTCATTTCGATTGTCTTTCCCAATTGGAGAATCCTTCCTTTTATGGACTCGCCGAAACTCCTTATGGGGAACAAGTCGGGCCAGTTCTCGGGGTTGCTCTGGCTGCAGATGATAGTGCTTTTCCTGGCATTGCTTCTCCTCTCGAAGAATTCCTGGACCAGGAACAGGTCCTTCATCTTTACGTTGGGGAACTCATCAATGCACAGGAGGGGGAACTTTGCGTAGTAGTTGAACCGGGAATCAACAAGTTGCGCGCCTTCCCTGGATTTCCTCTGCAATTCCCTGACAAGCACAGGGAAGGAGACCCACCTGGTACGGATTCCTTGTTTGCATGCTTCTGTGGCAAGTGCCTGAGCAAGCCAACTCTTCCCCGTTCCGGGGGCACCCCAGAGTATGATGTTGTTCATATCGTCAACGAAGTGCAATTCCCCGAGGTCTTGAATCTGCTCGATGTCTAGTTGCCGTTCCTTGTACGTCAAAAGGTTGTCGAGGCTGCACTTCTCGGGTATCCTCGAGCGTTTCAACAGCACCGTAGCCTTGGACGACATGCAATCCTGTGCGTGTTCACTCAATTCCAGCGCAAGCGTCGAGAGTGCATTGTCACCGCTGTGTTTCTTGATGTCACTGCCTATCTGCCTGCTCAATGTGCCAAATCCGAGCATCTCCAGCGAACTGAGGATGGAATCAATGTTTTCACGTTGTGTGGTGCTTCCAACAATCATTTGGTCTCCTCCTTTCTGGAAGAGTGGGAGCAGAACAGGTCATTCAGGTTCGGCTGGGCCTCATCAGAAACCGATGCGACCCTCTTGGCTTCAAACTGCTTGCAGCACAGGAGGAACCCTTTCGTGCTGTAGACGCCTGTTGAGTTGGAGAGCCTTGCCGCATTGAGCACGGAATCCGGGTGGTAGTTGCCCACCGAGCAAAGGACCGTATTGACAGTCCTGTAGCCTTGGACCTCAAACTCGAACCTCCCAAGAACGGACTCCACCCATTTGACAAGGTCATCCCCGTAACCGGAAGCCTTCCTGACGAACGCGTCCCTGTTGTAGGCCATGGTTGGGGCATGGCCTGTGGGAATATGGTCGGAGTCGGTGCAACGCTGCCATTTATGGGTGGCCCTTGCATGTTCCGCGATGAGCGCTTTCTTGTCGTTGAAGATGCGCACGGTGCCGGCCGTGGACCTGACTGTGACCTTGCTTTTGATATATTGCACAGGTACACTGTAGAAGGCTGAATCAAACTGGATATGGAAATCCCGGCCGACTACGGCCGTCTTCTCTGCATAGAGCTCGAATTCGCATGCAGGGAGCGGCAGTAGTTTCGCCTGTTCCTCTTCCAAAAAGATCGCCTTCCTGGAGAAGCTCTTCTTGGTGAACTTCTTCCCGAGGCTGGCGTTCACCTTCTTCCAAAGGATGCGGTTGAATTCCTCGATGGAGTAGATTTCCATCTCATTCATGCTTGGAAGGATGTCACGCTCCACGATGCCCACAGAGCGCTCCGCGACCGCCTTGTCACGAGGTGCGCGGACTCGGGTTGGTTTCAGGAGCGTCCCGTAATGTTCGGCGAAGGCACAGAACTGGGTGTTGAGGATCGCATCCTCCCAGGAGCCCTTCTTGATGTCGACGGCGGTGGCACAGTTGTCTGGGGTGAGAATCGCAGGAACCCCGCCGAAGAAAGAGAAAGCGTTGCGGTTCCCCTCAATCCAACTTGCCATTTTCATGTCCAGGAACCCCTCCGCATAGAAGTACCCGCTATAGGGGAGCGAGCTCACAAACACATAGACGTCGGCAGTCTCACCGGTCCTGGGGTCGATTATCATCCCTTTGTCACCTGCCCAATCGACTTGGCCCTCGACACCGGGCTCATGGTCAACAGAGAAGGAAATGTCGTTGCTCGTCTGGAATTCGGTGACGATCTCGTTGAACCGTGTGATCTTGTAGGCTTTCTTCCCGCGCTTTGCGGCTTCGGCAGCATAAGCAACCCAGAGATCATTCCTCCGCTTGCCCTTGCGCTGCTGGTCAAGGACCATCTCGCTGTCGGGTTGGAGATATTCCTCATCCATGTGGAAACGCGTGTCCGAGTAAATCCTGTCGAGGATCTGCTCACTCGTAAGGTCGCTGGGGACCTCTTCCCAGTCACCCCATACCGTGTTGCACCTTGAGATGACCCTTGTGACGGTATCCCATTTGCACCCCAGTTTCTTTGCGATGGAGTTGTTGCTAACCCCAAGCTTCTTCAGTTCGAGAAGCTTCTTGTAGTCAATCATTGATTGACCTCCTTAGTTTGGATTTGCCGTATTTGGCATTGCCCCATTCTAAGGGAATATGATTCCAGACAGTTGAATTTCTTCGGTTCCTGGTTATCCCGTCTCGGCGGTCACCTTATCCCATCACCGGCGTTTGGGTTATCCCATGCATAGCGGTCAAGTTACCCGTTAATGGCGTTGTAGACAACGAGAGTTTTGCCAGGGAGTATTCCGCTGAATTAAAACTCTATACTGTTGCCTCTAAAGCTATAATTGAAACCTACGATTCAGTTCCAAAGTCTAAGGACATCCTTAAGGAACTTGATCAATTGCAAGAAAAAAAGAATACCCTTATGAAAGAGTATTCTAAGTCTAATGAGTTGTTTTATGAGTTGGTTCAGTATAAAAAGAACTATGACAAATATATGGATAAGGAAGTGGAGAGGTAGCTTCCTTATCCTTCTACTAATTGTGAGTATTCATAAATATTATCTTCTCCGAATATTTTTTGTAAGTAATCTACAAACTCTTGTTGTACTGGTATAGTTATTAATAATGCTAATCGTTTCTTAGCTCGAGAGCATCCTACATAGAATAGATTTCTATTTCGAATATATGCATCATAATCTTTTTCACTTAATCTTTCTGGATCCTTATACAAAATTTTTTCAAACCTATAATTATTCCAACCTTTACCCATAACCATTAATACATTATCATATTCAGCACCTTTTACCCCATGATTTGTTGCGTAAATAGAATTTTCATTAAGAAAATCCAAAGCTTTTACGACTTCACTATAATTTATTTGATATATACTATCGTTCTTTGATTTTTCTTCTGAACTATTGTAATCATTATATTCTGTCAACACTGATTCAGGTAAAGGAATAATTTTACTATCATCTACACATTTAATTACGTCATAGATAGTTTTATCTCTTGAGCGTTTTAGTTCCAAATAAAATTTTTTCCAATTCAGCTTAGAATTTCTAGTCACTAAAGGTTGTCTTCGAATGCCTAAAATCTCAAACAATTTTTTAACGTTATTTTCATTCAAAGCACTATATATAGGCTCAATATATTGATCAAATAAATTAACATAAGGATTAGTGCAATTCTTTAATCCATCTCCTACCAAACTTAGTAAATTTTCATAACCTTGCTGCTTTGATAAACCTTTATGAGTCAACATAAAGACTTTTGTTCTTTCCTCTTCAGTATCCATCCAACCATTTGTTTTTAATATTTTTAATGTATTATCAATGCAACTCTGTAGCATAGCATCGGGCAAATCATCTTTATAATAACCTTTTAGATTCCTTATCCCTCTGTATTCATTAGTTAAGATTACTTTAATCTCGCCATTATTTTCGTTAATAGCAGATACTTGGGGTAAGTCTGGACGAATCTTATTTAGCAACTCCACAATAACTGTTTGAGATCTAAAATTTGATTTTTTCTTAATTTCAATTAGGTTTCCACTTTTAACTTCTCCACAAACTGAATCTAAAGAATATATAGTCTGCCAATGATCTCCAAAAAGACCAAATTGAGGGCCTTGTTTTTGATTTACAAAATATTTAAGAAATTTATCCATTAGAATCTTTGCAGAGTCCTGATATTCATCTATTAATATAAGAGAATAACGATGACTTAGTAGTTGCCTAAACTTAGGTCTATCTAAACACCACGCAAACAAATTAATTACATCATCATGATGCAGATACATAACTGAATCTTCAACATATCTAACCCCTAATGTATAGTTTACATTGGTAATTGTTTTTATTTCCTCTTCAGAAAAATTCTTTAATATACCTAATTCTTCTAAAGAACCAATCAATTCCTTTTTATACCCTTTAATAGCATCCCATGCAAAAGTATGAATAGTAGATGGAATAATGGGACTAGTGTTAGAAATTCTTTTTAGAATTTCATCAACTGCAACATTCGTATAAGTGATACAAGCAATTGACCGATTGCTCCAATTCTTATTTTTTTCTAACCAATTTATCACATTTAATAAAGAATAAGTTTTCCCCGAACCTGCACCAGCCTCTACACAAAAACTTTCCTTAGATTTTAAAACATTAATTATTTCCTCATCTACAAGATCTGCTAAATTTTTAGCTATTTCATAATTATTTTCTAATTTCATAGCTATTCTCCGACAAGATTGTCAAATGCACTTTTTTGTGAACTTAGCCAAACTAATCCTTTTGAAATATAAGATGGTATTATGTAACCAGCGAACTCTTTTTTAAAAAGCATTTTTAAAGCAAAGTCTGTTTTACTTTCCTTAGTTGAATCAAACAATGTCTCAACTAAGTTTTCTGCAATTCCAAATTTTTCTCTATTAACATTTAAAATAGCTTCTTCAAAACTCCGCGGATGACTTAGATTCTCTTTTTCTTGAAATGAAATTCTTATATTATTATCAATTAGATTTTCCTCATCTTTACAATTCTCTAGTATTTCAGATATCGATAGTGTCTTAGTTTTGTTAGTAGATAATTTTTTTCTAAACCATCGGTTTATAGTTCCATTCGAACTTCGAACAGCATCAACTTCAGTACAAGCTTTACCATTCTGATTTACAAAATCAATATCAGTTACTACTAATGTTGGAACTTCTATAAAATTAAGAAACTCAAAAAACTTAAAAGCATAAGCTCCTCCGACTTCAATAATAGTATAATATTGTGATTGTAAAGATGGCCTTTCTTCTTCGTATAGCCCCATTTCATAACATTTATATATCATATCTTTTATGAGTAATCTCTCTGTAGTACCTTCAACTAAAATTGCTTTATCGCAAAAATACAAATCACAATGATTTAGCTTAATATATTGTTGTAGGAATGAAATCGTATCTGAATCATCATTATAGTAACTAATTTCCAATTTAAATTCGTCCAAATTTTTACATACAACATTATCTTTTTTCTTTTTAAAATACCTTATTTGAGAAAATGGAACTGTATTTGCCATGTGTGATGAATGAGTAGTAATTATTGTTTGAATTGGATGTTCAAGTTCAAAACTCTCAATATAACTTTCAACATACCCAATAAAAGTGGCTTGTAATTGAGGATGCATATGGGCTTCAGGTTCCTCGATGAATAAAACAGGAATTTTTAAGCTTTCATTTTTTAACGCACGTATATATTCCTGTAAAACAAGCGATATCTTAATTAAGTTTTTATAACCCAGACCGTTATAAGCCCCTGGTAATTCCTCAACATTATCATGACTACTATATGTCAACTGAGTTCCTGTGATAATACTGCCTTCTATATCCAAATCAGTGTAAGCTTTAAGTAGCAAATCTTCATCACATGGATATCCAAACGTCAACATAGATTCAACTATTTTATCCATATAATCACTGATTTCCTTTTGCAAATCATATTTTGTTAAATTAATCATTCTTTTCAAATCAAGTACTGCAGGTTGTATTGATTCTTCTGCATAGGCTATTTCTGAAGTAAATAAAGAACTTAATAGGCTTCCCAGAGGATCTAACCTAGGTTCCTCGGTTGATTCACCTAAATTCCGTTCGGCCATAATTTTTCTATAGGAGAAAAGTCCTCTTAGATTCTCATATGTTTTAAGTTGAAAATCATTTCTATCATTAGGATTTAAAGCATATATCTTTAGTTCGAAAAGCTTGCTAAATTCCTTTCTGACAAGCTGCTGCAAAACAGCATACTCCTTCTCTTTTTCAATTTCCTCTATTAAGTCCAGATAAGTCAGCTTTATTTCCTGTAAAACTTGATTAATATTTGAAGACAAATCATATGAACACTTTATTATTGCATAAGTTATATGTTCATCTAAGTCAATAATAAAGTTTGAAAGTTCTCCTAATGGGTCGTTCATATCCCTATCGTTATAATCTATTTCCAAAGTGAACTGTGTTAGATCAATTCTCTCTATTAAATCATCTAACAAGATATTTCCATTTATATATTCTTCTATCTGATAATATAGATTTGACCTACAACTTATAGGGTAATCTTCAAACTTCAATCTCTTTACACAATTTGTAACTATATCAAGTACATTCATTACTGTTGTTTTGCCAGTATTATTTTTGCCAACAAAAACAGTTTTATTTTGATTTAGGGAAATAGTTGTATCTTTTAATAGTCGAAAGTTTTTTACGTAAATTTTTTTAACATACATCTTGCTTATCCTCCTATTAAACATTCCTTCTTAATTTATGCATAGATAAAAAAGAACTTTTAATAAAGGAGTATAGTCCCGACAATCCGTAACATTCTAGAACATATTTATCAAAATCCGCTCTATCATCCATATCTAGTTCTATTTCATAATCGTAAATATTTCTATTTAAAATACTTTTAAACTTAGTCTTAATCTGCTCTTTTTGAGTGTCATTCAAAATGTCAGGATTTAGTATATGCATAGATGAGATACTATCCTTATTAATATCCAATACTCCCAGACCTCTTCCAAAACCAATTGCTTCAATATAATAAATTGACAGTATTGAATTTAAAATGGCGTGTAAAAGCTCCTTGTCCATCTCATTTTGTTTAGCCCTTAGTCCAATTAACCTTTGATTTATAAAGCTTCTGTCTTTAAACTTACCAAAAAAGAATCTTTTATCGGGGTTCATCATGGTAAAAAAATCGGCCATTTCGTTTGTTTTAATTTCGTACCAATGCACTCCATTCATTCTCAATACTTCTGGCAAAGGTCTTCCAACACCATTCACTTCATTTTCAAACTTATTAATCCAAGATAAAGCACCATTATGCTTCTTAATTTCTAGTTCTTCTTTTGTAAGACTACAGCAAAAAACATCATCATATGCTATCGTCTCCAAACTATTCACACCTCTGGCATTTTTTAGCACTTTTTTTATATATACTGATTCAATCCCATGATTTTCCTGAGGATAGAATAAAGCATCCCATCCCCTTCTACTTCCTCTGAAAACACTAAATATGTCCGTAATTGGTATTATTTTATTTTGAATCTCTGTTAACCACTTATTATTATGAAAAAGAGAATTTATAGACACATTTAAATTTAATATTTCATCTACTTCATTTTTTGTATAAGTACTTCTATCTGCTACTTCTTCTCTCGGCGAAATATCGAGTATAGAGCTTTGAATCAAATTATCCTTTAAGTCTTTATTTTTAGTTAATTCTTCAATGCTTTTCTTCCAAATATAAAAACTTGTAGAATTATTAATATCGATTGAGTCGTTCTTCTTTTTTTCTAATATCATTACAACTGTAATAACATCAGCATTATCAAACCATTTCTTGTTGCCACTGATATGAAGTTGATTGATTTTATAATACTCTTTCAAAGCGTTATAAAACAGTTTGCCACTAGCGGTTCCCAACCAAGAATTTGATGTAATTAAGCCTAATCTTCCATTTTCTAATAACAAATCATGTAAAGTAAATGGAATATATGTATAAATATCTCCTCTTCTACTTAAAGTAATACCTGTTTCTTTTTTTACTTTCTCAATAATTCCATTAGCAATCTTTTTATCCTCACTATCCATACGTTCAAATGAAATAAATGGTAAATTAGAACATATTGTGCCCATTTTTGGAAGTTCAAATCTTAAAATTTTACCACTGGAAGGATCAGTAATATTTATTTCATCATTTTCTTTTAAATCTAATGCGTTTCTATTAAAAACTAATAGAGGCAGATTTATTGTATCTATTGTAGATAAAGCTATAGTAGCCAACTGAAGTGGAAAACTATCCTTATCCGATGCCCATGTCGTACTTAGAGCATGTTCAACAGAATTTCTATCTGTTTTTATATTGAGTCCTGCTTTTGCAATTGTTCCAGTACCACAACAACAATCCATAAAATCTTTTTCTGTATCTAACATAGTAATATTACATAAGATTTCCGCTAATACTTTTGGTGTTGTGAACTGACCTCTAATTATACGTTTGGACGATGCAACAGAGTTTTCTAAAATATCTTGTATCAGAGTTTGATCAATTTCATCAATTTTCATTGACTTTAACAAAGAGTTATATTCTAAAATCTCTCCCCACGTATAGGAATCAATCAACTCACTATATTCTATTTTGCAAAAAATATTATAGAAATCACATTTATCTGTTATTTCTTCAAAAATCTCAATGACTGAATCAATCTCTTCATCTTCTGAAACATTGTCAACTATTCTTGCAGAAGTTTGATATGCCTTAATTAAAGGCTCTGTTTTCGAAGTGTATGGGTAAACACTTGAAGAGGAGAAAAGCTTGATATATACTTAATATATGTTAAGTATTAATCAAGAATCCATCAGCTTTGAAGCATTGGTGGAAATACTCAGAAATCTTCCAGAACAGGATCTCCAACGGATCATCGCTCTGGTTGAGCATTCAACGGAATCCCCTGATGAGGGCCTGCCCATTCCCAGTGAAACACTATGCTGCCCTCATTGTTCCAGCAACCATGTACATCACAACGGCTTCGTCAGGGGAAAGCAACGGTATGTCTGCAAGGAGTGCGGACGCACTTTCGGGCAGACCACAGGGTCGGTGAGATACAAGAGCAAACACAGCAAAGAGACCTGGGAAATCTATCTGGAGGCATTTGCATTGAGACTTCCCTTGAGGGAAGCTTCGCGCAAGTGCGGCATATCACTGAGCACTGCATTCTTCTGGAGACACAAGATCCTGGATGCCATCTCCAACGGGAAGAATGAATTGTTGCTCTGCGGACAGGTACAGGAAGACGAGACATACATCCAAGACAACTTCAAGGGCAATTGCAATGCTGAAAACAACTTGTCCACCAGACGAAAACAGGAGCGAAGCCCGGCATACAAGACCCAAAGGGTTACGGGTCATCGCCACAAGAGGGGGAAAGCCACCCATACAAGGGGTTTGAGCAAACAGAAGATCTGCGTTCCCTGCGCCATCGACGAGAAAGGGCAAACCCTGGCAAAAGCGTCGGGTCGGGGAATGGTCCAACCCCGCCATCTTTCCTATGCATTGTCCTCACGGCTGGATGATGATGTGGTGATGGTAACAGACAAGAGCCGTGCAAGCCAGGAATTCTGTGATCTGAACAGCCTGCCTGTGGTGCAGCTCAAGGCCGGCATAAAGGGATGTGAAGTGCGGGGACGGTACAACCTGCAGAAAATAAACAACCTGCATAGTCGCCTCAAGGGGTTACTCGCTGCTTTCAGGGGTGTCTCGACTAAATACCTGGACAACTATCTTGCATGGAATGGGTTTGAGGCTGAGAATCCCGGGCTGAATCGTTTTGATCTGAAGAAAATATTACTGGACAAGATGCAAGCAATCGGAAGATGCTCCACCTATCTGGAGGTATTCCATAAGCCACCACTACCATTCCCTGCTGCGGGGTAGCAATTCAATACACTTCGAAAACAGAGCCAAAAATAATATAAATTCGTCCTTCTTCATCTAACCAGTCATTCTTAGCTGATAAGCTTATACGATCAAATAGGCAGGCATATAGAATCTTTGCATCTGATGAAATGGTCTTAAATTGCTCTCCCATTACCAAAATCTTGGGTAGCATGAAAAACTGAAACCTTTCTAAATCTCTTTTATAAAAATAGTCAAACTCCAATCCTGCACCTCCTTTCTTTGAAAATAAAAAAGACGACAGAGTTTTTAATTCCATCGTCTTAGTCTTAATATTTAATTTTTGTTGTTAGATGCTTTTTAATGCTCCCGTTATCTTACCTAGTCCAAACACTAATTTTTCTGCTATCAATGGTAGCCCATACGGACTAAGCAGGAAAGCTATAATTAATGCTATTACGCCTAAAGATGTTTCACCAGTAATAAAAGAAGCTATCGCTCCAATGACTATCAAACCCGAAATTATATTTAGTAGCCACGTTCCTATCCCCAGTAAAAAGGTTAGAATAAAAGTGAAAATTCTTAGGAGTAAAGTGATAGGAAAAAGTAAGATTCTTAAGATCAATCTCATCTGAACCCCTCCTTCATTTATTTAGTGACTGGTGTACTTTTTAGAACAATTATCGGTAATAATTACTCTAAAAAGCACACCAATCCATATTTTTGTTTTCTAGTAGAGGGCTTGAAAGCCAGTCACCATTGTTACTATCTGCCGTTATCATAATTATGACACGAGACCCACAGGC
>Ga0265294_10010180_pt1 | contig 10734 bp, 13 predicted proteins | sample MunlanPumphouse3_FD_192504 | JGI IMG/M metagenome (GOLD analysis project Ga0265294, IMG submission 192504) | Groundwater microbial communities from a municipal landfill in Southern Ontario, Canada - Pumphouse #3 | ecosystem: Environmental > Aquatic > Deep subsurface > Groundwater | place...
CTTTTTGCGATTATTACTCCCCTTGGATTGTTTATCACATTTGGTAAGATAAATAATCAGCCTGTCTATAACTTTTTTATGTCTGCAGTCCTGCATTTCTGGCTTCCAAAACACTATCTTTGGCAAAAAGAAATGATTGTTTCTGAGCCTTCAAGAAATATACCCCAGAAAATAACTTCAACATCAGAAACTTCAAGTAAAAAAACCCTTGATAAAAACACTCTTGATCAGTTAACAAATATTTTAGATAAATAAAAATGCCTTCAAAAATAAAAGAAGCTTTTAGTAGCCAATCTCTTCTTTCCCTTCATCAAATAAGAAAGGGGGTGATTATTTTAAAAAACGGTTCACTCCGCTCAATCTTATCTGTTTCCGGGATAAATTTAGATTTGAAATCCGAAAACGAACAATCTTCAATATTAATAAACTGGCGTAATTTACTTAATAACCTCGACTTCCAATTAGAAGTTGTTGCTCATTCAAGACGTGTGAATATTCAAACCTACTTAAATTTTATCCAAGAAAGAATCAATCAAGAAACAAATAATTTACTTAAACTACAAGGAGAAGACTATTATACTTTTATCAACGGACTTGTCACAGGAAACAATATTATGAAGAAAAAATTTTATGTGGTTATCCCTTATGACTCTGTAATCATCCGACCAAAAAATATCTTAAGCCAAATAAAAGAAGCTTATAAAAGTTTACTAAATCTTAAACGTCAAGCTTTTTCTAATGTCCAACCTTTATCTAATGAAAATTTTAATCAACACTATCAGCAATTAATGATTCGCCAAAATAATGTGATTAATAATTTTACTAGAATGGGACTACAGGCTCAACCTTTAACAACAAAAGAATTAATAGAGTTATTTTTTAACCTATACAACCCTGAAACTTTTGAAAGAGAATCAATAAATATTCCTTCGGAATTGAACCAATAAAAAAATGCGTTTACCTTTTTTACCACAAAAAAAACAAAAGCAAAAACAAGATACAGCTTATGCTGAAGCTTTTTCTTCGCTTCAAAACCTTATTGCTCCAGCTGGTTTAGAAATCAATACTAATTCTCTTAAATTAGGAGAGCAATATTGTTCTACGCTTTTTATCTTAACTTATCCTGACTATTTAGCTTCTAATTGGTTTTCTTCAATTATCAACCTTGATGAATCTTTTGATATTTCTATCTTCTTTCATCCTCTTGATATTAATAAAGTTTTAAGAGATCTTAGAAAAAAGTCTGCAGAAATTCAAGCTCAAATCAATATTGAGGCAGAGAGAGGGTTAGTTAGAAATCCTTTATTAGAAGCTGCTTTAAATAATATTGAAAAATTAAGAGATACCATTCAGCAAGGAAGCGAAAGATTATTTGATGTTGGGGTCTATATTACTTTTTGGGCTGACAATAAAGAGGGACTTTCAAAAGTAGAAAGTAAAATTAAAAATCTTTTGGAACAACAATTAATTTACGCCAAGCCTACCATTTTTAGAGAATTTGAAGGAATGGAGTCTTCTTTCCCTCTAGGCCTCGATAGATTATTTTTAACTAATCCTTTAAACTCTCAACCAGCTTCAACTTTATTCCCTTTTTCATCCTTAGACCTTTCGGACAACAAAGGAATTCTTTATGGTATTAATCTACATAATAATAGCTTAGTAGTCTTCGACCGCTTTGCTTTACCAAACGCTAATATGGTAGTTTTTGCTCAAGCTGGGGCAGGTAAAAGTTATGCGGTAAAACTAGAAATACTTCGATCTCTTTTGCTAGGTACTAATATTTTAATTGTTGATCCAGAAAACGAATATCAATACCTAGCTGATTCTATAGGTGGCAGTTATTTTAATATTGCTGTTGCTTCTGAAGACAATATTAACCCATTTGAATTACCTTTAGTAAAAGAAGACGAGGAAACAAATGAGGAGGTTTTTCGAAACCATATTTTAAATCTTATTGGCTTAATAAAGTTAATGCTGGGAGGGCTTTCCCCCCAAGAAGAAATAATATTAGATAGAGCTCTTGTTCAAACATATGCTAGCCGAGATATATTTTCAGAAAACATGATGGAAAGAAAAACGCCTCCATTAATGGAAGACTTAGAAAATGTTTTACAAAGCAGCGAAGGAGGGGAAGACTTAGCGGCAAAACTTTATAAATTTACAAAAGGAACTTATGCTGGTTTTCTTAATCAACCATCAAATATTGATATTAATAATCGACTTGTTATTTTTGGAGTCAGAGAGTTATCAGATGAATTAAGACCTATTGCAATGTATGTTGTTTTAAACTATATCTGGACAATGATTAAGAAAGATATGAAAAAAAGGATTGCGGTAATTGATGAAGGATGGTGGCTATTAAATCATGAAGAAAGCGCATCTTTTCTTTTTGGTTTAGTTAAGAGAGCTCGTAAATATTATTTAGGTGTTACTTTTATTACTCAGGATATTGAGGATGCTTTGAATTCTCCTTATGGCAAACCCATAATTACTAATTCTTCTTTAGCTCTTTTACTTCGTCAATCTCCAGCAAACATTGATGCAATTGGTAAAGCCTTAAACCTTACTGAGCAGGAAAAAACAATTCTTTTACAATCTTCTATTGGCACCGGTTTGTTTTTTGCTCAAGACAAACATGTTGCTATTCAAATCATTGCCTCTTATGCTGAAGATCAAATTATTACATCTAATCCAGCCCAGTTAATGGCCATTAAGGAAGCTAAAAAGAAATTAAAAGAAGAATAAATTTTGTATGTTAAATAAAGACGAAAATAAAAAAGCATCAACACAAGAACAGGAAGAAAAAATAACCTCAGAAGAAGAAGAAGAAGAGATAGAAACCCAAGAAAAAAATAAAATGCCCTTAATAGTATTAATTTTTTTACTAATTCCAGCGATTGTAAAAGATTTTATACAACTTATTTTTGGATTTATTGCTTTTATTCTCCCAATGCTCGCCCCAGTAATTATAGTTTTAGCTTTTATTATATGTTTACCTTTTACTGCTTTTATCTTCTTTATTACTCTTTTAAGCGGTATCAGAGCTACTTGGCTTTTTATTGGCTCAACTATAGACCAGTTGATTCCTATCTTGCCTGCAGCTACTTTGACTGTTATACTTTGTTATATCTTTGAAAAAACACCAGCACCTATAAAAGAAACCATAGAGAAAACAAGCAAAATTACTTCTCTAACAACCTCAAAATAATAAATTTTAAATAATAAAAATATGTATTCAAAAAAATTTTATAACAAAATATCTCGCTTTCTTTTGTCTGCTTTTATTCTTAATCTTCTAATTTGGAACTTATTTATGGTACCAATAAAAGTAAGCGCTGCATGTAATCCAGATACTCAAAAGTGCTATTCTTGCGACACTGAACTAGGAAAATGTGTCAGAGACTCAAGCGGTGAATATTCTTGTAGCAAAGCATGTAATGCAGCCTGTGCCGGCGAATCTGCTGCTCAAGACATAAGTACTAGTCCTTTAACCTCTAGCTGTGGAGGTAGTAGCGCAGGCGCCTACCCTGTTTATATTGTTGGCTCGTCTGAGCAACAAGCAGCTGCAAGCGCAGCAGCACAAGGCATTAATTCATTGGAAGACTTAGCAAAAATAACAGGTTTAGCAGATGAAGCAATACAAGACCTTGTCGATTTAGTTAATCAAAATCAACCTATTCCAGAAGACTTAAAAGAGTTTGCCATCAGCGCAATACAAAAAGCCCCCAATATTTCTAGTGAGGACAAAGCATCTTTGATTAATGCTATAAACCTTAGCCAGTCTATTCCAGAAGACCTACAAACGGCAATGACTACAATACTAGAAAACACAAAAGATATTACGGGTCTTGTTACAAATAAATTTTTGGATTTAATTTTTAGCGGCATGGACATTCAATGGATCTGTGCCCAGTTGACAACTGCTGCTGCTGCTTTGCCCTGGGGGCTAGGGGCAGTTGTGGCTCAAGCCGTAGCCATGGCTTGCCCTGTAGTGTTAAATAATGTTTTATCTGAGTTAGGATATTATGAAGAAAAAGTCCCTACAGGAACAATAACTCAAACAATTCCAGTTCCTACTTTTAAATATTATAAATGGGAAGTAGGTTTGCCAGGCTTTATTAAAGCAGGACAAATAATTGAATTCAAATAAAAACTCTCTACTTTTTCGCTGATATGTATTATAAAAATATTCTGGTTATAAAAAAAATTAGTATTGTTTTATTATTGTTTTTCTTTTTTTCTTTTTTTTCCACTTCCTCAACACTAATTTTTGCTGAAGAAGGTTCTCAAGATACTACCCAAGAAATATCCACTCCTGGCCTTGATGCTCCAACGTTCGAAGTGATTAAATTTGATTATCAAGAACAAATTGGTGAATTCGTAAAATATATTATTATTTGGGCTTTTAGACTAGCCGGAGTTTTTGCTTTTATTATGATACTCTTCGCTGGCTTTCAGTATCTTACGGCTGGGGGTAATAGTAATCAACAAAAAGAAGCCCAAGAAAGAATCTTTAATGCCATCATTGGAATTATTCTACTATTTTCTTTTTGGCTTATCTTAAATACAATTAATCCGGATATTTTAAAGCCTAAAACTGATTTTCCTTCTCCAGTAGGGGTAGAGGACGATATGTATGCAGGATTAACTGAACAAGAAAAACAAGAGTTATTGGCGGCCCAACAACAATTAGCTGAAGAAACTCCGCAACAAATTATAAATTTTGTTTTGATTGGTCCAGGTTCTAATGATTATGCTAATATTCCTTTATCTTATGAATTACTTGGCTATAACGCTGTCTATATTGACCAAAAAACTGCTGCCAAATTATCTCAATTAGCTGAAAGTGCTCCAAAAGGTTGGGCAGTAACAGAAGCCTGTGTAGGTATCTCCTCTAGCGGCAAATGTGTCACAACTTACGGAGGCCATTCATCATTATGCCATGAGCTTGGTACCTGTGTTGATGTCGGGTTTGGAGGTGACCCTGGTAATTATGTCCGTACAGAATTTATTCATGCCGCTAACCAGACTGGTTTTGATGTTATTGATGAATATTCATCGGCAGGATCAAACTTAGGAAGCGGTTTTCACCTTGAAATTAATATGAGTAAATGTAGCCCCACCCCTCCTTATTATTGTATTTAACTAAGTATTGAAAAATTTAAAGATTTATTTCACAATTGAGGCTTAATAATAATATGCCTTTCTTTGTTTTCGCCAACACTTTCTGTCATTACATCGCTTCTTAAAGCAATTTCTAAATGGATAATCCTTCTATCTCTAGCTCTCATTGGCGGTAATTCTATTATTTGATTAGTAATTACTGCTTGATGGGCTATTTTTCTTGCAAATTCTCTTAATTTTTCTTCTTGTATTGCCCGATAATTATTAATATCAAGAATAATTCTCCAGCTTGGGTCTTCTGTATTTTTTCTTAAAAGCATATTTAAAAGATATTCTAAAGCTTGTAAGCTTTCTCCATCTCTTCCAATCAAAAGCCCACTATAATCAACACTAGAATCAGTTTTTAAAGAAAATTGAATTAACTTATCTTGAGGAATTTCTTGGATATTAATTTCAAAATCTGTAAAACCAATAATTGTTAATATATTTTCTAGAAAATTTTTAATTTCCGCTACTTTCATTTTTTTTAATAATTTTTAATTTTTCTAATTCATTTACAGGAATTACCTCTATTTTCCTTTGTGTTTCTATAAGAAGCTCTTGTAAAATATTAACTAAACTAAACCCTATCCAGTAAAGAATAATAAGTGCTGGAAATCTTTGATAAAATAATAAGATAATAAAAGGCAACCCAAGCATCATCGCTTTATTCTGTCCAGTCGATGGCTGAATAAAGGTTAAAAGAGCATTTAAAGAAGCAGAAATAATAGCTAAAATAAGGCTTGGGGCCTTAAGATCAACAAGCCCTAAAAACATATAATTTATTTCTGCTGGTAGCTTTACAAAGGAATAAAGAAAAGAAGACCAATCGCTAGTAATGGCTTGATTAAAAAATATAAATAAAACAATAAAGATGCCTATTTGAAAAAAAAGAAACAAAAAAGAACCACCAAGATTAATTTTTTCAGCTTGCAGAATTTTCATTACCTCTTGATTAGCTTTCATCGGATCTTGTTTATGTTTTTTCTGTAGCTCTTTTATCTTGGGTTGTAATTTTGTCATTTTTCTTTGGTCTCCCATTGCTTTTTTATACCAAGGCCAAATTGCAAAACGAATTAGAGCTGCTAAAAACAAAACAGCCCAGCCTAATTCTCCTTTAAACAAATTTACAAAAAAGGCTAATATATTATATAAGGGTTGAAAAACTAATAGTTGAAACATCTTAATTAATTTTTTAAGTTTTCTATTAACAATTCTTTTAATTGATTTTTTATCTCATTAAAACCAACATCTGAACTTTGTTTTTTAACAATAATTAAAGCATCAAATCCTTGAGGTAAAGAGGTAATTAATTCTTTTAAAGCATTTTTGATCTTTCTCTTTAAAAAATTTCTTTTAACTGCCAGCCGATGAACTTTTGTACTTACTACAACAGCAAATCGAGAAACATTTTTATTATTCTTACAAAAAATAATTTTGAAATACTGATTATCTTTTTTCTTACCTTGATTAAAAATTTTCTGAAAAATAACAGGGGATTTAATTCTATTATCTTTTTTTAACATTACTATAAAAAACTTGAGCTTATAAAACTAACTCAAGTTTTGTTATTAAGGACTTATTTTTTGTCTTTTTTTTCTACGTCGACTAGAAAGTACTTTTTTACCTCCTGGGGAAGACATCCTTTTTAAAAACCCATGAGTTCGAGCTCTCTTTTTTTTCTTAGGTTTATAAGTAACAGACATTTTAATTAATTTTATTATTACTTTTTAGTTTTTTATGCTAGCATATATCATAGCAAAATATTGATTTAATATCAAATTCACTAATTATCAACACTTTATCCACGAAACAGGTTTTTTTTCTTGGTATAAATAATAATTTATTTTATACTTATATTAGAAAAAATTTTTATTAGAATTTATTTTATGAATTTCCAGGAACTTTGGGAGTCGGCCTTAGGAGAAATTAAATTAAATATATCAAAAGCCAATTATTTAACATGGCTTAAGGATGCATTTATTATGGACTTAAAAGGAGATACAGTTTTCTTGGGTATTCCTTCAAGTTTTACTAAAGAGTGGCTAGAAAATAAATATCATAAACAAATTTTAAGCGCTCTTTATAATTTAAACCCCGAAATTAAAAAAATAGAATACGTTGTTACAACTGATAAAAACTCTTTAAAAAAAATTAATATCACAAAAGCTAAACAATCTTCTCGGTCTCAAAAATCATCAATTTTAGACGAACAATTAGAGCTTAATATTGATTCCGAAACTAATTTAAACCCAAAGTATACTTTTGAAAATTTTATAATTGGCACTAATAATGAATTAGCTAATGCAGCTGCTTTAGCAATTACTGAAAACTTGGGCAGTAAATATAATCCACTTTTTATTTATGGAGGGGTGGGTTTAGGAAAAACGCATTTGTTACAGGCTATTGGTAATAGATTAAAAAATAAGAACAAGAAAATAAAAATTAAATATGCTTCTTCAGAAAAATTTACTGATGAATTAATTAATGCTATCCGAAATCAAAAAATGACTGAGTTTAAAAAAAGTTTTCGTAATTTAGACTTACTTTTAATTGATGATATTCAATTTATTGCTGGAAAGGATAAAACACAAGAAGAATTATTCCATACATTTAATAACCTTCATGGCAAAAACAAGCAAATTGTTTTTACTTCCGATCGTCCCCCTAAATCAATTCCTTCTATTGAAGAACGTTTAAGATCCCGTTTTGAAGGGGGAATGATAGCTGATATTGGTTATCCTGATTTTGAAACACGTTTTGCTATTTTAGAAGAAAAAAGCCAAGAAGTAAGACATTTAATAAGCGGTGATGTATTAAGATATATTGCTGAAACTGTCTCTAGAAATATCAGAGAACTAGAAGGAGCTTTGAATAGAATTATTGTTCACGCTCGCTTAAAAAATGGAGCAATTACTTTAGAAGAAGCAAAAAAAATCTTATCTTCAATTCTTAATAGATCTAGCCAGTATATTCCACCAAAAGAAGTTATTAAAAAAATTATATCTTTCTATGACCTTAATGAAAGTGAAATTTTAGGGCATTCAAGAAAAAAAGAACTAGTAAAGCCTAGGCAAATCGTAATGTATCTTTTAAGAAACGAATTAAAGTATTCCTACACTAATATTGCTGAAAAAATGGGTAATCGAGATCATACTACTGTAATTCATGCTTGTAAAAAAATAACAAAAGAAATTGAAGATAATCCAGTTTTTGCTCAAGAAATAACTATTTTAAAAGAAATAATTTATAATAAATAATAAGTGAATAAATTGTTCATAAATAAGTTTATAAATTGTTGAATAAATCACAACTTTAAAAATTATCTAAATTCATCCACTTTTTTTACCCTAATTATATATCTGTTTTCCACTCCTTATCCAGGGAAAAAATAAATTTAATCCTTTAAAATAAAGAAATATATCACTTACCCCCAAAATTAACTTCCTTAATTATAATAATAAATTAATATATAATATATTATAATTAAATTCTTACTTTTTAAATTTTAAAATATTAATATTAACTTAATTAAAAATATGAAATTTACTACTTTAGTTGAAACCATTAAAAGAGCTGTCAATTCAGCAGAAAAAATTACTGGGAAGAATCTTACCTTACCTATTTTAGGTAATATTCTCTTAAAAACAAACAAAAATAAACTTCACCTTTCATCAACTGATTTAGAGATAGGAATAGAATTAATTATTACAGGAAAGATTGAGAAAGAGGGTAAATTTGTTGTTCCTGCAAAAACTTTTTCTAATTTTTTAAATAATTTATCAGAAGAAAAAATTACGATTGAAGAAAAAAATGATGTTCTAGCTGTTAAAAGTGGAAAATATGATACAACTTTTCAAGGGTTTAATCCTGAAGAGTTTCCAATTATTCCCGAAGTAAAAACAGAAAAATATTTAGAAATAGAAAAATTAGATTTTGAAGAATCTTTAGAACAAGTTATTCCTAGTGTTGGTTATACTTCTCCAAAAGCTGAATTAAATGGTGTTTTATTCAAATTAGAAACTTCTGGTGGACAAAAAATATTAAAATTAGTAGGAACAGATAGTTTTCGATTAGCAGAAAAAACCATTCCTTCTTCAAAGATAAAAACAAATATTAAAGATGATTTAGAAATAATTATTCCCTTAAGAACTGCACAAGAAGTTTTAAGGCTTATTCAGGAAAAAACAGAAGATGAAGGATCAGTAATTAAAATTACACCAGAACCTAATCAAGTAGAATTTTCTTTTTCAGATATGCGATTAGTTTCTAGGTTAATTAACGCAGAATATCCTAAATATTCTTCTATTATTCCTAATTCATTTGAAAATCAAATTGTTATAAATAAAAAAGAATTAATTGAGGCGGTCAAGATAATTGGTCTTTTCAGTGGAAAAGTAAATGATATTAAATTTAATTTTAATCCATCTAAAAAAGAGATTACTCTTGAGGCTCAGGACCCTTCTCTTGGGAAAAGTCAAACGATTATTTCTCCTAAAGAAATATCCGGTAATTCAATAGAGATTAATTTTAATCATAGGTTTTTACTAGATGGCTTAAATTCAATTAAAGAAGACAATATTTTTTTAGGGCTTAATAAAGAATCTAATCCTGGATTACTTAAAGGAGATTCAAATGATAGTTTTTCTTATATTTTAATGCCTATTAAATTATAATTTTATGGTATTTGTTCCAATAAAAAATATTTTTTATTCTTGGTTATCTTCAGATAAATTTAAAAAGGTTTTTCAAGGTCGGCAAGTAGTTAGTTGGGCTAATAAATATTTTATTGAAAACAAAAAATGGCCCTCTCATGTTGTGAAGGCCAATTCTTTTAACCAAGGTCGTTTAGTAATTCAGTGTTTTCAAGGAGTAATTTCTTCAGAACTACGGCTAGAAGAATCTCAGTTGAGGAAATATTTAAAAGAGAAAATGCCTAAAATACAGGTTAAAAAGATTTTTTATAAAATTAAATAACTTTTATTTAAAAACAATAATTGAATTTTCTCCTTTTTGATTGAAGCTATCCATAACTTCAATTTTTATTTCATTTTGACCAACTAAGTCATAAAAATTAACTAGATAATAGTATGTATTATCTTCTTTTTTAAAAAGTGGTCCCAAAGATTTTTTATTTAAAAATATTTCTGTGCTAATAATATCTAAAGAGCTTTCTATTTTAACTTCAAGATTAAAGTCAGTGCTAATAAAACTACCTTTTTGAGGGTTAAGAAATTCTATTTTTGGAATATCAGGAAATTCAATAATAGTTTCAGTTGGTTGATCATTTAGGGGAACATAATCAGGTCCTAAGGATAAATTATACTCTTCATTAAAATTAGGAATATTTTGTTGAGCCCAAATAAGAACTGGGGTTTCCCAATTCCAAAATTGAGGATCTCTAAAAGGATTTAATGGGGGAGAATCTAAAAGATTATCTTTGTTTATATAATAAAGAATAGTATGGATTTCTTTTGTAGTTATTATTTCTCCTGTTTCAATATTTTTATAATCTCGGGTATGAACATAATTCCCGTTTAGCATTGGGACTGAAGATCTTTTACTGTCTTA
>Ga0265294_10010181_pt1 | contig 10733 bp, 7 predicted proteins | sample MunlanPumphouse3_FD_192504 | JGI IMG/M metagenome (GOLD analysis project Ga0265294, IMG submission 192504) | Groundwater microbial communities from a municipal landfill in Southern Ontario, Canada - Pumphouse #3 | ecosystem: Environmental > Aquatic > Deep subsurface > Groundwater | place...
CTCCCGTGCCGTAATCGAGCCAACCGCGCCACCTGAATGGGTGATAGGAGGGATGATACGGACGTAGTGGCGCCGGGCCTGTAAACAAATCCCAGTCAAGGGTTTCAGGTACCGGAGGACTATCTGCCGGTCGCTTGACTCCCTGCGGCCAGTATGTATCGGATAACCCCCGGTTGGGTCGGTCGGTCCACACATGAACCTCCTCAATGGTTCCGATGGCTCCATCGTGGATCATCTCCTTCAATCTTCTCGGACCATCGCCGGCCTGCCCCTGGTTTCCCATTTGGGTAGCGACGTTATACTTGCGGGCTGCTTCCGTCAGCATTCTCGCTTCGTATACCGTATGTGTAAGCGGCTTCTCCGTGTAAACGTGCTTGCCCCTTCTGATCGCCTCCATGCTGATAACGGCGTGTGTATGATCGGGGGTAGCGACGATAACTGCATCGATCTCTTTTTCCTGATCCAACATGACGCGATAGTCCTTGTATTTTTGGGCTTTCGGGTAGAGTTTAAATACATTTTCCACCGAATTGTTCCAGTCGACATCACAGAGTGCTACGATATTTTCCGTTTTGGCTACATCTTCCAGATCACCGCGTCCCATTCCGCCGATCCCTATTCCAGCAACATTCAGCTTATCACTCGGAGCCACATGCCCCAGTCCGGTGACAGCATGAGCCGGAACAATGGTCAGTCCGCCAATAGCCAGTGCTGAGGTTCCTATAAACTCTCTCCGGCTGATTTTTTTTGAGTTTTCTGATTTCATGACAAAGGATATTTATTAACAATTAATTGATTATAGGAGTCAGCACTATGTTTCTGTAAGAAACAGCCGTATGGTCTCCCTGAAGGTAGATCGGACCCGGAGCGGTAATGTCCGACTGGATAGCCCCGCCTGTAGGTCCGTCCACGGGTTGATTATCAATAACGGTCACACCGTTCAGTTTAACGGTAACGTGACGCTTGTACAGTGTAATGTCGAGATCCTGCCATTCGCCGGCCGGCTTTTCAGCTTTCACCGTGGGAGTGATCCTTGTGTATATTGCTCCCATACTGCCTCCCCAGTTGAGAGGCCGATCGTAGGAGTCTGCAACCTGCACTTCATACATCCCGCGAAGGTATACCCCGCTGTTGCTTTTCGGAGGAACGTTAACCTCAAGCTTAAGGTTAAAATCCTCAAACAGATCTTCTGTGCGGAGATTTCCGTATCGAACATGTTCTTCTCCTTCTGTTTGCACCGGATTATTTGTAAGTACACCCTCATTCATCGTCCAGCCATTCTTCAAGTCATCTTCTATCAGCTTCCATCCGGTCAGGTCGCCGTTATTCTTGATTAACGGGACAGGTTCGCCGAAACTTAGCTTGTCCATATCCGGCGCAGGCGGCATTTCGGGTAGCTTAGCTCCTTTTATGTAGACGGAATCAAGTCCGGTCCCATCGATTTTTGGACTCAAGTGGTAACCCGAAATACTGTCCCCATGCCTTGTCAGCTCAATCCAGACAGGATAACCTCTCGATAACAGCGGTTGACCTTCTGCGTCTCTGGTCAGGACCACATTTCGGGGATTTCTTCCCAGGAACAGGCTCTCTCCTGCGACGTAAACATAAGGTAATCCATAAAAAACGCCTCCGCCCCCCCACATCAGATCGGCATCCAAATAACCTTCTTCCTGTCTTACTTTCAACCAGCCAACGGATCGTTGACCGAAACCGAAAGTCCATTGCCCCAAATAGGAAGAAACACCTTCTTGAGGAGCAGTTGCATCGGAATCCTGCCTCTTTTCGCTGCACGATACCCAAAAGCATCCCAACGCAACGACTGTCATTAAAATTGAAGTTGTAAATGATTTCATAGGATATAAGTATTAAAAAGTTCACTATTGTTTCTCGAGTGGTATATCTGGACAAGCTCTCCATGACGCTTCATCGCAGCCGGGTCGTCAGGATAAATACCGGCTAGGAGCTTGACTGAGCAGGTTGAACGGTATGGTTAAGAATTCCGGTTACGACAAAATCAGCCCGATATTTTCGAACCGTTCGTTATAGTCTTGGACGGCGTAGCGAATAACTTCAAGGGCTTCATCGCGTCCGTAAACGTGGGTGATCTCGGTGTTGCGGTCCTCACCCGGCATATCCTTATAAGTAAGGAAATAGTGTTCCAGGCGTTGGATAACAATTTTTGGGACATCGTCAATATTGTCGTAATGTCCGTAAACGGTATCGTTCTTCAGGATGGCGATAATCTTATCGTCTGCCTGATTACCGTCGATCATCCGGAAACCTCCAATAGGAATAGCATTTACCAGCAAATCACCGTGCGAGAGGTCTTTTTCCGTTAACACGCAAATATCCATAGGATCTCCGTCACCCAGGATGTCTGTTCTTCCGGTCTTTTTGTTGCAGAAATCACCTACTCGTTTTCCACAATAGGTTTGTGGAATGAATCCATACAAAGCTGGCACCACATTTGAAAATTTTTGTGGCCGATCCACCCGCAGGTATCCGCTTATTTTATCTATTTCGTATTTTACCGTATCAGTAGGAACTACCTCAATAAATGCCGTCACCTCTTCGGGAGCATGATCACCGATAGAAATGCCGTGCCACGGATGAGATTTGTACCGCAATCCCATCAATCGGCCAATCGGGTCTGAAAGTTTATCAACCATAAATTATCTTTTATTTACAAAAGTATAAAAACTATTTCGAATTTGAGATCTCGGGACAGGGTTTTCGGATCTAAAGCCAATTTCCACCTAAATCCTCAAAAAACCTATCATTCTTCGTATAACAGATAAGGGCGCCGTTGCTGCTTAAACCTCAATACGTCACAAAACCATTTCTCTTTTATTTCCCGAGCGGATTTTCCGGCAATAATATCCTGACGGATATAATCCACTCCCACTAATTTTTCAAAAAAGTTGGTGAAGAACTTATCGCCTATTTTCAGGTTTTTATAGGCATCGATAACGTAGGAGAGATCGAAACCGTATTCCCAGATCTGTTCGTACGAAACATTCCGGAGGTCCACACCGTAACATTTTCTGTTGAGCAACGGCGGGTTCTTAGCTCCCGGAACGCTGCGGGGAGTAAAGGAAAAACCGGAGCCCTTGAAGTTCGGATGCCCGTAGGCCTGGAATGGAAAAGAGGTCCCGCGGCCCAGGCTCATGACTGTGCCTTCGAAAAGGCATGTGGAAGGATAAAGATAAATGGACTGGGTATTTGGCAGGTTGGGAGAAGGGGCTACGGGTAATTCGTATTTTGTCTGATGCGTATAATTTTCACAAGGGATAACCGTCACATCGCAAATCCGGCCTTGGGGCAACCATTTTTCGCCGTTAATCATCAGGGCGAGCTCACCCAGCGTCATTCCGTGAACCACGGGGATGGGCAACCACCCTACACCCGACTTGTGTTTCATATCCAAAATCGGCCCATCCACATAAAATCCATTTGGGTTGGGACGGTCGAGTACGATCATTTTCTTATTGTGTTCAGCACAGGCATCCATTAAACGAGCCATACTGGCATAGTAGGTGTAAAACCGCAATCCGACATCCTGAAGGTCGAAAAGAAGCACATCGAATGTTCTCATCTTATCGGCAGAAGGCTTACCGCCTCCACCACCGTATAGCGACCACACAGGAACTCCCGTTTTCTCATCAACCGAGCTTGCCACGTGCTCCCCCGCATCGGCCGTCCCACGAAACCCGTGTTCGGGGGAGAAAATTCCAACCAGGTCAACTTTATTCCGGATAAGTAAATCCACCAGATGTTCGTCTCCTACCCTTCCGGTTTGATTGGTCATAACCGCCACCCGTTTCCCCTGGATGAGCGGGAGATATGCTCCGGTCAATTCGGCCCCTGCTTTAACGGTTTGTGCCGGTAGATTAAAGGAGAAAAAGAGTAATACCGCAATAAAAAGTACTTTCTTTACCCTCATTCTATTTCCGTTTTGCTGTATTTTTGCTGCTCGTGAAGCCGGTCAAACTCTTCTTCCAGCGAGAGCAGATCTTTCTTTATTTCCTTAAGTTTTTCCAACGCTTCCACACGCTTAACCTCATCGTCTTTTTTCGACTTCAGCGACTGGCGCGCACCTTCCAGCGTCAATCCCTTCTCTTTTACCAGGTGATGCACAATCTCCACCTGTTGAATGTCCTCCCGGGTGTATTGGCGTGTTCCTCCGGCCGTCTTTTTCGGGTTAATATTTTCGAACTCTTTCTCCCAGAACCTTAACAGCGAGACATTTACAGCAAAATGATCCGCCACCTCCTGAATGGAATAGTAAAGCCGTTTATCGTTGAACTGGATTGGTTTCCTTCGCTTGCCCATTTCTTTACCAAAGTTTTGAACCTTGACAAAGATACAAATTAGAATCAAAAGACAATGATTTTTGCTCATGTTTTGACGCAAGAAAATTGTATCTTTGCACCTCAAAAACAAAACTTCGAATTTCCCGCTCGAAATTCAAAAAACTCGAAACCCGTATATGACTTCAAAAGAAATTCGCCAATCGTTTAAAGATTTTTTTGCATCCAAGAACCACCAGGTTGTGCCTTCGGCTCCGATGGTGATTAAGGACGACCCTACGCTGATGTTTACCAATGCCGGCATGAATCAGTTTAAAGATATTATTCTGGGTAACGCCCCTGTTAAATATCCGCGGGTGGCAGATTCTCAAAAATGTTTGCGCGTGAGCGGCAAGCACAACGATCTGGAAGAGGTAGGACACGACACTTATCACCACACGATGTTTGAAATGCTGGGAAACTGGTCGTTCGGCGATTATTTCAAAAAAGAAGCCATCGCCTGGGCATGGGAATATCTTGTGGGGGTACTGAAACTCGATCCGGACCGGCTCTACGCAACCGTTTTTGAAGGAAGCCCCGGAGAGAATCTGGAGCGCGACAATGAGGCCGCCGGTTACTGGCTGCAATATCTGCCTAAAGAACGTATCATTGACGGAAACAAAAAAGATAACTTCTGGGAAATGGGCGATACAGGGCCGTGCGGTCCTTGTTCCGAAATTCATATCGACATCCGATCCGAGGAGGAGCGTGCCAAGGTAGACGGGCTTCTGCTTGTGAACCAGAGCCACCCTCAAGTTATCGAGATCTGGAACCTGGTGTTCATGCAGTACAACCGTAAGGCTGATGGTTCACTGGAACCGCTTCCTGCCAAAGTGATTGACACCGGCATGGGGTTTGAGCGTCTTACAATGGCCGTACAAGGAAAAACATCGAATTACGACACCGATGTTTTCCAGCCAATCATCGCAAAAATCGGAGAAATTACAGGCGTGGCGTATGGCAATGACACCCGGAAAGACATAGCAAAGCGTGTGATTGCCGATCATATCCGCACCATTGCTTTTTCGATCACCGACGGGCAATTGCCCTCTAATGCCAAAGCCGGATACGTTATCCGACGCATTTTACGCCGTGCCGTCCGTTACGGATACACGTTTCTCAACATGCACGACGCGTTTATGCATAAGCTTGTGCCCACACTTATTGACGTTATGGGAGATGCCTATCCCGAATTGGAGGTCCAAAAGACCTTGATCGAAAAGGTGATCAAAGAAGAAGAGAACGCGTTCTTGAGAACGCTCGAAACCGGAATTCGCTTACTTGACAAGGAAATTGCCGAGCACAAGGGATCGGACAGAAATGAACTGGAGGGGGGGATTGCTTTTCAGTTATACGACACATTCGGCTTCCCGCTCGACCTGACTGAACTTATTCTTCGCGAACACGGTATGTCTGTCGACCACAAAGGTTTTAACGTCGAAATGCAAAAACAGAAAGAACGTGCCCGTAACGCAGCTGCCGTTGAAACGGGAGACTGGGTTAAAGTACGGGACGGCGGGACCGAATTTGTAGGTTACGACGAAACAGAATGCGAGACACAGGTGATCCGTTACCGGAAAGTGAAACAAAAAAACAGGGAATATTACCAGGTTGTCCTTTCCAAGTCGCCGTTTTATGCCGAAATGGGAGGCCAGATCGGAGATAGCGGTTGGCTTGTTGACGAAAACGGCGAGGCGACCAGCATCTTCGACACCAAACGTGAGAACAACCTGCCGGTCCATCTAACAAATAACTTACCGGAACAGATAGAAAGTACATTTGTTGCTAAAATAGATACAGACAAACGCACTGCCACTGAAAGCAACCACACGGCAACTCACCTGATGCACGAAGCGCTTCGCGAAGTACTGGGCGTGCACGTGGAACAGAAAGGTTCGTACGTTTCGCCCGAAGTATTGCGATTCGATTTCTCGCATTTCCAGAAAATGACACCCGAGGAGATCCGCGAAGTGGAAAAGCGCGTAACTGAAAAAATCCGCTCCGATTTCCGCATTGAAGAGCATCGCCACGTACCCATAGAAGAAGCAAAAGCACAAGGTGCCATGGCGCTTTTCGGTGAGAAATACGGCGATGATGTTCGCACGGTCCGATTTGGTTCGTCCATCGAGCTTTGCGGGGGAACGCATATCTCTTCCACCGGACGTATCGGCACGTTCCGTATCGTAAGTGAAAGTGCCATTGCTGCCGGTGTCCGCCGTATTGAGGCTGTCACGGCTAAAGGCTGCGAAGATTATTTGTACACGATGGAAGACATGCTCCGAAACATAAAAGAAGCGTTGTCGGGCAACGCTCCCGAAATCATGGTGGGCTTGCGCAAACTGATGAGCGAAAACGAGGAGATGCGGCAAAAAATTGAAGCGTTCACCAAAGAGCGAACCCTACAGTTAAAGAACCTCATTATTCAGAAAAAGAAGATCATTAACGGCATCACGCTGTTTAAATTTGAGGAGATGGTGGTAACCCCCGAGATTGTAAAGGACATTGCCTTTCAACTGAGAGGTGAATTTCCGGAAAAGATGGCTTTCATGGCGGCAACCGGTGGCAACAACAAACCAGGCCTGACGGTGATGTTGAGCGATGATCTAGTGTCAGGAGGACTGAATGCCGGAGCTATTGTACGTGAAGCAGCCAAGCATATCCAGGGAGGAGGAGGAGGTCAGCCACACTTTGCGACTGCCGGAGGTAAAAATGCCGATGGGTTAAAGATGGCGATGGAGACAATGTTGCAATATTTACCGTAAACTGAAAAAACTCCGGAGTTTTGCCGTTTAGGACTCTTTTTTTCATATATTTGAGACGTTTAAAAATCTCAACGATATGGATAAGCGACAAATTACCCTGAAAGACATTGCCAAAGAGTTAAAATTATCACCCTCAACCGTATCCCGGGCGCTAAGGAATCATCCTGCCATCAGCAAGGAAACCAAAGCGCTTGTTCGAGACTATGCCGTAAAACATAAATACAAGCCCAACACGCTTGCGCTTCAGCTTCGTACGAACCGGAACAACACCATTGGCGTTATTGTTCCTGAAATTGTACACTATTTCTTTTCTACGGTGATTGCGGGTATTCAGGAGGAAGCGGAGAAAGAGAATTATAACCTGATCATATGCCAGTCCAACGAGAATTACGAACGCGAAGTAAAGAGCGTGGAAACCCTTCTTGACGCGAGGGTGCGGGGCATTCTGGCTTCTCAATCCAAATCGACCGAAGAGTTTTCTCACTTCCAGGACATTATAGACAACGGGACACATCTCGTATTTTTCGACCGTATCTGCACCGGGATCAATACCGACAAGGTGGTTATAGACGATTACGCCGGCGCTTACAATGCCGTTGATTATCTGATCAGGAGTGGATGCACACGCATTGCATTTCTTGGATCCAACCCGCACTTGCCCATTGCCAACAACAGAAGGATGGGTTACGAAGATGCGTTGCGGAATCACAATATCTCCGTGGATAAAGCCCTTATACAGGTATGCGATACCATTGAACTTGCACGCGAAATAGTGCCTGTCATGTTGAAGATTACTCCTGCTCCCGATGCTTTTTTCTGTATCAACGACGAAGTGGCCTCTTATTGTCTTCAGATCTGCAAATCAGCAGGATACAAGATTCCTCAGGACATATCGGTTTGCGGATTTACCAATTCATACATTACTGAAATGACCGATCCAACGCTTACGAGCGTAGATCAACACGGTTTCGAGATGGGAAAAGCTGCAGCACGCCTGCTTATCAACCGCATAAAAGGTATCGAAAAGAAGACGGGTATCGTGAGCAAAGTCATTAAAACCAAGCTGGTGGTCAGGAACTCCACAAGAAATTGACAACGGGTGACGCCCTCAGTTGTTACGTCACAGATTCCAATGCATTCGATTGCATACATTTTTCAACTTTTTTACTTAAAATACAGCTCTTCGATGTTCAAAGCATTGTAAATTTGCTTATTAACAGAAGAAAAACATCACAACATGAAGAAAAGACACCTCTCTTTTTGGGAAATCTGGAACATGAGCTTCGGATTTTTGGGAATTCAATTCGGCTTTGCGCTTCAAAACGCGAATGTCAGCCGTATCTTCGAGACACTGGGCGCTCGGGTTGAAGATATCCCCATACTCTGGATTGCCGCCCCGCTTACCGGACTCATCGTTCAGCCCATCATCGGACACCTCAGCGATAAAACCTGGAACCGGTTCGGCAGGCGTCGTCCCTATTTTACCATCGGAGCCATTTTTACTACGCTGGCGTTGTTCGTCATGCCCAACTCCCCTGCACTGTGGATTGCGGCCGGAATGTTATGGATCATGGATGCTTCCATCAATATTTCCATGGAACCGTTCCGCGCTTTTGTGGGAGACAATCTTCCTTCGGAGCAGCGGACCATGGGATTTGCCATGCAGAGCTTTTTTATCGGTTTAGGCGCCGTCATTGCTTCGGCATTACCTTATATCTTAACCAACTGGTTCGGTGTGCCCAATACGGCCGGTGAGGGCATAATACCCCAGTCGGTTAAACTCTCGTTCTATATCGGAGGGGTTGTTTTGCTGGCCTCGGTCTTATACACGGTCTTTACCTCCAAAGAATACTCTCCCGAAGAATTGGCTGCGTTTGAGCAGGAAAAGGAGAAAATATCCGGTATTAAAGCCGGGCTGAAATCACCGGTCACCCCGGATCAATTTCTTAAAAACGGTTCCGTCTGGACAGTGGCAGGGATCGCTGCAACTGCAATAATCGTTTTGTTGAGGCTTGAAGCTCAGCTCTACATTGTTTCGGGATTGTTATTGACCTTTGGAATTATTTTACTGGTATCGGGTGCGTTGACTAAAAAAGGAAGGACCCAAAACGGCATGGTGGGCATCATGAACGACTTGCTTCATATGCCAAGAACCATGGGGCAGCTGGCCGTGGTCCAGTTTTTCTCGTGGTTGTCGTTTTACGCCATGTGGATTTATACTACGCCGGCCGTAACCCAACATGTCTTTGGGACGAATGACACAGCTTCCGAGCTCTACAATCAGGGTGCCGACTGGGTAGGGGTCCTTTTTGCCGTTTACAATGCCGTGTCGGCCCTGTCGGCGTTTCTGCTTCCGGTTCTTGCCCGTCAGATCGGACGGAAGGCAACCCATTCCATTGCACTGGCATTGGGCGGGATCTCATTTATCTCGTTCTTCTTTATTCAGAATCCCCAAATTCTTCTATTGCCTATGATTGGTATCGGTTTCACCTGGGGAAGCATCCTATCCATGCCGTATGCCATTCTCACGGGCTCCCTTCCGGCAGATAAAATGGGAACATATATGGGGATTTTCAATTTTTTTATCGTTATTCCGCAAATCCTGGCTGCCAGCATCCTGGGATTCGTCACGAAAGATATTTTTGGAGGACAAGTAATTTTCACGATGGTTCTTGCCGGATGTTCACTTGTTCTCGGAGCTTTATCGGTTTTTTTCGTTCAAGATCGGGACGATGCGTATAAATTTAAAAAAAATGCACAAGAACAAAAATAACAATTTAAGTTTCGCATGTGTTGCTAAGGAGCTTGAATAAATAACACAGCAATGAAAAAAACAATTTTCCTTTTATGGATTGTGTCGCTTCTGTTTTCGTGCGGAAACAAAAAGCAGGAAGCGGCAACAAGTGTACACCCCGAATGGGTTTACGATGCCACTATCTACGAGGTAAACACGCGACAATTCACGCCAGAGGGTACGTTCAATACCTTTGCCGCTCATTTACCCCGGCTGAAAGAACTGGGCGTGGACCTGTTGTGGTTCATGCCTGTTCAACCTATCGGAGAAAAAGACAGGAAAGGAACATTGGGGAGTTATTACTCCATCAGGAACTATACGGAGGTGAACCCTGAATTCGGCACCATGGACGATTTTATAACCGTGGTAAAAGAAGCACACGACATGGGTATGAAAGTAATTCTGGACTGGGTACCCAACCATACCTCACGCGATCACACGTGGATAACGGAGCACTCCGACTGGTACAAGAGGGACAGTTTGGGAAGTCCGATTATCATGTACGACTGGACAGATATCGCGCCACTGGATTACGGCAAGAACGAAATGCGCAAGGCGATGATTGACGCCATGGCGTTTTGGGTGCGTGAGGCCGATATCGACGGTTTCCGCTGTGATGTAGCCTATGAAGTCCCGATTGATTTTTGGGAAACGGCAAAGGATTCACTCATAACGCTGAAACCGGATATTTTCATGCTTGCCGAAGCTGAAAAACCGGAACTCAACGAATCAATTTTTGATGCCTATTATGCGTGGGATCTCCACCACAAAATGAATATGGTGGCTCAGGGAAAAGAAAACGTGGATTCTCTACGGCTATCGCTGAGG
>Ga0265294_10010182_pt1 | contig 10731 bp, 8 predicted proteins | sample MunlanPumphouse3_FD_192504 | JGI IMG/M metagenome (GOLD analysis project Ga0265294, IMG submission 192504) | Groundwater microbial communities from a municipal landfill in Southern Ontario, Canada - Pumphouse #3 | ecosystem: Environmental > Aquatic > Deep subsurface > Groundwater | place...
CGGGGTGCCGGTTCGCTTCAACTGTCCGCCGGAGGTGGCACTGATCACATTGAGCCGGTAATATCCTGATATCGGTGGCCGGATCAGGTGGCTATTCCTGAAGGATGTCCTTCAGTTTGGATTGGATGCTTTTAAAGGAATACGGCTTTTGGATAAATCCGTCTGCACCGGCAAGCAGGAGATCCCGGATGATCTCGTTAAAATTGTACCCACTGCTGAGCAGCGTTTTTATATCCGGACGAGACTGCCTGAGTATATCAAACAACTCTTTGCATGCGATATCCGGTAATACGATATCGAGAATGGCCAGGGCAATCGGTCCGTCATAATATCTGGCGATATCTATGGCCTGTTCACCGGATTCGGCTTCGATCACATGGTAGCCGATTTTTTCGATGATTGCCCGGGCAATATGTCTTACCATCTGATCGTCATCGACAACGAGGATCGTTTTTTTTGCTTTGAAATGGCCTGTGCCATGCATAATTATTTATCCATGAATTGAGTGTGTTGTATTATTTATGTTAAAGTTAAAACTTAATCTGTCATGAATCCTTCTGGAGCCCTGTTGAAGTATGTATTCCCCCGTAAAAGCGTAAAAATGAGTAAAATTGCGGCACCAAACGCGGCAGCAGTTCCGGATAACGGGGAACCGCGGTCCATACAGCCATCGGGTTTCAGGTACGCTGATTATATTTATCGTTACACAAAGCCTGTACGGGGGTCAAGTTCGTTTCCATTCGTAAATGGTCTTTTTTCCCACAATCTCTGTGCTTGTGCCCTGTGGAAGGCAACGCCGCTTTCTTCGGGGCTAAAATAGCGCTCTGCGGCCGGACTGAGGAGCACTGCCGCTGGCAGGAGCACTTCGTTTGAGGCAAAAAGCAATATGCCTCCGTGCAATGCCTTTTAATTTTGCGGAAGACTCATCGCTTTGAAAGATGAAACGGGGACGGAAAAATGCGAAAAGCGCATCTGCTGCTCTGGATTGTCGTATGGATGTTTGCCGGTTCCGTGTTTCCGGTGCAGTCACGAACGGTTGAAGACGGGGTGTTTACGCTTGAGCAGATCATCGAACAGGCGATTGAAGCTAATATCGGCTTGAAACAGTCCCGGGAAGATACCCGTGCGGCATTTGATGTCAAGGATATTGAGCGATCCAGACTGCTGCCGACTTTTTCTGCCGGTTACAGATACCGGAGAAATGATGATGAGGTAACGATTCCTGCGTTCGGCCAGCTTTCACTCCGGGATGAATATACATTTTCACTGTCCATGACCCAGCCGCTGTTTTCCGGATTTTCGTTGATTAATCAGTATGAGATATCGGCGTTGGGTATTGATGTGTCAAAAATGAGGGAAACACTGCTTCTGCAAAATATTGTGCTCGCAGCCCGGCAAGCCTGTTTCAACTTTCTCAAGTCCCGGCAGCTGGAAGCAGTATCGCGGGAAACCGTTCACCAGATCAGCGCTCATGAGCAAGTTGCCCGGGAGTTTTATGATGTGGGTATGATACCGTTGAATGATTTGCTGCAGGCCCGGGTTGAGCTGGCCAATGCCGGGCAGGCGTTGACCCGGGCATCCAATGCGCTGGAAGAAGCCGCAGCGGCGCTGAATACACTGCTCAGACGCCCGCTCAATTCTGTGATGCAGGTATCCGATATCCGATCCGATCGGTTGCAGTATCCGTCGTTTGAACATGACATCGATTATTGTCTGGACAGCGCGGTCACCCATCGGGTTGAGTTTAAAATTGCCGATCTTCAGATTCAGATCGCTCAAAAAGAGGTCCAGGTGGCAAAAAAAGACTATTATCCGTCGGTCAATCTGCAGGGAATCTACCGGCAGGTCGGCGACCGGCCGGATACCACCGGGGAATCCGGGATAACTGATTCCGGCTCCTGGGAGGTGTCTGCTGCCGCCACGTGGAATTTCTGGGACTGGAACAGAACCCGGAGCCGTGTCAGGGAAAAATCAAACCGTCTGGCACAGGCACGATTGCAAAAACAGCAATTCCAGGATGATATTGCATTTGAAGTTAAAAGGGCATATCTGAAGGTCAGGGAATCTGAAAAGAATATCAAAACGGCCGAACAGGCGATCGAGCAGGCAAAGGAAAATTTCAGAATCAATCAGGAGCGATATCAGCAGCAGATCGCCACTTCCACCGATGTTCTGGATGCCCAGACGCTGCTGTCAGGAACCCTGACCAGTTATTACAATGCGTTATATGACGTTCATATTTCCAGGGCCGTATTGTTGAGGGCCATGGGTCAGGGGGGAAAAAAGGAAGGTCAAGCCCAATGACATATCAATGTCCATCCATAAATTCGGTATTCACCGGATGGGCACCAAAGTATGTTTCCAAACTTGGCATATTCGGCAGCAATATGCTATAGGAAGAATAAGGGGCTAAAAGCCCGGAAGTTAAACTCTGATCCAATGGCAGGGTGAACAACTGCGTTGATAATATCGTTTCAAATAATTTGACTGCAAGGAATATATTCATATGACTGACATCGAAGCGAAGCCCTCAAGTGATTTTATTCGGACCATCGTGACTGAAGACGTTAAAGCCGGGAAAAATGACGGCAGGGTCGTCACCCGTTTTCCTCCGGAACCAAACGGATATCTGCATATCGGACATGCCAAATCCATCTGTCTTAATTTTGGCATTGCAAGTGAATTTGGCGGTATCTGTCATCTGAGATTCGATGACACCAATCCTGCCAGAGAAGATGTCGAATACATTGACTCCATCAAGGAAGATGTCAAATGGCTCGGGTTTGACTGGGGAGGCCACGAGTACTTCGCATCCGATTATTTTGACCGTATCTATGCTTTTGCCATTGAACTCATCAAAAAAGGCAAGGCGTACATCGACAGTTCAAGTGCTGATGAAATCCGCGAAAACCGGGGTACACTCACCGAACCGGGCAAGGACAGCCCGTACCGGAACCGGTCGGTCGGGGAAAATCTGGATCTGTTCGAACGGATGAAAAACGGTGAATTCGAAGACGGCAGTCAGGTGCTCAGGGCAAAGATCGATATGGCCTCTCCCAACTTCGTCATGAGAGACCCGGTCCTGTACCGTATCCGGAAGGTGTCCCATCACCGGACCGGTGACCGGTGGTGTATTTATCCCATGTATGATTTTACCCACTGCCTGTCGGATTCCATCGAGGGAATTACCCATTCCATCTGTACTCTGGAATTTGAGATCAACCGGCCCCTGTATGACTGGGTACTGGATCAGCTTGACGTGCTCTGCCACCCGCAGCAGATCGAGTTTGCCCGGCTGAATCTCAGCTTCACGATCATGAGTAAACGTAAACTGCTCAAGCTCGTCCAGTCCGGTCATGTCAGCGGATGGGATGATCCCCGACTGCCCACTATATCCGGAATCCGGAGACGGGGATATACCCCCGAGGCCATCCGTAATTTCTGCAGCCGTATCGGCGTGGCCAAACGCGACAGCATTGTGGATATGGCCCTTCTGGAATTCACTCTGCGGGAGGATCTGAATAAACGCGCTGCCCGTGCCATGGGGGTTCTCAGGCCCCTGAAGGTGGTGATCGTCAATTACCCCGAAGATCAGGTGGAAGAGCTCGATGCCATCAATAATCCGGAAGATGAATCCATGGGGACCCGAAAGGTTCCCTTTTCACGGGTCATCTATATCGAACAGGATGATTTCCGTGAAGATGCCCCCAGAAAGTATTTCCGCCTGGCGCCCGGCAGAGAGGTCAGACTGAGATATGCCTATTATATAAAGTGTGAGGAAGTGATCAAGGATGAGGCCAGCGGAGAAGTGATCGCGCTTCACTGTACGTATGATCCGGAAACCCGCGGCGGGTATTCTCCGGACGGTCGAAAGGTCAAGGGAACCATCCACTGGGTGTCAGCGGCCCATGCGCTCGATGCTGAAGTGCGTCTGTATGACCGTCTGTTTACCAGTGAAAACCCGGACGATGTGCAAGAGGGAATGGATTTTACATCCAGTCTGAATCCGGATTCTCTGGAAATTCTCAAAAACTGCAAGCTGGAACCCGGATTAAAAGAGGCGCAGCCGGGCATACCGTATCAGTTTGAACGAATGGGTTATTTCTGTGTGGATTTGAAAGATTCCCGACCCGATGCCCCGGTGTTCAACAGGACCGTGACCCTGCGCGACAGCTGGGCCAAAATCGAACAGAAACAAAATGACAAATAAGGGGCCCTGGCTCAAATCTTCTTTATAATGCTATAGGAACGTATGGAAATAAAACTAAGAAAAGGCAAGCCGAGGGTACCCGTATACCAGTACGAGAAAGATGGCCGGTATTTTGCCCAGATTGCGGATGACATCAAGGAGGCCGGTGCAGAGGAGCTGTCCGAACTCGGGGCAGAAAGTATCCTTCCTGCATATCGCGGATTGTATTTTAAAGCCGACAGATCCGTGATGTACCGGATCAATTATCAGTCCAGACTGATTTCACGGTGTCTTGCGCCGCTGATCTCATTCAGCTGTCCGGATACCGAAACCTTGTATTCGGTGGCAAAGCAGATCCGGTGGGAAGATTTTTTTTCAGATGGCAGCACATTTGCCATATCGGCCAATGTCGCCAACAGTGCCATTACGCATTCACAATATGCCTCTTTGCGTCTCAAGGATGCGGTTGCGGATTATTTCCGGGAAAAAACCGGCAGCCGGCCGAATGTATCCGTGGACGATCCGGATATTCTGCTGAACCTTCATATCAGTGAGGACAAGGCAGATTTGAGCCTTGATACCTCTGGCGGCCCGCTTCACAAACGTGGCTACCGGGAGGAGACGGTATCTGCCCCGATGCAGGAAACCATTGCCGCGGCGATTATCCGGCTTTCAGAATGGGACGGGTCTGTCCCGCTGTATGATCCCATGTGCGGCTCAGGGACGCTCCTGTGTGAAGCGCTGATGCGCTACAGCAGAATTCCTGCGGGGATTTTCAGGGAAAAATTCGGGTTTGAATGCCTGCCGGATTTCAGCCGTTTGGCCTGGAGACAGGTCAAAGCTGAAGGAAATGGAAACATCCGGGAACTGCCCAAAGGACTGGTTGCCGGAAGCGACCTGTCCGAACAGGCGGTAGAGGCTGCAAAGACCAACCTGATGGGCCTTCATTACGGAAAGAATGTAATAATCGAACAGGCTGATTTTAACAGTTTATCCGGTATTGAAGGGCAGATCATTGTCATCAATCCCCCCTACGGCATACGGATGGGGGCAGATCAGGATCTGGATGCCCTGTACAAAAATCTCGGTGATTTCCTCAAAAACAAATGCATCGGCTCAACCGCCTTTATTTATTTCGGAGACCGCGACTATATCAAAAAACTCGGCCTGAAACCCTTATGGAAAAAGCCGATCGAGGCAGGGGGGCTTGACGGCAGACTGGTAAAATATGAAATGTATTAGGAATACATGCCATGTCTACGATTATCATCGATAATGAAAAATGCCGGCGCTGCGGGATCTGCTCTCAAGTTTGTCCCATGAGGGTACTGAGAATGGACGAAGCGGGTAAAATTCATACGGTGGACGGATACGAACTGCTTTGTCTGGGCTGCGGCCATTGCGCAGCTGTTTGTCCGGAGGCCGCCATTTCGGTGGATGGTGTCGCGGGCGAACAGATGGAACCGGCAGTTGTTGATCCGAACGAAAGACAGATCTTCGAACAGCTGGTTCGCCGTCGCCGCTCCATCCGCGCCTATAAACCGGATACCGTACCCGCCGGAGAACTTCAGCGACTGATCGATGTGACCCGGTGGGCGCCTACGGCCAAAAATTCCCAGGCGGTCTGCTGGACCGTGATACAGAGCCCGGAGCGGGTTCATAAACTGGCCGGTATGGTTATTGACTGGTTCAGGGAAATCGGGGTTACGGGGATCGTCAAGGCATGGGAGGCCGGAAAGGATATTATCCTTCGCAATGCGCCGCACCTTGTCATCGCACACGCTCCGGGCGATGCCTTTATGCCAGAAACCGACTGCGCCATTGCCATGACCCTTCTCGATCTGGCCGCAACCGCATCAGGACTCGGCACCTGCTGGGCAGGGTTTTTCATGAATGCCGCAGACGCCTGGGCGCCGATCGCACGGGAAATAAAGCTGCCCGAAAATCACCGGGTCTGCGGTGCCCTGATGATCGGGTATCCGGTATACCATTTCAAGCGGGTTCCGCCCCGGAATGATTGCAATATTACATTTTTAACCTGACGGATTGTTGAAAAACAACAATCGGGTCGTCAGACAATGCGTTTTATGATTCGTCAAACGCAGCATGGCGTACCGATGCGTAATTTTCCAACATCCGAATGCAGGGGGCAGCCCCCGTGTCTGCTCAGCCAATCATTTTTCCTGTATATCTGCCAGCATTCTTTTACAGAATAACATACAGCCACCAGGTTCCGAATATCAGTGTTATCAAAGTTACGGGCAGCCCGGCTTTCAGGTAATCCATAAATCCCATATCGATATGCATCGAACTGGCTTTTTCCGCCACAATCAGGTTGGCGACCGAACCGATCAGGGTCAGGTTTCCGGCAAAGGTGGAGGCCATTGCCAGCAGGAGCCAGAAGCTGTCGCTGTAGCCGAAATGACTTCCCACGGGCTGGATCAGAATGACGGCCGGTACATTGCTGACGATATTGGAGAGAAATGCCGTGATACACGCCAGACCAAGATGACTTGCCAGACTGTTGTCCATAAAATATTTCGAGGTAAATGATAAGATGGATGTCATGTAACCGGCTTTTTCAAAGGCGCCCATCACCACAAACAGCCCGGCAAAAAAAAGAAGAATCGTCCAGTTCACGTTGACGAGAACCTCCCGCGGGGGAACGCGTCCGATCAGGAAGATAACCGACATACCGGCCAGTACGGCCAGGGGATAGCCGGTCCCGGAGATGAAAAGTATCAGGACGCCTCCCAGTACAATGAGCGTTTTTATCATGAGGCGTTTTTTCAGGGGCGGAATCTCGTCGATGGCAACCGGAGTCAGCGGCCGGTTATGAATATCTTTTCGGAACAGCCACCGGATAACGGCATAATCGGCCACCAGTCCGACGACAACCGGAACGGTCATGACCCCGATGAATTTGAGAAAGGCCATGCCTGACTGGACCCCGATATACATGTTCTGCGGATTTCCCGTTATGGTCAGTGCAGAGCCGATATTTGAGGCCGTGGCAATGGCAATCAGATAGGGCAGGGGATTGAGCCTGAGATAGGATGTGGCTTTGAGCAGAATCGGGGTGAAAAGCAGACAGACCGTGTCATTGACAAAAAAAGCGGACAGCAGGGCACAGACGGCGATGGTGGCGGCCAGCAGCTGGTTCGTTGAACGGGAAATCCTGACCAGCCACAATGCCGTATGTTCAAAAAAACCGGAAAATTCAAGATAGGCAATGATGACCATCATCCCCAGTAAAAAGGTGATAACGTCCCAATCGACAAAGGAATAGGCCTCACGGACAGTCACCAGCCCGGTGAGCAGCAGCAGGGTGCTGCCGATGGTTACTCCGGATGGCCGGTCAATTCGCAGCCCCGGAATTCGTTGAACGGTAATCAGGATATAGGTGATGATAAAAACCGATACAATTAATAAGCGATGTTCCATTTTTCCCCGGCAGTTCACTGGGTTCGATTGTTGGGTCCGGTCCGTTTTTCCAGACGTTACACCGCCTGACGCGGCGGACCAGATGAGGTAACATGTTTTATCCGGAAATTCCAGATCATACGCTTCTATTTTTTAAAATTTTCATTCTTGACATCTCCGGCTAAAGAAAGTATAGATTTCTGGTTAATTGAGCAATTAATTGTTTTTCGTGCCGAAGTGGCGGAACTGGTAGACGCGCTAGGTTCAGGGTCTAGTCGGAGTATTCCGGTGGGAGTTCGAGTCTCCCCTTCGGCACCATAAAAAAATAAAGGCTGTAATCAGAATTGATTACAGCCTTTTGTTTTTTTATGGGCGCCCATTCCTTAATGGCGAATTTGTCATACCAGCAGAACGGGGACCGGTAAATTATGCTGCTGGACAAGCGTGAGTTGACCTGCTACATGACAAAGACCGAGTCTCAAAACGCCATACCAGGAAAGACAATATTCAATGCCTCGTTTGAGCCAGGCTGCGGTTTGGTCTTGTCGTTTGAAACCTCTGCCATTAACCCCGCACTACCGCGGGACGGCTGAAATTTGGGGCTTGATCATAACTGCGGCCATATTTTGCTGTGTGTAGCCCGATTCCACCCGGGGCCACCTGCCTTTGATAAGAGAATTTAATTTATGAAAAACAATAAATACAACTTAGCAGTAATTGGCGGCGGACCAGCTGGAATGATCGCGGCAGGACATGCAGCAGAATTCGGCTTCCGTGTTATTTTACTTGATAAAAACGAACGTCTGGGATTGAAACTTTCAATTACCGGGAAAGGCAGATGTAATATTACAAATGCGGAAGAGAATTTGAAAAAAATAATAGATAGTTATGGGAAAAATGGAAAATTTTTATATTCTGCTTTAAATCAATTTTCAAACAAAGATGCAGTGGCTTTTTTCGAAAGTCACGGACTTAAAACAAAAGTGGAAAGAGGCGGGAGAGTCTTTCCTGTCTCAGATAATGCCAAAGATGTTGCAGAATGTTTAAAAAAATTTTTAAAAGATAACGATGTTGAAATTAAATTCAATAGTTCAGTAGAAAAAATAATTATCAGTAGCGAAAATTGTAATGCAAAAAAAATTGAAAAAATTATTTTAAAAAATGGAGAAGAAGTTTTCGCTGATAATTTTGTGTTTGCAACAGGAGGGAAATCTTACCCCGGGACGGGTTCTACCGGTGATGCATACAAATGGCTTAAAAATATAGGGCATACGGTTGTAGCGCCAAAGCCAGCCCTTACCCCTATTATTGTTAAAGAAGAAATAGTCAAAAAACTTGAAGGCTTAAGTTTGAAAAATGTAGAAGTAAGTTTATGGGAAAAACGCAAACTTGATTCTCGTTTTGGTGAAGCATCTTTTACGGGTAATGGTTTAAGCGGCCCGGTAGTATTGGATCTGAGTAAAAAAGTAAGTGAAAACAAAACAAAAGATTTAAAAATAAAAATAAATTTCAAACCTGCCCTTGATTACCCGATTTTAGACAAAAGAATCCTGAAGGATTTCGAAGAACAAAAAAACAAACAATTTAAAAACAGTTTAAATAAACTGCTGCCTAAAAAACTTATCCCTGTTATTATTGAATTGTCCGGAATTGACGAAAATAAAAAAGTAAATGAAGTGACAAAAATTGAAAGAAAAAAAATAATTAAACTTTTAACCGAATTTGAGCTTAGCGTTAAAGGGCTTGTCGGTTTTGGAAAAGCGATTGTAACTTCAGGCGGAGTTGACTTGAAAGAAGTCGATCCAAAAACAATGAAGTCAAAAATAATAGACAATCTATATTTTGCCGGAGAAATTTTAGATATTGATGGCCCGACGGGTGGATATAATCTGCAAGTCGCGTGGAGTACCGGGTATCTGGCTGGTGAAAAGCGGCCGTTGGGTCGAAAACCGCCGGATTCAGGTCCGGAAAATGGCGATATAGAATGCTGCGGAGTCGATAAGCGGAGCGGATGAATACGTAAAGACACCTTATGAAATAGAGAAGCTCGGTATGGCCGTTCGCATAAAACCGGATAAAGATTAGACGCATGTATTGTCACACATATAGCTATTTTCTGCAGGAAGTGTAGCTCTTACCGCCACAATCTCAATTTCTTAACACGGTATAACCGGAATCAGTTTGACGGCTTCCTGCAATACCGGGTATCAGGAGATTTTCCTATGGAAATGAGGTCTTTTTCCTATAGACAACAGAACGAAAAATTACTTAAACTGCGATTAATAAATTGAATTCATGAAGAATTCATGAAGAATTAATGGAAAGGAGAACATCACTTCATGGCTAAGGGTACTGTGAAATGGTTTAACGACAGCAAGGGTTTTGGTTTTATCGAGCAGGAAGACGGACCGGATGTATTCGTACACCATTCTGCAATCATAGGGACCGGGTTTAAGTCTCTCAAGGAGGGTGACAGGGTTACTTTTGATGTCGAGCAGGGCCAAAAGGGGCCTACGGCAGTCAATGTCAAGGTAGAGTAGCACGGGACGGGCCGGCTTTCGGTTACCGTATTAAAAAAGGGCGTTCCTTTAAATTGTGAGGGAACGCCCTTTTTCAGTTTAATACCCTGTCGATTGCGCAGGCAGTGGGGCGCAGGAAAGGTGGCAGGCAAATTATGTTGGCCGTGGCAGGAAAAAAAGACAGCAGTCTGATGAATGAAAAAAACGGAGAACATCCACCAACGGATGGAAGGCTTCATCGAACGGTAAAAGCAGCACAATACGCATATCGATAAAATGGTCGTGGACTATGAATTTGTCAAAAAATTCTGGGGAATTTCATCTCAATATGTGGTATCCAGTCAATCACAGATTGAGTAACCCGTTAGAATAATGGAATGAGATGATATCCCGGAAAGGGTTTGACAGGAGATAAGATTCATGACAATGGTCCCTTTTTCAGAGCTTCAATGCCGGTGGCAAAGCTGCCGTGCGCTGCTTCATGAGCAATTCAGTGATGCCGGTGGCATACTGGTATTTTCCCGATTGAACATTTACTACCTGACCGGCACGTTTGGAAATGGCCTGTTCTGGCTTCCGATGGAAGGTAGTCCGGTGCTG
>Ga0265294_10010186_pt1 | contig 10727 bp, 10 predicted proteins | sample MunlanPumphouse3_FD_192504 | JGI IMG/M metagenome (GOLD analysis project Ga0265294, IMG submission 192504) | Groundwater microbial communities from a municipal landfill in Southern Ontario, Canada - Pumphouse #3 | ecosystem: Environmental > Aquatic > Deep subsurface > Groundwater | place...
TTCTATATGCCTATTTATGGTTTGGCGCAGGGAGCCATGCCCATAATAGGATTTGCTTATGGAGCCGGAAACTATGAACGGGTCAAGGAGACGATAATCAAAGCTGCGGTGGGCTCATTAATTTTTGTATTTATAGGCTGGTTCGTCATGCAGTTTCATCCCCTCTGGTTAATGGAACGTTTTACCGGGGATAATGAGCTTATTGCCGCCGGGGTTACTTGTATGCGCCTGGCTACCGTATGGCTGCCCTTCATGGGGCCTATTATCATTCTAGGCAGCGTGCTCCAGGCCGCAGGCAGGGGAATGACTGCCATGTGGTTATCTCTTATACGTCAGCTGGGATTTTTCCTGCCAGCCGTGCTTATCCTCCCTCGATACTGGGAATTGAATGGGGTATGGCTGGCATTTTCCGTCTCAGAATTTCTATCTGGATTCCTGGCCTTGCTTTTCTTTGCCAAGCTCTGGCAAAGCCTGCAGACTAGAAAAAGCTACACCACTTTTATGGTTTTCAAAAGGGGTAATTTATTCCGCAGAATAGGAATCTGGCTTAAGTGGTAATCCTGAAGAACGAGCAGGGTTCAATAGGTGGGGGGAGACGGCCTTGAGATAGATGGCCTTGTTGTTAGCTATCCCAACCGGTGAGGCAATAGTGGCCGGAATCCAGCACCGGCTCAGGTGGCAGTGTATATTATCTATCCCGGTTGGCGGGCCAATAGGGTATAATAGAATCAGAGATTAGCATGACAATTAAGATCATTTTCACTAATATTTTGCAGCCTGGGATAAAGAGTGGAATTCTCAAATAAAATCGGAAATGCCCGTAAAAGGAGCCATATGATGCCCGAAAGTATTGTTTATTATTTGTGGGGACAAGAAAGCTATCTAATCGACCGGAAGATTAAAGACATTATTGCTGGAGTCAGGGAAGCAACTGGTGAGGAGCCGGAAGTAGTTCCTGTAGATGCTGATGAAATGGCTGCCCTTGAATTGGGACAGACCCTGGAATTCAGCCCCCTGTTTGCCTTAAGCCGGGTCGTAATTATTAAAAATCCGGGTTGGTTGGCCAAATCGGGCCGTAAAATGAGGAAAACAGAAGAGAGTCTACAGGTTTTACAGGACTATTTCCAGCATGATAACCACGGCCAGGTACTAATTGTGACATCATTTGAACATAATGCTTCTAATCCGGTTACTAAACTCCTGAGCAAAAAGGCACAGGTAATGAATATAAAGCCGCTTAACTCCAAGGATTTGGAGAAATGGTGTAAGGTTGAACTGGAGCACCGCAATGTGCGGATTGCGCCGGCCGCCCTGAACCGGATAGTAAATAGCGGTCAGGATATGTATTATCTGGAAAATATGTTTGAGAAACTGTCATTAATGGGTACAACGGAAGTGTTATCGGCCAATCAAGTAGAAGAACATCTTGACAGCAAGCAGGAGATCAGAGTTTTCAAACTAACCGATGCCTTATTGAACCGGAATCTTAAGGCATCCCTGGCCGCCTTCTACCAACTGCAGGAACAGGGTGAACACCATCTGCTGCTACTACATATGATAACCCAGCAGTTTCTAACCTTGAGCAAGGTAAAATTTTATCAGGAAGCGGGATATTCAAGCAGTAAGATAGCCCAAGTGATGGCCCAGAAGGATTTCATCATTAAAAAAATGATAGATAAATCGTCCCATTTCAGTGCAGCTGAGATCCGTACCATATTCAATAAACTATTGGCTGCGGATACCAGCTTTAAGAGTGAGGGCAAAGACCCCCGGATTATAATGGAATCTCTTTTGGTGGAGTTGTGTAATATTAAATAACCCAGACTAATGATAACATCGTTGCGTTATTTCAAAAAGCCCGTTCAATCAGTATATCTTACTTAGTACATTGATTGAACGGGCTTTTTTCATGTCTTGATCCTTATTGGGCTAAACTATTGAATTTCTTGGTCAGACTGGATTTTTTCCGGGCTGCGGTATTTTTATGCATTACGCCCTTGGATACGCTTTTATCTATCAGGGAGGTTACCTGTAACAATTGTTCCCTGGTTGCATCCAGATTATCAGCAGTTAAAGAAGCTTCATAATTCTTAATGTTGGTCTTCAGACTGCTTTTATAAGATTTATTGCTTATTCTGCTTTTCTCAGCATTCCTGGCTCTTTTGGCTGGAGTCTTACCCTTTGCCACACTTTCACCTCCTTGGAAATTTAAAGCTAACAGACATACTATATCATTATGAAATATAAATTGCAATGCCGAGCATAGCTTTTTTTCCCGGAGGTAAACTATTAAAAATAATTGAAGTCTTGTCCCTATTTTGGTTCTAATTGAAACTGCATTGCAATAATATTTATCAGCAATGGGGACGAGGTGATGAAAGATGAGAAGCCGTAATTTCTTCGCATTTCTAAAAGGGATTTTGTTTATTCAGATATTTTTAATAATAATAATAGCTGGTTTGAGCTTGGATATTAATCGCAAATATATGGAAGGCATGAAGTTCCTTAGTTTGGAGCGGGTTTTTCTGCCTTTTTCGGGAATGCAGATTACTGAAAGGCAGGCGGAGTTGTTATTACAGGAAAATAATGTGCTTCTGACCGGGGTTAAGAATATACCCAATAAGTTCCTGGAAGACGAATATAACGCTGCTACCATACCAGAGGATCTAATTGGGTCACATATACAAGCCCTAGCTTTCACAGAGCGAGGAGGCGATCAGACCGTGATTGATCCCGAGGCAGATGTCATGCCGACAGATAGAGGTACAGAGGATATGGAGGAGATAAATCAGTCTGCTCCATTGGATAGCCAAACCCTGGCCCGGTTTCAGAAGAGTAAGGTTTTCCTGTATTGTACCCATAGTGCGGAAACCTATATACCGAACAGCGGTCAGGCTCGTCTGGATGGGAAAAGAGGGCTTGTCAATCAGGTGTCTGCCACGCTGGAAAACTCATTAAACACAGCCGGGTTACCGACCCAATTCATAGATACCATACATGATTACCCCGATTACAATAAAAGCTATACAAATTCACGTGCGACAGTGAGTAAAATTGTCGGTGCTAATAAGAATATTTTGGGGCTCTTTGACATTCACCGCGATAGCATTCCAGGTGAGGGTAAGGCATCAACTGTAAAGATAAACGGGAACCAATGTGCCCGTATTCTTATTGTAGTAGGTACTAATGAGCGCAAACCCCATCCCAACTGGCAGCAGAATTATAATTTTGCGGAAAGGATTTACCGGCAGGGTGAGAAGATGTATCCGGGGCTTATAAAAGGGGTTATGACCAAATCAGGAACCTACCATCAAGAATTTCACCCCCGGGCCTTGCTTTTAGAATTCGGCACCGATCATAACACCCTGGATGAGGTTACCCAATCAGCTAAACTTTTTTCGGAAATATTAATTGAGGTTGCAAAGGAGGGTAAATAATTTCAATGCGCAGACTGTACCGGACTTTACTGGTGCTGACAATATTAGTGTTGGTGATTCTGGGACTTAACATCAGCACCCAGGGTATGAATAGTTTAACTTTGAGCAATCAGAAGCCCGTATTGGGCTTCGAGACCGATGCTGAAGAAGTTAATATCATTACTCTGGGGGAGAGCCGCAGCTATAATAAACAGCAAGTTATGAGGAATATAATCAGCACCGGTCAACGGGTACAGATTTACACCCATTGCGGTGGTGAATACGTGGTGCGTAAAGTTAGAGTTATAAAAGAATGGTTATTATTACTGATTTAAGCCTGCCCTTCATCCTGATCTGAAACCTGGTCGGGAGTTTTTTCTTTAGGGCGGGTCATGGTATGGAAAACCACTATCGTGAATAATATGGTGGCGCCGGTCAGCTTTAGAAGGGATCCCATATTAGGGTTGGTCTGGTTTAAAAACATGCCTACATAATAAATGACAAGTCCTGATCCTACCAGTCCCTGTAGAATTCGGCTATTTTTGAAGCTGGTCCAATGAAGCATTAAATAGTAGACCAGCAGTAATGCCGGAATGAGTATAGCTATTACGGTATTCATCAATTCTCTCTGCCTCCTTTTTTTATCCCTATTATATAATAGCAAAAGAACTGCCCAATGAGAAACGATATTAAGAGAGCCCTGCCTAGATTGAAGACCATGCCGTTGATGAGGTATAATGAAGGGCGGCCATTTCGCTAACTTAAACAGGAATAATTTTGGAGGGCTTAACTTGAGGGATAGAATAAGGAACTTTAGCATTATTGCACATATAGATCACGGCAAATCCACTCTGGCGGACAGGATGCTGCAGATTACCGGTGCTTTAAGCGCCCGGGAAATGCGGGAACAATTTTTGGACAAGATGGATTTGGAACGAGAGAAAGGTATAACTATCAAGCTGCAGCCCGTTCGTCTTAATTATACCGCCCGCGATGGCAACGACTACATCCTAAATCTTATTGATACTCCGGGGCATGTAGATTTTTCCTACGAGGTTTCACGTAGTCTGGCGGCTTGCGAAGGAGCTCTGCTGGTGGTTGACGCTTCCCAGGGTATTGAAGCCCAAACCCTGGCTAATGTCTATATGGCCATGGATTTGAACCTGGAGATCATTGGGGTAGTTAATAAGATAGACTTGCCTGGTGCGGAACCCGAAAGCGTCAAGCAGGAGATGGAGGATGTACTGGGTCTGGATAAACAAGAAATCATTCCTATTTCTGCCAAGTTGGGCACCGGTATAGAAGACGTGTTGGAAGCTATTATAACCAAAATACCAGCGCCTCGGGGCGACGAAGATGCTGAACTCAGAGCTTTAATATTTGATTCCTATTTTGATGCTTATAAAGGCGCCATTTCTTATATACGGGTGGATTCTGGAGAATTGCGGAAAGGTGACTTAATTCGCATGATGTCCACCGGCAAAGATTTTGAAGTCATTGAAATTGGGGTCTTGTCACCTTTTATGACAACGGTGGACAGTCTTAAAGCGGGTGAGGTAGGTTACCTGGCAGCGGCTATAAAAAATGTGGCCGACACCAAGGTGGGTGATACGATTACCGGAGTTGCCCGCCCGGCGGCTAAGCCTCTGGAGGGCTATCAAGAGGTTAAGCCGGTTGTGTATTGCGGGCTATACCCGTTGGAAAATAATGATTTTGAAAAACTCCGCGATGCCCTGGAAAAGTTGAAACTTAATGATTCATCTTTGGTTTATGAACCAGAAGCCTCTGATGCACTGGGATTGGGATTCCGATGTGGCTTTCTGGGACTCTTGCATCTGGAAATTGTCAGGGAGAGATTAGAGAGGGAATATGATCTAACCCTTATGGCGACCGCGCCCAGCGTAATATACCGATTACTGCTCACTGATAATAGCGAAACGTATGTGCGCAATCCCAGCCATTGGCCTGATCCCCAACGAATTGATAAGGTTATGGAGCCTTATGTAAAGGCCTCTATCATGGTTCCCAATGATTACGTGGGTACGGTTATGGAGCTCTGTCAGGAAAAACGGGGGAAGTTTGTAAATATGGAGTACCTTACTACCCACCGGGTAATGATCAGTTATATTCTGCCCCTGGCTGAAATCCTGGTCGATTTTTTCGATGGTCTAAAATCAAGAACCAAGGGGTATGCATCCCTGGACTATGATCTGCGCGGCTATGAAGTATCCGATTTGGTAAAGATGGATATTATGTTAAATGGTGAGCCTGTGGATGCCTTAAGCACCATCTCACATAAGGATAAAGCATATTACCGGGGCAGAATTCTGGTGGAAAGACTGCGAAAAATCATTCCCCGCCAACTGTATGAAGTGGCTATCCAGGCCTCCATTGGCAATCGGATTATTGCCCGGGAGAGCGTGAAGGCCATGCGTAAGGATGTACTGGCCAAATGCTACGGTGGTGATATCACTCGTAAAAAGAAACTACTGGAAAAGCAAAAAGAGGGTAAAAAACGCATGAAACAGATAGGACGGATTGAAATACCCCGCGATGCGTTCATGTCCGTAATGGAGATAGATGTTGATAAGTAATTCAGAGCCTATGGGTATCTATATTCATATACCATTCTGCCTGCATAAATGTTATTATTGCGATTTTTATTCACTGCCATGGGCGGACCAGGATACATTAGAGCAATACACCCGCAGCGTAATAAACGAATTACAGCTGCGCCAGGTAGAATCCAACCGCCCTTTTGCGAGTATTTACCTGGGGGGCGGCACACCCAGTCTGCTAAGTCCTGGACAAGTAGAAAGAATTTTAGAGGCGGTTTACAAATATTATCGGCCCTATGATGAACCCGAGATTTCCATGGAAGTGAACCCGGCCACCGTGAACCTGCAGGGTATGCGGGATTTGCGCAGAGCGGGAGTCAACCGCCTGTCCATAGGGGTGCAAAGCTTTTCAGACATAGAACTCAATACACTGGGGCGTATACACAGCGGGCGCGAAGCTTCAGTAATTCTGGGTAATGTCCATAAGGCTGGCTTTGATAACTTCAATATTGATTTAATTTATGGATTGCCGGGTCAGACCCTATCAACCTGGCAAGCGAATCTTAGCCAGGCCGTGGATTTTGATCCTGAACATATTTCAGCCTACCTATTACAACTTGAACCATCAACTCCCATGGCTCGTAAAATACGGGAGGGAACCCTGAGTCTATTGGATGATGAGTTGGAATCCGACCTGTATTATTTCACCCTGGAATTTCTGCAAGAAAAGAATTATGGACATTATGAAATATCGAACTTTGCCATAATGAACCGGCAATGCCGACATAATATGCTTTACTGGCGGGGCTGTAACTATCTGGGCATTGGAGCGGGAGCGGTAAGCTTTGATGGCAGGCAGCGCACCCTCAATCAACCCCCATTGGAAAAATATATTGAAGATTTATTAACTTCCCGCCCGCCGGCCAGAAAAATACTGGAATCCATGGATTCTCGTCAGAAGGTAGTTGATGCTATCATAATGGGGTTGCGATTAACCGCCGGCATTAATATAGAGGAGTTTAAACAGCGTTTTGAAATAGATATACTTAAGGAGCATGGAAAAACAATAAGCAACTGTCAGATGCAGGGATTATTAGAACGGGTTAAGGATAGTATTTATCTCACAAAAAAGGCTTATTTCCTATCTAATCAGGTATTTAGCCAATTTATCAGCTAATACTATGGCTTGACAATGGTGGCCCCAGATGCTATTTTTTAAGAAACCACTATTAGCACTCGAGACAGGAGAGTGCTAACAAGGTAGGTGATAATTATGTCATTGGATGAAAGACAAAGGCGGATACTGGAGTCAATCATAAAAGACTACGTTGCGACTGCTGAACCGGTAGGATCCCGGGCTGTAGTTAAAAAGCATGCCTTGAAGATAAGTGCGGCCACGGTGAGAAATGAAATGGCGGATTTGGAGGATATGGGATATCTGGAGCAGCCCCACACTTCAGCCGGACGCATACCTTCCGAGAAAGGGTTTCGTTTTTACGTTGACTACATGATGGAAAATGAAAATCCCAGCGATGAGGCAATTGATTTTTTACATCAGGTATTGAAAGACAGGATAGAGGAATGGAATGATGTAATGCAGGGAGTGGGTCACTTCCTATCCCAGGTTACCAATTACGCTTCTTTTATTATAGTGCCTTCGGTAAAACTCAGCCAGTTTCACAACCTGCAACTAATTCCTATTCAGGAGGGGCAGGCACTGGTTCTGGTGGTAACTGATATTGGTATTATAATGCATCGTAAAATTTCCATTCCCCGGTCTATACAACCGGATGATTTAATGTTGATCGGCGATCTGTTTAACCGGGCCTTACGCGGTAAGAAGATGACTGAGCTGCAGCGCAGCGATCTAATGATATTGCGTGATGAGCTAAAGAGTCGCCGTCAGGTCATTGACAAGGCTATGGAAGCCATTGACAGCCTTCTGGATAACTCTCAGGAGGATAAAGTCGTAATCAGAGGAGCCCTTAATATTATTAATGAACCAGAATTTAAAGATCTGGATAAGCTAAAACGAATCCTGACTATACTGGAAGAAGACGGTCAGCTTAAAGATATCCTGCCTGAGCAGATCAGTGAAGAAGTGGATATTCGTATTGGCAAAGAGAATCACGCGGAGGGCATCCAGGAACTGAGTCTGGTTTTTGCGGGTTATAAAACTGCGGGTGAGATGGGGAAAATAGGTGTTATTGGCCCGGTGCGTATGGAGTACTGGAAGGCTGCCGGAACAGTAGAGTCAGTACGCAAGGCTATTGATGAGCTTCTTCAGAACCGTAAATTTAAATAACCTCGATTTAATAAAGGTTATTGAGATATAGACAAGGAGTCAGTTATGCCTGAAAAAAGAATCCTTAATAGTGAAGTAGACGAGAAACTGCAGGCTCTCCAGAGCAATGCCAATGCTGCTCGGATTATTTCTCAAGCCATCGAGGGCACCATCGGCCCTAAAGGACTGGATATTATGATGGTAGATGGCCTTGGGGATGTGGTTATTAGCAACGATGGGGTTACTATCTTAAAACTTATGGCTGCAAATCATCCCGCCGCTGGTATGATAATAAACGCGGCTCGGGCTCAACAGACAGAGGTTGGGGATGGTACTACAACCGCCACTATTTTAGCCGGGGCACTGGTTTCCGAAGGTGCCAGCCAGGTTATCAAAGGGGTTCCGGTCACCCGGGTCATTCAGGGCATAAAGCTAGGGGTAGATCGCAGTTTAGAGCTGATGGCAAAAAAAAGCCGGCCGATTAGCGCGATAGATGATCCGGTACTTTTTAGCGTAGCCTCTATAGCAGGGCGGGGTCAAGGAGATATAGCCGCATTAATAATCGACGGTGCTCGAATTATCGGCCGGGAAAAAATGCTTGACCCGGATTATAGATTTGCTGATGCGGTGGTTGCGAAAGAGGCCGCCGCCAGTCAGGTATTTATGGGTACGTTGATTAACAGGGATCCCCTTAACCATGAGATGCCCCACTATCTGAAAGATGTGCGGATATTGGTGGTTGATGACGCCCTGGCCCCGGAGGAAATTGATAGTGAAGCAAGAAGTACCGAGGCTGGTTTCCAATATTATCTGCAGAATAAGAAACAATACGAAGCCAATTTAAGAAAGATTTGCGCAATGGGTGTGAATTTGGTACTTGTCGATCGGAGCATTGATGATCTAGGAGAACAAATCTTTACGGAAGCTGGAGTGATAGCAATCCACAGGGTATCACGACGGGAATTGGAAAAGGTCTGCCTGCATACGGGCGCCCGCAAGATTAAAAGGAGTGGGCTGAATCGCCCCGAAGAGCAGTTAGGCGGTTATTTAGGGCATGCTGCCCGGGTGCAGGTTAATGATAAACTGGGTCATACATGCTTGTTTGAGGGAACTGGCGAGGCTCAGGCCACAGTACTTATTGGGGCAGCCACTGAGGAAGTAGTGGATGAGAAAGAACGCATAGCCCGCGATGCTGCTGCGGCGGTACAGGCGGCTCTGCAACAGGGGGTTGTTCCAGGCGGGGGGGCCATAGAGATTTGGATGGCCAAACAATTGGAAGGGTTGGCCCGGGACTTAAAAGGAATGACTTCTTACGGTGTTTTGGTGGTCAAGGAATCATTGCTGCGTCCTTTTGCTTGCATTGCCGCTAATGCAGGTTTCAATCCGCTGGAGAAAATGGGAGATGTGATAGCCGAGCAGAATCAAACAGGCCTGGATAGTATTACCATTGAGTGTGATACGGGCAATTTAATCGACGCTTTTGTGGAGGGAATAGTTGATCCGACTCTGGTAAAAGCCCATGCGATTAAAACGGCTGGAGAAGTGGCGGTAGCCATTTTAAGAATTAATACTATTATCAAAATGAAGGATGGGGAATCTTATACCCAGGAGACTTTGGATAAGAGGTGAAGGAAGGAATGGAAAAAAATTTGCAAGACCAGATTGATAAAAGTCCTCCGGCAGGAGATGAGTCTATTGAGTATGGTGCTGATGCAGTAGAGAAAAGTTTAGAGGAAAAACTAACGGAGGAATTACTTAAGCAACAAGAGGAGACTCAGAAAAACTATGACAACTATCTGCGTGCTCTGGCAGAAGTGGAAAATATCAAAAAACGCAGTGCCCGAGATCGGGAGGAATACTTAAAATTTGCCAATATGGCTTTGGTTAAAAAACTGTTGCCGATTATTGATGATTTACAGCGCGCCATAGAGATGGCACGTACAGCACGGGATGTGGAAGCAATGAACAAGGGGGTTGAGATTATTGTCACCAGCCTGAAGGAGTTGCTTAAGAGCGAAGGCGTGGAGGCTATTGAAAGCATAGGGAAGGCTTTTGATCCACAATTTCATGAGGCTTTAACCGTAGAGCCAAGTGATGAACATCCCGAAAATACTGTTATTGAACAATTTCAAACCGGGTATGTCATGCATGAAAGGGTTATCAGACCCAGTTTGGTTAAGGTAAGCTCATAATTATTTGGAGGTGTTTTTGAATGGGAAAAGTTGTAGGTATAGACCTGGGAACTACTAACTCAGTTATTGCTGTTATGGAAGGTGGAGAAGCCGTTGTTATAACCAATATAGAAGGAGAAAGGGTTACGCCTTCGGTAGTGGGATTTTCCAAAACGGGTGAACGCCTGGTAGGCAGGGTAGCCAAGAGGCAATCAACTACCAATCCGGAGAGAAGCATTGCATCAATAAAGAGAAAAATGGGTACAGATTATAAGGTTAGCATAGATGGTAAGAAATA
>Ga0265294_10010187_pt1 | contig 10726 bp, 5 predicted proteins | sample MunlanPumphouse3_FD_192504 | JGI IMG/M metagenome (GOLD analysis project Ga0265294, IMG submission 192504) | Groundwater microbial communities from a municipal landfill in Southern Ontario, Canada - Pumphouse #3 | ecosystem: Environmental > Aquatic > Deep subsurface > Groundwater | place...
TATGCAAAAATGGCTGACTAATCTAGAATCATAACAATAAAAATTAACAGGAACTTGAATAAAGTTCCTGTTTTTTATTATCTTAGATAGTGAATAATAGTCTTTGATAGGTTTTAGTTGAAGCTATTACTTTCACAGAAATGAATAATAAACTATTCACAGAATTCTACTACATTAGTGGTTTTATTCCTTATTATTTTTATATTCCGTTGCTGCTTCAATCAGAAAAGCAATATTAGCAATACTGAGGATATCGGGTAATTCACTATTGATCAAGTCAAAGACTTCTGAATGTTTTTCTTTGTTTAGCCTATCGTCATCAGTAAACATGTTAACAACAAAGAAAGGTTGGGAGATATTGTTCATTTTTCGTATATCTTTTATGGTTTGTAAATTATTTATACTTACTACAGATAGATCTATGAAAACAACATCATAAGTATTTTTCTCAATTAAATCTATTAATTCTTGATTAGGGGTACAGATATCAATTTTCTGATTAAGAATCTCAAGTATTTTGAAAAGTACAAAATGGCTTAGGTTGTTATAATTAACGATTAGCACCTTGAGGGGATAGAGATTAGCGATACTATTCATTGTATATTCTGTAAGATCATTAGGAAAAATATACTTTTCAATATTGTTTTCAGTCTCCATTTCATCTATATCTTCACTAACATCATTTTTAGTAAATTTCTTAATCCAGAATACAATTTGTTTATCTTGTTGGGTGTTATTTACATTTTCAATTCTTCCGCCCAATGAGTTAACTAACTCATTTATTATCATATAATTAAATCTAACGTCACTAATATATTCAAGGTTATGGAAGCTATAGCGTTTATCACTTTTAACCTCAATATACTTGTTCTTTTTTGATAACAAATCTCCGGTTTGCAAAGTAAACTTCAGACATTCATCATCTTTGGATGAAATATCAATAAATATTGAGTGTGATGGATCAGCTTTAACTAATTTGATTATTATAATCTCGATGAGTTTTTCTAATTGCCTTGTGGCTACATAATGCGGACCCAGCAATTTGTCATCAATCGAATAGAATATTTTTGTTATATTTGAGCGTTCAATTAACATCTGGGCTATATAGGTAATAAACTCAGATAAATTGGTTTTTAAGATAACTAATTCTCTTCCCCTGTCTATTTCAAAGTTAGTCATTTCCTTAACAATATATAACAATTGGCAAGATAAATCTCGTAAGATATTTAGATAGCTATCCAGATCTGAGTTATCTTTTGTATTTTTTACTAAATCAATAATACCATGTAGAGAATTTATCGGAGTAATTAAATCTTGACCAAAACTATTATAGAATTCATTTTTTGCATTATTAAATGCTTTTTGTTCCTGAAGAAGAAGTTTCATTTTATTTTGAATAGCATTTTTAGCAGTTATGTCTGTAATTGAGGAGATTATCTCTTTAGTCTCAGGCACTAAAACAATATTAATAAGGGCATCAAAAACGTAACCTGTTTTATTTTTTAACTTTAGTTCATAATTATCTGTTAATGGAAGCTTATTTTGGTATCTTAAATCTTTTTTTTCTTCCATTCTAGTTCGCTCTGAATCATCAATGAATGTTTGCCATTTCATTTTATACAAAACTTCTTCTTTAGTGTAGCCAATCAGTTCTTCGAACTTTCTATTCATCATGGTAACATGATTATTCTCATCAACTGTAATCATAGCAATACCACTATTCTCATAGACTGAACGATATTTTTCTTCTTTCTTCTCCAACTGCTCAAAAAGATAGTGTTTTTCAGTAACATTATTACCGGTCAGAATAAAGTACTTAGTCCCTTTTACAATTATAGTCGAGATAACACTATCAATAATTAGATTCTTACCATTATCACTGACAAGTTTTACTTCCTTGTCTAGATTATTAGTTGAGTTACTAATATCTTTCATATAATTTTTAATAGCGACAATATCACTTTCTTGGTCAAAGAATTGCCATAAGCTCTGTCCTTCAGCACTATCTGGATCAAACTCTAAATTCACTACTGCACAACGATTTACTCGACTAATCATCCCGGTTTTATCAAAAACTATCACTAATGAATCTTCATGATCCAGAACAGTACGGATAAAGTTCCTTTCATCTTCTAACTCATTAGTTCTCTCTTGAACAATAACTTCTAAGTTTTCTTTTAAATGTAATAAAGACTCGTTTGATTTAGTAAGTTGGTTTTTGAATTTATTTTTCCTAATCAAAGTGATTATTAGTAAAAAGATTATTCCAGATAGAATTAAAAGAATTAAAGAGAATTTAATTATTAGTTCCTTGTTTCGGCTAAAATATGATTCTTCATAATTAACGATAATTGAATTTTCTGGTAAATCACTGAGTTTGATTCCCCATTTCTGCATTCCCTGATAGTCAAAATAGTAACAATTTGGACTTATATCAATAATGTTTAGTTTATCGGCTTTTGCTCCTTGAAGAATCTTAATTGCTAAATTAGCTGCATTTTCACCTTGTAAGGTTCCACTTGTTAAAAAACCACCTACTGCTCCATAGCCTAAACTAAAATCAGTAGTTATATAGACAGGAACAACTGCAGATTCGGTTACAAAGAGAATACTTTCGTCATACTCAAAAAAACGATCTTGATTATCTTTTAAAAATAGGCTATACAAAACAACTGTGTTTGGACTTAGGTTACGTAGCTGTTCTTTTAATTCTTCAGCAGAGATATCTTCAACAATCTGAATTTCTACATCTTCCTTAAAATCTCTAATATCATCAAGTATGTTGATTTTATTCTGCTTACCAGTAACAGTTAAATCGTTTATTATCAAAATTTTATCTACGTTTTTGTGGGTTTTAGTAATTAGTTCAAAGTTTGTAATAAAATCAATCTTTTCTCGAACACCAGTAATGTTGGTAAGACCTTCTAATTGTGAAGAATGAAAAAAGTTCAGTCCACAAAAGACAATTGGTGTATCTTTGAAAACCAAGTCACGAATTTCTTTTACCATTTCAAAAGCATTATTATCAGCGACAATAATAACATCAAAAGAACTATCTTGGTATTTAAATTTCAGCATCTGTTTCAATTTATCTTTATATTCGGGAGTAGTTACCCTCTTAGTATCAAGATATTCGGTTCTTATCCTGATATTATTATCAAATTTTTTCAAAGTTGTTTTAATTCCAGTATCAATGTTATCCGTCCAAAGAAATCCACTATGATAGGATTGGATAACCAACACTTGGGGAATCTTATAGCTTAACTCACTGGCAGTTAGAAATCCAGTAGCCAACCAAATGAGAATAATAACAAGTACTTTTTTCATAGTAACCCCTAGTTTATAGATATATCATAAGATAACTAAAAAACTAAAAATAACAAATTTTTAGACCTTTAAACAATTTAATCTGCTTATTTAAGCGTTTTTTAGATACTTGCACTTTCTCATTATTAAATAAATTTACTTTTTACTTGACTAAATATTAAGCTAATCAGTTGTTGAAAAATAAATCATAATAAATGAGGAGCTATAATGGCAAAGAATTTCCGTGGAAAAAATATTGAAAAGAAAAGAGGAACTTGTCCTTCATGCAAAAGAACAGGTGTTAAGCTTCTTCATGAAGTAAAAAAAGATGACAAAACTATAATGGTTTGTAAGGTTTGCAGAAATGTTGACCCAGCAAAAATAGAAGTATAAGTTTTAGAGGCTATTAAGCCTCTTTTTTTTTGTTTAAACTCAATTAATGCAATAGGCTAATAAAAAATAGCACTAACATAGTTAAAGAATAGGAGAGAAGAGACGCGCTAAGCCAATTTTAAGTTTAGTCAAGAAGCCAAGTTGTTCAATATCCTTCAATTTTATCAATCTTGAATTTTGGATATCCTCGAAGAACTGTTTTTCAACTTCTGCGGTAGTCTTCTTATCGTAGATTAAACCATTAATTTCGAAGTTCTGAGAAAAAGATCGAATGTCCATATTAGCTGTTCCAATTGAGCATATTTCTCCATCAATTAACATAACCTTAGCATGAATAAATCCTTTTTGGTATTCATATATTTTCACCCCAGCCTCCATTAAGTCTTGATAGTAAGATCTTGATCCCCAGAAAACAACCAAATGGTCGGGTTTTCCTGGAACTATAATCCTAACATCAGTACCACTTAAAGCAGCTGTAATCAAAGCCATTGAAAGGCTCTCATTCAAAATCAAGTAAGGAGAGGTTATATAGATTCTTTTATGTGCACTGGTTATTGCAGAAAAATATATCTGCATAATACTTTCCCAGTTGGAGTCAGGACCGGAAGTAACAATTTGGAATGGTAGTTCCTGTTCAACCTTAACTTCAGGATAATATTCTTGTTTAAACAAATACTCTTTCGAAATGAAGTATAAGTCTGTTAAAAAAACAGTCTGTAATCCATATACTGAACCTCCAATTAATCTCATGTGAGTATCTCTCCAATAACCAAAGTATTTATCTCGACTAGCATATTTATCTCCAATATTCAGTCCTCCAAGATAACCAATTTTCCCATCGATAACCGTTATTTTTCTATGGTTACGATAGTTAAACCTGCTATTAAAGAAAGGTAATCTGACTTTATTAAAGAAATAACACTTTACACCAGCTTTTTGAAGTTTTTTTGAAAGAGAAAATCTAAATTGCCAAGAACCGACATCATCAACAATTACTCTAACTTCAACTCCCTCTTTAGCCTTATTAATCAATAGTTGAGCTAATTCTTTACCTAAACTGTCATTAGCATAGGCAAAGTATTCTAAGTGAATATGATGTTTAGCATAACTAATATCTCTAAACATAGCCTTAAACATCTTAACTCCGTCAGGATAAATTTTTACTGAATTATATTCACTTAAAAAGGCTTTACTATTATTCATAAGAAGATGCGAAATTTTATGACTTAATGGTGTTTTAAAGAGTTCCTTATTGAGATAACTGCTTTTCAGAAACTTATACATAGATTTAAATTCTATTCTATCAATTAGCTCCTTGTCACAGAACATTTTTTTCTTACGAAAATTCCTGCCTAAGGTTAAATAAAGGAAGATACCAACACCTGGTAAGAACAGAAGAATCAACAACCAAGCAAAGGTGTGGGCAGTGTTCTTTCTTTCAATAAGAATCATTACAATTATTGTAACAACTGAGGTAGCAGAAGTTGCTGCCAGGACAGTTGATAGAGTCAGCAAGTGAGGGTTATTCCAAAAAAACGCAATAATTATAGCTATAACTGCAATAATCAATAATGAGTAAGCAAAGATCTTCTTCTTAAGATACTTATGGTGTTTAGTTTTAAGCATAGTTATACTTAGAGATATTTAAGGTAATCTCTTCCTTCTACTCCAGCATATAATTCGATATATTTTTTTACAGGACTTTTTACAATTTTAGGAAATAGAACCTCTTCAATTTGGAAGAATCCTACAGAAGCAGTCATAGTTACTCTTATTTCTATAGGTTTTGATTCTCCTTTTTCGAATCTAACTTTTTTAATGGCATTAGCTGATGTCCTGTGAATATCGCCAGGCTTAGGGTTAGATGCAAGGAGGGTAGGGATTCTTGCTCTTCCGTGTTCCATATCTGCCCCATCAGCGATTAAAACTAACCCAGCTTCTAAGGAGTGAATTGTCTGAGACCCCATATGGCCAAAAATACCTTCAATCGCAATAGACTGAACTGCCATTTTAGTTTTTACTTTATAGTCATCATATACTTGATCAAGATACTTTCTGATGTAAGGCATAGCCAATTGAACGCTCATTAGCTCATGATTTTCTCGAGCAATAGACATACCAAAGTCGTGAAAGAGAGATGCTAAAATAATCCCGATCAGACAATCTTCTTTGCTACCCAAACTTTCTTTTTCAAGATTAAATTTGATTCCACTGTTTGAGAGTAGCTTAAACATAACAATGGCATTTAGGGTAGCTTTACGCATATGGACTGGACCATGGTCATTATAACCTAATCTTTTTATTGAAACACTATTGCAATAATCTTGCAGTGCTTGAATCTCTTCATTTTCAAAAATACTACTTGTTATATCATAAGCTTTACCTTCTAACAAGTTTAGTATTTTCTCTTCGAAGTGTACTTGTTTTATTGATTTATTCATTAATTCTCCTGTATTAAATTTTATTGTTAGTAGTCTAAATTCAATAAAGACTAGATAACAAGTTTAAAATTCAATGCAGAATAAGTCAATATAAATTTACTTTTTGATTACACAAATCTTTTTAGTTTGGTTCTTTAAGTCATCTTTATACCTTACAAAATATATACCAGAGCTGACTCTCTTTCCTTTATTATTAGTAAGATTCCAGTTAATTTCACAATTATCTTCTTTAAAATCCTTAATATTAAAATCTTTAACCTTCTGACCTCTAATATTATAAATAGTGATAGAGAAATCAACATTACGTTTATTCTTAATATTAATCTTTGCTTGGTCAGCTATTGGGTTAGGAGAGATTAAGAATTGATTATTTGGAACAACATCATTACTACTGTTATCCGTAACTGTCATAATCGTGAGGTCGGCAAAATATGTCCCAATCAGATCAGTATTTGCAATAGTAAGATAATCATCTGTAAGCCTATAAGTAACTCCACCAAAATGTAAATCAAGTGGATAATTGTTAGGATTATTACTCTCCTTAATTTTTACTTGGACAGGCTGATTTAAGGTATTGGAAAAAGCAATCTCCCAAGCATAAGTATCTTCTGAAATAGGTTCAGAAAGTTTTGTTTGCATTTTGGGGTAATAGTTACTTAATGGTGGTTCTGAGACGATATAAGCTTCAGTAAGTCCATTTGTTGGTCTCAATGGTGCTTTCATTAAGTCATAATACAAGTCCATTATTGGAGCTAATCCTGGCTGAATTCCTACAGTAAGTTCATCTTTTACGCCAGATACAGTTTTAAATTCAAGAGTAAAGTATAATTCAGGTTGGATATAAGAAAAATCTTCATTTTGATTACCTGGGTCAAATCTTATAAACATATCATCATTAGAAATTTGATTAAGGAAGGCACTCTCAAATGCTTTTAAGGTATCAACAGGTGTATAGCAACCATCTCTCAGTCCAACTATTTGAGGAATAATTAGTTCTTGTTCAACAGCTTTTTTAAAGCTTCTGAATATAGAATTTTTATAAAAGAGAATATCCTCAATGTTATAATCCACAGGATGCGGATTATAGATAAGGTTCCAACCACGTGTTATAAGATATTGAGTAGCATCTAAGAATGGATCTCCATTGTATTCAAGCAAGCAATCTGAAAATATATTTATAAAATATCCATTATTATTTTCAAGTAGGTCGGTGTTAGTAAATTCTTGACCAACCAGACCAAATGCTTCAATACTTCCTTCTAGGCTATTAGTATCAAAGCTTGTAGTAAAAGGATATGAGATAAGCCGAGTAGGATTACTTAAGTCAAGACTCATTGGCTGTATCTCAGCCACAAAGCTAAATCTGCTATACGATTTAAATTCTTTAATTTCCTCATCGATAGATGTTGCTCTGGCAATAAGATTCATCATTCTATAATCTTCATTGACATTCGTTGTGAAAGCGTATGAAGTCTGTTCAGCTGGTAAATCCTCCGCGACAAGAATAGAATCTTGTTCATTTTTGAAGTATAGGTCTATACTTTCTACTAAATCAGGATAATCTATGCTCCATGATAATTCTACTTGGTCTCCTTGGTAAAATAGGACATTCTCAAAATCAGGGAAAGTTACTTGTGCTTGCAAGTTTCCCCAGATCAACTGGGCATTATAAGTACCTGTTTCTGGAAAGTTTAGTGTTACAGCTTGTGAGTCCAGTGAATAAAGGTCATCATCATATAGAAGATAGAATCTTTCTGAAGGACGCCCATTATCTAATGTAAAAGTTAAATTTGTTGGTGCATTATAAATATTAAGGTCAAAGTATCTTACTTCTTCAGTTGCATCAAATGGAGAAATAATATTTCTAACAAACTCTGCATTATTATAACCGATTGTGAAATCATCCCAATCTTCATCATATAATTTATCATAGGTCTCATCATAATCATCTGTTGCAAAATGGCTCTTACCAAAGGTTACTGTTCTGTCTGAATTGCTATCTGTAGCGGTAACATTTACATAATTAGCTAAGGCTGCATTCATAATCTGAGAAATCTGACTGCTTTGACTGGTATTTGTTACGATGTTAACTCGATAAGAATAATAATCGTCTATTGCTACATTATCATCTATAAAAGAGTAGCTATCATAATAATTATTAGTTATAACTAAACCAGGATTATCTGTATAACTAGCATACAGTTCGAAATCTGAATCATTTTGACTTCTATAGATTTCAAAACCAGAACAGTTTTGTTGCTGACTCTGTGTCCATTCAATCTCAATCGAATTATTATCTGCATAAATATCAAATTCAGAAGTAATTATCGGAAAAGTTGAAAAAACTATCTCTTCAGAAATAGGGGAAACATTTCCGTTATAGTCCACAGTTCTCATAGCAAGATAATAAACTTGATTAAGCTGGAGATTAGTCAAAACAGTATTATTCACAACTGGAAAAGCTAACTCTTCATTGTCTGTATCCAGCCGATTTATCACTGAATAGTTTCCTTGAGAAATTGGAGAGAGTGAATATAAAATCTCATAAGAATAAAAATCATAACAAGGGGCAATATCCCACATTATAGCATTTCCTCCTCCACCATAGAATCTTCTGATATTTGTCGGTGCTTGTGGATCAGTTAGATCATCAAACACCACCCAATCCCCAACAGCCTCCGTTAATGCATCAATAAAAGGCTGATAATAGTCTGACATTTTTGCATAGCGCTGATTAAGGTTCCAGCTATTTATATAAGAATTATATCCATAAAACAACTTAAAAGACTCACCAGTTTGTTCATAACAGTTGGGTAGCTCATCAAACTCAACGTGGAAGAAAGGACTAAACACATCCCAATCACTATAATTATCTGTACTATAGTTGTCATGAAATGACTCTGGATATCCAGGTAAATCAACATTATCACTTATCGTTATAGAATCATGATAAGTAGTAGGATAAAAATAGTTATGTACACTATAATAATCCTTAACAGTTACGATAGTATTATTACCAATCGTGCCCGGAGGTATAACAACATAATCAGTATTTTGTATCACATCTTGGCGTAGAGGAGAAAAGTCTCTAATAGGTATTCCTGCAGGTCTTCTATATTGCCCTGGTGATATCTGACAACTCGCTCTCTCGGGATGTGAATTCCAATCGTAGGAATGTAACTGAACCGATAACTCGCGTCGATCATAATCCTCTCTAATTTTATCACAAGCTTTTGCATAAAAATAATTAAATGGGTGGTTAGAATTTCTCGTAGGGTCACTATAAGACTTATTATTAGAATAATTTCCATAACCATTCCACATCACTTCTCTCCCACTACCATTTATCATCAGATATTGGGCACCTAATTCCATAAAACTTTGAACAGCCATATAGGGAGAGATAAAATCATCATTCGGGTGTGGTGCAGTTACTACGATAGGGTTCGGATTTGTTGTTCGGTAGATAAAAATACCCCAACCAAAATCGAATGAACCTGTTTCGTCATCATAGGAAGGACTTGTTCCATTATTATCTATGTAGTTATTATTAAGATTTTCTCGTAGCATATAGTAGATATCTTCCCCGTCAGTTAATTCCACAACAGAATAAGGAATATTATTTTGGACTAGTAACAAATGTGCTTCATTATATTGTCCAGCAAAAAAGTAATCTACAGCATCTTCCCAAACTTCTGTCTGCTCCTCTGAAGGTAAGGTAAATTGTCCAAACCCTTCAGTCTGTCTATCATAAGGAGCATACATATTATAGCCCTCTTCAGCAATTCCCTCTACTATATGTGACTCCCACTTATCATAAGCACAGTTGGGCTCACTTGAAAAAAAGAAATTGAATAAATCTCCATTCTCGATAATTATTGAGTTAAGCTGAATCAAAGTTAACAAAACAATAAAAATTAAATATACTTTTTTCATATTTACTCCCAAGAGAAGCTTTGTGTTAGTAGGTTAAGTTAAGTTACCTTTTTAAAAATTAATTGATATAACTATTTCAGTTACTAATAAATAGACTTATTAATTAACAGTCAAGCATAAAAATAAATAATATTCATTTTTTCCTACTTCACTTAGATGAAGGATCATTTTTTTTACAATTGGTCTCTTTTATAGAAAATTTAAAAATACACGCTTTCGTTTGGTTTGGTGATATCTACAGAGTAAAACAACAACTTGATGTCTTTTGAAATTTTCCCTAGACGACCAGAGCTGGGTAAAGTAGCCTTAACACATACCTTTTTTCCAAAAAGTATGGCGTAATCATCTCCTTTACTATCTCGATAAATCATCGATGTTTTATCGGGATACTTCAAGGGAAGACCTAACAAACAATGCACTTTACTATATTAATCTACTACTAAATCCTTGTTAAAAAATACAGTACCAACAAAAAAAAGGACCTTTTCAAGTCCTTCTTTTGTTAAATTAATTCTTTATCAAAAATCTCACTTCAAAGCGAGATGGTCAAAATCTAAATTAATATCTGTTTGTTGTTCTGCGTCTTGGTCTGTCATCTCTTGGACGATCTTCTCTAGGACGAGCTTCATTAACTTTGATGCCTCTACCCA
>Ga0265294_10010188_pt1 | contig 10726 bp, 12 predicted proteins | sample MunlanPumphouse3_FD_192504 | JGI IMG/M metagenome (GOLD analysis project Ga0265294, IMG submission 192504) | Groundwater microbial communities from a municipal landfill in Southern Ontario, Canada - Pumphouse #3 | ecosystem: Environmental > Aquatic > Deep subsurface > Groundwater | place...
AAAAAGGTTGATAAAATTGTAGGCCCGGGTAACGAATATGTTACTGAAAGTAAACGACAGCTTTTCGGTGAGGTCGATATTGATATGCTTGCCGGCCCGTCCGAAGTAGTTATATTGGCATCTAAAGAAACAAATATTGATTATATATGTGCTGATCTTGAAGCTCAGATGGAGCATCATAATGGTGTAGGTATAGTTATTACTAATTCACGTAAGATCATACGTGAACTTAGAGACAAACGATTTAATGGATTCGCTTTACGTGTTAAAAATCTTGAGGAAGGCTGTGATGTCGTTAATCGGATAGCGCCTGAACATCTTGAGATATTGACGAAAAAACCGCTGCCTTTATTAAAGAAAATAACAAATGCCGGTGCTGTTTTCTTGGGTGAATATACACCTGTCGGGTTAGGCGATTATACCGCGGGACCGAGCCATATTTTACCTACGGGCGGTACATCCAGATTTTTCTCGGCGTTATCTACTCGTGAATTTATGAAAGAAATGCATATTATGCAGTATACTAAAAAGGCTTTACAGGAAGAAGCTCCTGTTGTTGAAGCTATCTCTTCTCTTGAAGGTATGGTGAAACATTATCAGAGTATAAAAAAACGTTTAGAGACCTAATAAGTATAAAAAGATAAGGCTGCCAATAAAAGGAGAATTTAATATGCGAAAAGCCCGGATAGAACGTAAAACAAATGAAGTGGATATAACAGGGAGTATCAACATCGATGGTTCAGGAAAAACCGATATCAATGTAGGGGCAGAGCCGTTAAATCATTTGCTTACTTTATTCGCGTTCCATGGTTTATTTGACCTTGAGATAAAGGCCGGAGGTGACCTTCAGCATCATATAATTGAGGATACTGCGATTGCGTTGGGAAAAGCCCTCAAATCGGCGTTAGGCGAGAAGACGGGCATTAACCGCTATGGGTGTTTCACTATGGTTATGGATAAAGTCGCGGTTGAAACGGCAATAGATATTAGCGGACGCCCTTCGTTCTGTTTAAAAATTACTGATAATGGATTTGCCGAGGTGAATAATGTATTGGAAACAGGGACTTTTGATGATTCCAGTTTTACATATAAGCAGGCGGAGGACTTTCTCGAAAGCTTTCTTCAGCACGCGGGTATTAGTATGGTATGTGTTATTAAATCCGGGCAAGGCGATCTACATCATATACTTGAGTGTTTGTTTAAGGGGTTTGCTAAGGCATTAGCACAAAGCATATTGATAGAACCGAGACGTTTAGGTGTTCCTTCAACTAAAGGGATTATAGATTAAAGACGATATAAATGAAAGTTGTAATAGTAGATTACGGTATGGGTAATTTGGGCAGTGTTAAGAACGTTTTAATCAAGGCGGGTATAAACGCTGTTATAACTGAATCGAAAGAAATTATAAGAAAAGCCGATAAATTGATTTTTCCGGGTGTGGGGCATTTCGGAGAATGTGTCAGACAATTGAGAAAGCGCGAGCTTGTTTCTGTGATAAAAGAGATGATAAAACGTGGTGTCCCGATTTTAGGGATTTGTGTCGGTATGCAGCTTTTATTGGAAGAAAGTGAGGAAGCACCCGGACTGAAAGGATTGGGTGTCATAAAGGGTAAAGTAAAAAAATTCAAAGGGGAGATTGTTATACCTCATATGGGCTGGAGCAAAGTAAGGTTTCCCGGCAACAGACGTGAGAAAAAATACAGATTGTTTAGCGGAACAAAAGATAATAATTTTTTTTATTTTGCTCATTCTTACTATTGTGTACCCGAAAAAAAAGCTGTTCTTGCTGTTACGGATTATGGTAAAGAATATGTTTCGGCTATGTATAAAGATAATATCTGGGCAGTACAATTTCATCCTGAAAAGAGTCAGTCAGCCGGTTTGAAGATTATAGAGAATTTTGTTCAATATTGTAAATAAGGGATATTTTTCATGAAGATAGTACCTGCAATAGACTTATATGACGGTAAAGTAGTTCGTTTATTTAAAGGCCGGCAGGAAGATATGACGGTGTATAGTGATGATCCGGTTAAAACAGCTTTAGATTGGGAAAAATACGGAGCAAAATATATACATATAGTTGATCTATCTGCGGCTTTTGGTAAGTCCGATAATCGTCAGATCGTAAAGCGTATAGTAGAAGAAACCGGCCTTAAGGTTGAGTTTGGCGGAGGGATAAGAACCATATCTGAGATGGAAGAATTATTAGGATATGGTATAGACAGGCTTGCGTTAGGGACAATGATCACTGACGAGACCTTTCTTGATGCGGCTATATCACGTGTAGGCGCGGAAAAAATAGTCATTAGCCTTGATGTTTTTAATTCTCACCTGGCTGTTGACGGATGGCGGAAGAACACTGCTACCGGCAGTTTGGATATTTTGAAAAAACTAGAAGGTAAGGGTATAAAATGGGTTGTCTATACTGATATCTCGCGGGACGGCACATTAGCAGGCCCGAACATTAAAGAGGCACAAACTCTTATGGCTCAAACAGATATGAATTTTGTACTTTCAGGGGGTGTGTCGTCTACAGAGGACTTATACAATATTAAAGAGGCTATGCCGGCTCTTTGGGGTGTAATAGTCGGTAAGGCTTTTTATGAGAACAGGATAAATATAGAAAATATTAATATTGACAATTTTTAAACTTATGTTATAAAAGATGTCTATGAAAACTACTAAATTTTTTAATAATGAAGCTCGTGAATGGGTGTTGATTGATGCAAAAGACAAAGTATTAGGTCGTTTATCCACGCGTATTGCTAAGATACTGCAGGGTAAGGATAAACCCACATATACGCCAAACGCATTGGTAGGTGACAAAGTTATTGTTATCAATGCGGACAGAGTGCGTCTTACAGGCCGTAAGGTTAACCAAAAGATATATGATAAATATACAGGTTATCCCGGCGGGCGTCGAGAGATCACTTATAAAGAATTAAGAGAGAAGAACCCTACAAAAGTATTATATGAATCTGTAAGTGGTATGTTGCCTAAGAATTGGCTGGGCAAACAAATGAAAAAAAGTTTAAAAATATATGCCGGTGAGCAGCATGACCATATCGCTCAAAATCCAACGGTAAAGGAAGTTTAAAATTATGTCAAATCAATCGTTAAAAAGTGTTTATATTGCGACAGGCAGAAGAAAAGAAGCTATAGCAAGAGTTAGGGTCAAACCTAACGGAAAAGGTAAAATAACTGTTAACGGCAGAGATTATGATAAATATTTTTGCACTATTGACCAACAGATGCAGATAATAAAGCCTTTTAACGTTCTTGAACAACAAGATCAGAAATTTGATGTTACGATCAATGTAAGCGGCGGTGGTAATTCGGGTCAAGCCGGTGCGGTTTGTCTTGGTATATCGCGTTGTCTTGTTGAGATGGATCCTGCATTAAGGCCTGTTTTACGTAAAGAAGATCTTCTTACCCGCGATCCCCGTGTAAGAGAACGGAAGAAGTTCGGACATAAAGGCGCACGAAAGAGCTTCCAGTGGACCAAACGTTAAGCGTTTAGTCAATCAAAGTTTTAGTTCGGTTATCGACCATATTATTGTTTATCCCAAACAAGCATAGTTGCTTTATGATTGTTTATTATATAATCAATAAATAATATTCTTTTTTTACATTTTCTTGTTTCAGCAGTGTTGCCCTTGGCGAACAATCAATTTCTATTAATGGAAATAACGAGTTTTTTGTATCTTAAAAATAATCTCCCTGTCAGAAATCTCATTCAAATCTCCGGTAAATAATCTACGGGCATGAGAATGACTAATATAATTTGCTTTTTAACTAATAAGATTATATACTTATATGGTGGGGTTATATGTATAAAATAAAGCAATCAGTAACATTAATTGAAGTCCTTGTGGCTACTGTGATAATATCCAGTGTCCTTGTTTCATTAATGACAGTGACTGTTTTTTCGCAGGCCATATTAGCCAGAGGTTTGCGGCGATTGCAGGCTGTATCTGAGTCTGACGGTATTTTGGAACATGCGGTATTTGATATGGACTATGCCAGCGTGGTGACGGATGCTGAAATAGTATCGGGTGATCCGCTTTTTCCTGACGATTCCGCTTTTTATGATAATTCCACAGGAGTGGTTAGTTTTGATGCTTCCCGTTCTATAACCGTTACGGTTGAGACAGTCCCGGACACGGCGGCCGGAGTGCCGTATCTTTTGTGGTCTAGTTTGTCGCCGACCATGCCGTCTATAAATGCCGGATTTAATTATAAAGATATTGAAGTTGATTTTACATGGACAGAACCCTATCTTAAGGAGTCTGAAACAAGGACGCTTATAGCAAGTAAAATTGAAGAATGAAAAAATCTATAGTTTTGATTATTATTATCGGACTTTCTTTAGTGGCGGCAATATACGCGGCTACTACGTTGCGGTTGACCTATAACAGATATAGATTGATAAAAAACCGCATAGATTTTATTGAACTAAAAAATGCGGCACATTCTATGCTTACCTTTGTTAGAGGGTCAATTGATGAGTTGTATGCGATGGACCGTGATTATAGTTATACCACGACTTGTTTTTTTGGGCCGGACGAAGATATTGAAACGACGGCAACAATTTCCGGTGACCCTGCTGATATGGATATTTTTAACGTTGTTATTGTCGCAAAGACCGGTATAGCAGAGACCGATGATGTTCAATTGACGGTTGACTTTGATTCAGGGATAATTACTTATTATGATCTGAAGCGGATTGAATAAGATATATTTTAACAGTTCTTTTATTTTGGTGTTATTACGGTAAAATATCAAATGGATATATGATAGATATTTTTTAGTATTTCAAGGAGGTAACATATGTTTTCTATAAAAAAAGCGATAACATTATTAGAGGTTTTGATTGCGTCGGTATTGTTAGGTGTAGTATTTAGTGCATTTTTTGCGGTAATCAATAAGAACAATCAGGTATTCAAAAAGACGGATATTGCAGGTATACAGCAGACAGATCTTGCTTATGCTACAAGGTTTATATCTGATGAGGTCAGTAATTCGTATTCAATGTCTGTTGAAGATTCAAATCAGACTTTGTTGTTGAATGATGCTGACGGTAATCCTGAACGGAAGTTTTATTTGGTATCTGATAGTGGTAATTTTAATCTTATGTTTTGCGAAATGAATGCATCTGCTGAGTGTATTGAGGCGACAAAGACACTTCTTGCTAAAAATGTTGACGTAACGTTTAAGAACAGAGTCGACAGTTCGGTTACTGTTGATTTTGATATGTTGAGTTTTTATGTCAGCTCAAAGACTGAATGGGAGCAGGAGGATATGGAAGATAAACCATCACCTACCGAAATAAAGTCAAAATTACAAGATATACCTAATATGGTTGTTGTAAGACGTTTGGATAAAAGTAATAATTTCATAAAAGATTATTTTACTTTAAAAGATGCTCTTTCAGAAGCCAATACCGACAGTGCCGGAAATGTTTTGATCAACTCCGAAGATATACTTCTTTGTGTGGGGAATACAGTAACAGGTATAGGTTTTGAAGATGGCGTTTTTAAAGAAAATGCTTTAGATATAGACAACAAAACTTTAACGATTAAGGGTGGTTACGGAGCATTTGACCTTATTAATACTTCTGATATACCGGCCCGTGATGTTACAAACAACAGAACATATATTGATGGCGACGGGTCTGCATTGTTTAATATTGATGCTGGTCCGAGCGTTATAACCGTTGTCTTTGATGGTATCTTATTTCGTAAGTCAAGCTCGGCAATTGCTGTTCCTGATCCGGGTTCAGGGAGCAACGTTACAGTATCGATAAATCAATGTAAATTTGAGGATAATACTTACGATATAGAGATTAATTGGCCGGATTCGAGACTTGAGATTTCTGACAGCAGATTTTCAGGTCAAATAGTTAAAGAATCTAATTAATCTTTCTGCCAAAGGCGGACCCGCCTAAATAAAATAATGGTGTGGCGGGTAGTCGTTAGGTGATAGTCTTTAGTTTTGAGTTAACCTTAGGCTAATTGGATAAAATGGGAAAATAGTAGTAAAGGGCCGGAAATATCCGGTCCTTTTTTTTTGAGAAATAAAACGTCGATGCATTTGATTAATTAGGAGTAATTTGTTTTTTTACTTAAAAACAAATTATCTAATGGCTAAAGACCAGCGGCTAATAAAATCTGTTATTACTAAGTCAAGATGTTAACTTTTCACCATGTAGTATAAAGGGGACAGCGCCCTTTTATATGTCTTTCAGAAGCGAGCGTGGAATTAAAAAAGTGGGTGCAGAATAGCAGGGCCTGACCCTATCTTAAAAGAATTTCTTGAGTTTAAACTTTCGTGATATGGATTACTCTTCACTTGAAAAGCTAATTTGAAAGCGTATTTTTGAAATAAATAATATATTGGGTGCTACAATAAGCGACCAATTCCAACCCGGGGATGGAATTGGTCGGAATAGTTTTAAGCTGTGATAAAAAGGTGTTCAGGCAGATTCAGGTTGTTGCAATAGCCGCACGAATATAGGAGGGCGCGTTATAAATAGAATTTTTTAGGATATGCCAATAACAAAAGAGGAAAACGCTTATTTAGAATTTGCGAATGAATCTTGACACTATCCAATGGCTAATATATCTTGACAAGCCCTTTGTTATGGGGTAAGTTATTTTACTTTATATTAGGATTATTATGATTACTCCAATTAAGCACATTTTAAGCGAGATCGAGGCTGGCCGGCCGGTTATTGTCGTTGATGACGAAGATCGTGAAAATGAGGGTGATATAGTCGTTGCCGCACAGTTTGCTACTCCTGAGATAATAAATTTCATGATAACTCAAGGCCGCGGGCTTGTCTGTGTGCCTATGGACAGTTCAAGAATAGAGCTGCTTGGGCTTGAGCCTATGCGTTATGAGAACGACGATCCGTTCAAGACGGCATGGACGGTATCAGTAGACGCGGCTAAAGGTGTTACTACAGGTATATCGGCACATGACAGGGCAAAGACTGTGCAGGTACTTATTGATGATACCAGTATCCCAAAAGATTTAAATAAACCCGGTCATATTTTTCCTTTAAAAGCAAAGCCCGGAGGTGTTTTAGTAAGGTCCGGGCATACAGAGGCGGTGGTGGATCTTGCCAGGCTGGCAGGTCTTAAGCCGGCAGGGGTTATATGCGAAATAGTGAATGACGATGGTACTATGGCCAGAATGCCGGACTTGATCAAGTTCTCAAAACGGCATAATATTAAGATGTGCACTATTGCTGATCTTATCGAATATAGGCGTCAAAAAGAAAGGTTAGTCAATCTGGTCTCAAAAGTAAATCTGCCTACCGAATTTGGGGATTTTGATCTTTATCTCTATGAGACGGTAGATAGTAAAGAGGAACATGTTGCTCTTGTTAAGGGCGAAATAACTTCAGATCCGCTTATTGTTAGAGTACATTCTGAATGTCTCACGGGTGATGCTTTTATGTCTAAACGTTGTGATTGCGGCATACAATTACATGATGCCATGCGTATTATAGCGCGCAAGGGCGGCGTTGTGCTTTATATGCGTCAGGAAGGCCGCGGTATAGGGCTTAAAGCTAAGATGAAAGCTTATGAATTGCAGGACAATGGTGCTGATACGGTACAGGCAAATGAAATGCTTGGGTTTTCTGCTGATCTAAGACATTACGGCATAGGTGCTCAAATATTGGTAGATCTAGGTGTGAAAAAAATACGGTTATTAACTAATAACCCGAAAAAAATAGTCGGGCTTGAAGGTTATGGACTTGAAGTGACCGAAAGAATAGGGATAGGCGCGGATAAATGTGAGCATAATTCGCGGTATCTAGATACTAAAAAAGCGAAATTGGATCATATTATATAAAAAACACCTGTATTTTATACTTGAATAAACAGATGATAGTAATAAAATACATATGGATAAGGAGGCACTTAATATGAAAGAAATTAAAGGTATGTTCGCGGGTAAAGATAAAAAAATCTCTATTGTTATTTCACGTTTTAATGAATTTATCAGTAACGAGCTTTTATCCGGATGTATTGATACTTTAAGTAAAGCTGGTGTTGATAATAAGAACATAACTGTTATTTGGGCGCCGGGCGCGTTTGAAGTGCCGCAGGTAATAAACCTTATTGATGCTAAAAAAACGGATGCTGTTATAGCGTTAGGTGCGGTGATAAGAGGTGACACGCCGCATTTTGATTATGTAGCCTCTGAGGTTTCTAAAGGGATAGCGAAATTGTCTTTGGATAAGAAACTTCCGATAATTTTTGGAGTTGTTACCGCTGATACCGTTGAGCAGGCTATAGAGCGTGCAGGGACTAAGCAGGGTAATAAGGGGCGTGATGCGGCATTGGCCGCGTTAGAGATGACGGATATATATAGAGAATTGAAAAAGTAATAAAAAGATATCGGCTCTTATTAAATTTAATCTTTGTTAGGTGTTAGAATGCGTGTTAGGACTAAAGCTAGGGAAGTGGCGTTACATTTGTTGTATCAATTTGAGATCTGCAAACAAGATATCTCCGTGCTGACTGATAAGTATCTCGATGAATATCCTCAAAAAGAAGAAGTCGAAAGTTTCTCGCGGTTACTGGTTTCTGAGATAATAGCTAATATTGAATACATTGATGCGATGCTGTCTAAATATGTAAAAAATTGGCAGATCGACAGAATGGCGGTTATTGACCGTAATGTTTTAAGAATAGGCTGTTGTGAGCTTTTATTTATTAAGGATGTTCCTCCTAAGGTAGCAATAAATGAAGCGATAGAACTTGCCAAACGTTTTGGTGATCTTGATTCTCCGCGTTTTACTAACGGTATCTTAGATAAGATATATAAGATGGAACAGGAGGAGATAGATAGACGGAAAGATCCTTCTAAGAATTAATTTTTAACAGTTAAAAATCAATTAACTATTTTATGGCGCGTATATGCGATTTACATATTCATTCCGATCTTTCCGACAGCGATATGCCTGTGGAGGAAATCTTTAAAACTGCAGTTGACAATAAGGTTGATTGTATTTCTTTAACTGACCATGATACGCTGGACGGCATAGATTCAGCTTTTAGGTGTTCAAAAAAATATGATATTGAATTTATCCCCGGTATTGAAATAAGTGCTCAGCATTTTGATAGTGAAATACATATTCTTGGTTTTTTCATAGACCATTTAAATAAAAAATTTTTGGATATATTGGCAGAGATGCGTGTTTTACGAATACAGCGGTTAGTTGAGATGGTAGATAAACTTAATGAGTTAGGTGTCGCTGTCAGTAAGCCGGATTTTTTAGAATTTATCAAAGGTGTTGTTCCGACAAGGCTGCATCTGGCGATTTATCTTATTCAACGAGGGTATACCAGAGATATGAAAGAGACTTTTGATAAGTATATTGGTGTGAATAAGCCGGCATACAGCGGTGGTTTTAAATATTCTGTTAAAGAAGTCATTGCCGCGATACGGGATGCAGGTGGTTTGAGTTTTATAGCACATCCGCATATGTTAACTGATCAGCGGTTAGTGGAAGAATTTATCGGGTATGGCCTGGACGGTATAGAAGTACAATATCGTAATATGCCGCAACGGTTAAGGACGGTATACGATAAATATGTATTTGAAAAAAAACTTTTACGGTGCGGCGGGTCTGACGCGCACGGTAGTTATAAAAAATATGCGGCGATCGGATCTGTCAATATTCCTTATGATTGGGTTCAGGAGATGAAAGAAAGACTTGAGAACAATGACTAAAGCAAACCAAGATATAGAATATATGCACTTAGCACTGGGCCTGGCAGCCAAAGCCAAAGGTAAAACATTGCCTAACCCGCTTGTCGGTGCCGTTATAGTCAAGAATAATAAGGTTATAGGCACGGGTTATCATAAAAAAGCCGGCAGCGCTCATGCTGAGATAGAGGCGATAACGCATTGTACAGATTCTGTTAAAAATTCATGTCTATACGTTACTCTTGAGCCGTGCGCGCATTATGGCAGGACTCCGCCGTGTGTAGATGCAATAATTGCCAATGGTATAAAACGTGTTGTCATAGGATGTAAAGACCCTAACCCTAAAGTTAATGGCCGGTCCATATGCAAAATGCGTTCTGCCGGGATAGAGGTTGTGACGGGTGTTTTAAAAACGGAAGCAGCTAAACTTAACGAAGTATTTTTTAAAAATATAAAAAAATATTTACCTTTTGTCGCAGGTAAGATAGCCCAGAGCATCGATGGTAAATCGGCGACTTATATTAACGATTCCAAATGGATAACAGCCATTAAGGCGCGGCAGTATGCACGTTCGTTACGAGATGAGTATGGCGCGGTGCTTGTCGGTATAAACACTGTGATGGCGGACGACCCATCGCTTAAGGGTTTGAAGACGGTGCCGTACAAGATCATAATTGATAAAGACCTTAAGATTAATCCGGGCGTGAAGTTATTAAACGAATTTCCGGATAAAGTTATTTTATTTACAGCTAAGACACGTTCGTCTAAAATAAAGAATATCCCAGAACAAGTGAAGATCGTTGAGCTAAAAGAACATGATATTGCTACTAATACAGAATATATCTTAAAAAAACTTTTTGCACTTGGCATATATTCGGTTTTTATTGAGGGCGGTTCAAAGACGCTGGGTGCTTTCTTTGATGCCGGCATGGTCGATAAAGCTTATTTTTTTATTGCGCCGAAGATAATCGGCGGTCAGAACGCATTGCCTTCAATAGGC
>Ga0265294_10010189_pt1 | contig 10726 bp, 8 predicted proteins | sample MunlanPumphouse3_FD_192504 | JGI IMG/M metagenome (GOLD analysis project Ga0265294, IMG submission 192504) | Groundwater microbial communities from a municipal landfill in Southern Ontario, Canada - Pumphouse #3 | ecosystem: Environmental > Aquatic > Deep subsurface > Groundwater | place...
GGATCTCATTGCCGGCAAGTGTTCGCAGCGAGTATATCCTGTAGGTCGTCTGGACAAACAGACAACCGGAGTACTGCTTCTTACAAATGACGGAGAGATGGCAGACAATCTTACTCATCCTTCAAACATGCACAAAAAGATTTATCATATTGTTCTTGACAAAAATCTCAGCGGAAGCGATTTCAATGCAATTCTTGAAGGAATTACGCTGGATGACGGTCCTGTACATGCCGATTCCCTTGCATATGTAGATGGAGAGAAGAGCGAAGTAGGACTTGAAATTCACTCAGGACGAAACCGTGTTGTAAGAAGAATATTCGAACATCTGGGATACAAAGTAAAAAGACTCGACAGGGTGTTCTTTGCAGGTCTTACAAAGAAAAATTTAAGAAGAGGACAGTGGCGTTTCCTCACCGAACTGGAAATTTCTATGCTAAAAATGGGAGCCTATGAATAACCTGCCTGCGGCAAATAAAATTCATAAATCGGGATTTGTCAACATTATCGGTAATCCGAATGTTGGCAAATCTACGCTTATGAATGCTCTTGTGGGGGAAAGGATATCAATAGTTACAGCCAAGGCTCAGACTACCCGCCACAGGATAATGGGAATAGTAAACGGAGAAGATTATCAGATAGTCTACTCCGATACCCCTGGCATACTCAAGCCAAGCTACAGGCTTCAGGAGAGTATGATGAATTTCGTAGATACAGCTATTGGAGATGCCGACATAATTCTTTATGTAACAGATGTTGTCGAGCAAAGCACCAAAAACGAGGAGTACATCGAGAGACTAAGCAAAGTAAGTTCTCCTGTTATTCTTGTGATAAATAAAATTGACATCAGCAATCAGAAGGATATCGAGGAGTTGTATGCTAGATGGAAAGAATTATTGCCTAAGGCGGAGATATATCCTATCTCGGCAATAGAAAAATTTAATACAGACACTCTGTTCAACAGAATTCTTGAGCTTATTCCGGAAAGTCCTGCATGGTACGACAAAGATGTACTCACAGACAGGAATCTTCGGTTTTTTGCTTCAGAAATAATAAGGGAGAAAATCTTACTCAACTACGACAAGGAGGTCCCCTATTCTACTGAAGTTGTAATCGAAATGTTCCAGGAAGAGGGCGGTTTGTACAAAGTTGATGCAGTAATATATGTAATGAGAGATTCCCAAAAGGGGATAATTATCGGGAAAGGCGGTTCTGCATTGAAAAAAGTAGGAACGGAAGCTCGAAAAGATATGGAATCATTTTTTGAAAAAAAGGTTTTTTTGCAGATATTTGTAAAGGTTAATTCGGACTGGAGAGAGGATAAGAGAAAACTCCGTCAGTTCGGTTACATACAAGATTAGATAAAAGACAAAATAAAGAATGAGTACCCCCGATCTTGACTTTGAATTAGAAGCGACAGACGACCCAATCGACAACACCGAATCTTCCGAAAGCAGTAAATACGACAAACTTATTAATGAGGGCGACAAAAAGTACAAGCTCACGGGTATGTACAAAGAGTGGTTCCTTGATTATGCTTCGTATGTAATTCTGGAGAGGGCGGTTCCTCACATCAATGACGGTCTTAAACCAGTTCAGCGACGGATTCTCCATGCGATGAAAAGGATGGACGACGGCCGGTACAATAAGGTTGCCAACATAATTGGTTCCACAATGCAGTTCCACCCTCACGGGGACGCGTCTATCGGAGATGCACTGGTTCAGCTGGGTCAGAAAGATTTGCTTGTCGACTGCCAGGGAAACTGGGGTAATACTCTTACTGGCGACAGTGCCGCAGCTCCTCGTTATATAGAGGCAAGGCTCAGCAAATTTGCCAATGAAGTCGTTTTCAATCCGAAGACTACAGAATGGATGAACTCCTATGACGGAAGGAATCAGGAGCCAGTGAGCCTCCCTGTTAAATTTCCGCTTCTTCTTGCACAGGGTGTCGAAGGTATTGCGGTGGGGCTTGCTTCAAAAATTCTTCCTCACAATATTAACGAACTCATTGATGCCTCAATATCGTACTTAAATAACCGCGAGTTTACCATATTTCCCGACTTTCCAACCGGAGGTCTGGCAGATTGCAGTAAATACAATCAGGGGTTAAGGGGTTCTGTGGTTAAGGTAAGGGCAAAAATCAGCAAACTCGACAAAAAGACTCTTGTCATAACTGAAATACCTTTTGGGCTTACAACATCCAAGCTCATTGAGTCTATTCTAAAAGCAAACGATAAAGGAAAAATAAAAGTTCGTAAAGTTGACGACAACACCTCAAGCGGTGCCGAAATTGTTGTCCATCTGCATAACGAAGTATCTCCCGATAAAACAATAGATGCTCTGTATGCATTCACCGATTGCGAAACTTCAATTTCTCCTAATTCATGCGTTATCCGCGAAAAACATCCATGCTTTATTGGTGTGGATGAGATTCTGATTCACAATACCGAACACACAAAGTCTCTTCTTAAAAGAGAATTGGAAATACGACTTGATGAGCTTGAAGAGTCATGGCACTACAACTCTCTGGAGAAAATTTTCTTTGAACAAAAGATTTATCGCCTTCTGGAAGAGAAAGCAGCAAGCTGGGAAGAACAACTCCGCAACATAGAGGCAGAACTTCTCAAATATCAGAGCTTGCTCAAAAAGCAGATATGTCGTGAAGATGTTCTCAGGCTGGTTGAGAAACCTGTTAGAAAGATATCTGTCTTTGATGTTAAGGCACTTGAAGATAGTATTCAAAAAATTGAAGCAGAAATGGAAGAGGTTAAGGCAAACCTTGAAAATCTCAACGACTATTCAATCAAATATTTTCTGCAGCTAAAGAAAAAATATGGCCATAAGTTCCCGCGCAAAACAGAGCTATCCAACTTCGAAACCATTGAGGCAACAAAAGTAATTGCCACCAATGCCAAACTCTATGCAAACAGGGCAGAGGGATTTGTGGGGATGGATCTCAAACGCGACGACAATGCCGAATTTGTATGCGAATGTTCCGATATAGACGATATAATTGTTTTCCTTAGCACCGGCAAGTACATTGTTACAAAGATTGCCGAAAAAGCTTTTGTGGGAAGAGGAATCATTCATGTAGGCATTTTCAAGAAGAACGACGAGAGAACAATATACAATACTGTTTACCGTCACGGCAAAAATGGCGAAGTATATGTTAAGAGATTTGCCGTTACAGGTGTTACAAGGGACAAAGAGTATGACCTCACTCAGGGAAAAGATGGAAGTTCAGTTCTTTGGTTTACCGATAATCCAAACGGAGAAGCCGAAATTCTTAAAATATTCCTTAAGCCGAGACCAAAACTCAAAAAACTTATTTTTGAATATGACTTCGCTACCCTGAACATTAAGGGGAGAGGGTCAATGGGCAATATCCTAAGCAAAAATCCTATCCACAAGATTCAGCTTAAATCAAAGGGAATTTCTCAATTCGGAGGGCAGGCAATATGGTTCGACAAGGACATAAACCGCCTCAACAGTGATTCAAGAGGTCTTTATCTGGGAGAGTATCTGCCTCACGACCATATACTTGTTGTTTGTAAAAATGGTGAATATTACACAACCAATTTTGACTTGAGCAACAGATACCAGGGAGATATTCAGATAGTTGAAAAGCTTGATACCCATAAAATTTTCACTGCAGTATATTTTGACGGGGAACAGAACTGTTTTTACATCAAGCGATTTGCATTTGAACCAAACGATAATATTGTAACCTCGTTTATATCCGACAGCCCGGGCAGTTATCTGCACGAATTGACCACAGACAAATATCCTCAGCTTGAAATTAAATTCGACGGCAAGCACTCAAAAAGAGCTTCGGAAATAATTGATGTGAACGAATTCATTGCAGGCAAGAGCTACAGAGCAAAAGGCAAAAGACTCACAACATTTGAAATTGGAACAATAAAGTTCATCGAACCGCTTGAAAAAGAGACTGAATTTAACGGAAACGGAATTGAATTCGAACTTGTAGTTGAAAACGGAGATTTGGCATCTGAGTCTGAGAACGGAGACAATTCAGAAAGTATTACCCCGGATTCCGATAAGAACATATCACCTACATTGTTTTAGCATTTTACTATGATTATTTGCTTAACAGGTTTTATGGGTGTTGGCAAAAGTACTATTGCCGAGCAGCTCTCCAGGCATCTTTTTTGCAGGCACATCGACCTTGACAAAGCCGTAGAGGTTTCCGAAGGATTATCCGTAGAACAGATTTTCTCACTCAGGGGAGAGTCTTTTTTCAGGGAGGCCGAAGAGAAAATCCTTAATGATATAGTCACAAAAAATAGTGAAAAGGTATTGGTCCTATCACTCGGGGGCGGAGCTCTAATTTCCGAAAAGAACCGCAGAATACTGAAAGATAATGCCTATTGCATATATCTTAGAGCATCTGTGGAAAACATTATTTCCAGACTCACACACGCCAAAAAAACACGTCCTCTTATTAAAGATAAATCCGAAGAAGATCTCAACATAGAAATAAGAAGACTATTCTCTGTGAGAGAAAGCGGATATGAAAGTTCTGCTGATTATGTCCTGGAGATGGATAAGAAGACGATTCACGACATTCTGTCGGAAATACTGGGAGTTATATAATTTCTTCCCGCAATTTAATATCCCTTACTCTTAATTGAATATTTGCAATACCCCTGTAATAGTTTTCTGCTATTGAGTAGCAGATATCCACCGGATTGCCGGATCTGAGATGATCAAAGTGTTCCGCACGGTTAAAAGCTATCGCAGATATTTGCCTGTGAGGTTCATCCTCCTGAATAAGTTCCAGTTTGAGGTGACCGGCATCTGTACCTACTCTCCTGCCATTTCCGTTATCATATACATTTTGAGTAATGAATACCGGGGACATGTTCCCTGGCCCGAAAGGCTGAAATTGCTTAAGTATCCTAAAAAACTTAGGAGTAATTTGCTTGAATTCCAGGAACGTATCTATATTAATTATAGGTGTGAGTATCTCGGCAGTAATTTTACTCTTTACAAAATCTTCAAACCTTGAACAGAATATTTCGAAGTTTGATTCTTTAAGCGTAAGGCCAGCTGCATACATGTGACCACCAAAGTTCTCAAGAAGGTCTGCACAGCTTTCTATTGCCTCATAAAGGTCAAATCCGGGAATGCTCCTTGCAGAACCGGTAATGAATCCGTTAGATTTTGTAAGAACAATTGTAGGACGGTAATATGTCTCAACAAGTCTTGAAGCAACTATCCCGAGTACCCCTTTATGCCATATCGGGTTATATAAGACAGTAGAATTTCTTGTTGCAAAATCCGCTGCGGTAGCCGTCATTTCAATCGCTTCAATTGTTATTTCACGGTCTATGCTCTTCCTGTCGTTGTTGTGTGTATTGATTGTATCTCCGATACTTTTTGCCTCGTCATCGTTACGGCTGATGAGTAAGTCAACTGCTGTCTTTCCGGACTCCATCCGGCCCGCAGCGTTTATTCTCGGCCCGATTTTGAAAACTATATCGTCAATAGTTATGACATGCTTTTCAAGCCCCGAAAGTTTAATTATTGAGAGCAGCCCCTTTCTTGGGGATTCATTAAGCTGCTGAAGTCCATAGTGCGCAAGAATTCTGTTCTCTCCTGTCATCAAAACCAAATCCGATGCAATACTTACAACAAGCAGGTCAAGCAGGGGAATAAGCTGAATAAATGGAATGTGTCTTGAAGAGGCAAATGCCTGCATCAATTTGAATCCAACACCGCAACCGGAAAGGTCGTCAAACGGGTAATTGCAGTCCGGCCTTTTTGGGTCAAGGACCGCTATAGCATCCGGAAGTCTTTCATCGGGAAGGTGGTGGTCACAAATTATGAATTCAATTCCCAGAGATTTGGCATACGAAACCTTTTCGATAGCTTTAATGCCACAATCAAGCGCAATAATGAGCGAGTATCCGTTTTCACGGGCCCAGTCTATACCTTTGTACGAAACGCCGTAACCTTCGTCATATCTGTCCGGGATATAGTAACCGATATTGTTGTGCAAATTGCGAAGGAAGGAGAAAACAAGAGCTACTGCCGTCGTTCCGTCTACATCGTAATCGCCGTAAACAAGTATTTTTTCTGAATTTGTGAGTGCGATATCCAGTCTTGCGACTGCTTTATCCATGTCCTTAATAAGGAATGGGTCGTGCAATTCTTCTAATTTGGGGCGAAAAAAAGACTTCGCTTCTGCAAAAGTCTTGATGTTTCTTTGAACTAACAGATTGGAAAGAGCCATATCTATCGCCAGATCCGATGCCAGTTCCCTAACGATTGCCGGGTTTCCCGGTTGCTTTACTATCCATTTTTTATCAATTGCCATATCTTTACAAAGATACAGATTTAATTTCAAAAATTGATAAAAAAAGCTACTTTTGCTACTTAATTCAATCTATAATTCAATGGAATTTACAGAGCTAAACGAGCAGGAGATAATAAGAAGAGAGTCGCTTAAGGCTATACAGGAATTGGGAATAGATCCCTACCCTGCCGAGGCATACGAAATTAATATTACCACAAGCCAGATAAAAGAGCAGTATAATCCGGAAACACCTAATCTGAACAGCATTTCCATTGCAGGAAGGATAATGACAAGGAGAATAATGGGTGCCGCAGCATTTATTGAACTTCTTGACGAAAAAGGCAGGATTCAGGTCTATTTAAAACGAGACGAAATATGTCCCGGTGAGGACAAGACTCTTTACAATACGGTATTCAAGAAACTTTTAGACATTGGAGATATTGTCGGAATTAAAGGATTTGCCTTTATCACACAAACCGGCGAATTATCAATTCATGCAAAGGAGCTTAAAGTACTAAGCAAATCGCTAAGAGTTCTCCCAATTGTAAAGGAAAAAGACGATCAAAAGTATGATGCGTTTTCGGACCCGGAAATGAGATACCGCATGCGTTATGTTGACCTCATCGTTAACCCTGAGGTTCGTGAAACATTTTTGAAGCGTTCAAAAATCATAAATACGATGCGAAACTTCTTCAACGATCACGGCTATATGGAGGTTGAGACCCCTATTCTCCAGCCAATACCCGGAGGAGCGACTGCACGGCCGTTCATAACACATCACAATGCGCTTGACATCCCTCTTTACTTAAGAATAGCAAACGAACTGTATCTGAAAAGACTAATCGTTGGAGGTTACACCGGTGTTTATGAATTTGCAAAGGATTTCCGTAACGAAGGAATGGACAGGACACACAACCCGGAATTTACCGTACTGGAAATTTATGTTGCATACAAGGACTACTTCTGGATGATGGAGTTTGTGGAGCAGATGATTGAAAAAGTTGCTCTTGCAATAAACGAGAAAACTAAACTTACCCTCTGGAACAAGGAAATTGAGTTCAAGGCTCCTTACAGAAGGCTTCCTATGCTTGATGCGATTAAGGAATATGCTGGAGTAGATGTTGCTGGCATGGGAGAAAATGAACTCAGGGCTGTTTGTGAAAAGCTAAATGTTCCAATCAATAAGACTATGGGAGTAGGCAAATTGATTGACGCTTTATTCGGAGAGTACTGCGAAAAGCACCTCATACAGCCAACCTTTATTACAGATTATCCAGTCGAGACTTCGCCGCTCACAAAAAGGCACCGTTCAAATCCGGCTCTCACAGAGCGTTTTGAATTGTTCGTAAACGGCAAGGAGCTAGCCAATGCATATAGTGAGTTAAACGACCCTATTGATCAGCTTGAGCGTTTCAAGGATCAGGTACAGCTTAAAGATAAAGGAGACGACGAAGCAATGTTTATTGATATGGACTTCATACGCGCTCTTGAATACGGAATGCCGCCAACATCGGGCATGGGGATAGGAATAGACAGGCTCACCATGTTCATGACAGATTCCACATCTATTCAGGATGTTCTCTTCTTCCCGCAAATGCGTCCGGAAAACCAAAACGGATAATGTATATAGACCACCTTTCATCGGCTCAGAACCCGAGAATCAAGAACCTGGTTGCACTCAGGGAAAAATCCTCTCTTAGGCGAGAGCAGGGGCTTTTTGTAGTCGAAGGCATGAGGGAGGTTGAGGCTGCTATCGCCGGCGGGTTTGAAATAGACTCCCTTTTTTTTGTACCGGAATTGTTTCCAGAAGAAAAGGCTCAGTTATATATATCCGAAAAATATTTCACTCTCTCCCAATCCATTTATTCCAAAGTTGCCTACAGAGGAACAACGGAGGGGCTCATGGCAATTGCTGTTCAAAAAGAGAGAAAGCTGAGTGGAATACGACTATCCAAACAACCACTTGTAATTGTCCTTGAATCGGTTGAAAAACCGGGCAACCTTGGTGCTGTTTTGCGTACAGCGGATGCTGCCAGAGCCGATGCAGTTATTATTTGCGACCCATTAACCGATCTTTATAATTCAAATATTATACGGGCAAGTATTGGTGGGATATTTACAAACAGGGTAATTGCATGCACCTCCGCAGAAGCATATGAATGGCTTAAAACCAACAATCTGCATATTTTCACTACTGAGCTTCAGGCCTCGAAGAGGTACGACCACACAGATATGACAGTTCCTCTTGCTATAGTTATGGGAACGGAATCGGAAGGGCTATCCCCTTTCTGGAGGGAAAGGGCAGATGAAAGAATTATTATCCCAATGAGTGGGTCCCTTGATTCTTTAAATGTATCGGTTTCCACAGCTATCATCTGCTTTGAAGCACTTCGGCAGAGAGATTTTAAATAAAATGAAATTCGGACTCATTGGCGACCCTATTGCTCTCAGCATGAGTCCTGCGCTTTTTCGTGCAGGGTACCCCGCCTCTGTGCACAGCTACGAACTTTTCCCTGCCAGTAACATTGAAGAGGCATTCTCAATTATCAGAAATGAAAATATTGCCGGAGTAAATGTTACAACACCTTTCAAGGAATCTGTATTGAAATATGCGCAAAATATTGACAATCTGGCGAAAGAAATTGAGGCGGCAAACTTGTTAATCCGTAGCGGCAATGAGTTTACCGCATATAATACAGACTACTGCGGAGTTAGAGAGAGTCTGAAAAAATTTGCCACTAATGGAGGAAGAGTTGCCATAATAGGATGCGGAGGAGCAGGAAGAGCTGCATCTATTGCTGCAAGGGATCTCGGCTTTGATGTTATTATTTTTAACCGGGACAAAATAAAGGCAAAAAATTTCGCTGTTAAAAATTCTTTAGAATTTGCCGGCATTGAGCAATTTTCTAAAATCGGCTGCGATGCAAAAATCATAATAGACACTCTTCCCGTTTCAACGAACATATACGACCTCATAAGCCTTAAATCAAAAATTATTTTTGAGGCAAAATACTCAAAGCCTGCACTTAAGATGAAATGCATCAAAGATGGTGCTTTTTACGTCCCCGGAACATTATGGCTTCTTAATCAGGCAGTGCCTTCTTTTCGAATGTTTACGGGTGAAGAACCCAACATAAGTGCAATGGAATTGTTGACGGAAAGTTGCTAAAGTTTTTTATCTTTGTCATAAATAAAAAAGTGCTATTATGTCATTAAATAAAGTGTTGCTCATAGGCAATGTGGGGAAAGATCCGGAGGTGCGTCACCTCGAAAACGGATCTATGGTTGCCCGCTTTTCTCTTGCAACTACCGAAAGGTTTAAGGACAAAAACGGCGAATTTCAAGAGCAAACCGAGTGGCATAATATTGTATGCTGGAGATCTTTGGCAGAGAGAATTGAGAAGTATGTAAAAAAGGGAAGCCAATTATTTATTGAGGGCAAAATCCGCACAGGCAGCTGGGAGGATAAAACCGGCCAGATAAGATATACTGTAGAAATAATTGCCGATAATATCCAGATACTTGGCAAAAAACAGGATTTACAAGGAGCATCACCCGATCGAAACAATATTCAGGATATTGTCCCGCCTGCGGGGGCATCCTCTCAGGGTATTGACGATGACGGTGACCTACCATTTTAATTTTAATCATATATGAAAGTTGATGTTGTTTTAGGCCTGCAATGGGGCGACGAGGGGAAAGGTAAAATTGTTGATGTTCTGGCAAAGAACTATCCTGTTGTGGCAAGGTTCCAGGGAGGGCCAAATGCAGGTCATTCGTTGCTCTTCGATGGCAAAAAATTTGTTTTGCACACAATTCCTTCAGGTGTTTTCCGCAAAAACGCAGTGAACATAATCGGAAACGGAGTTGTTATTGACCCTATCATTTTCCGTGAAGAGTGCCTGGAAATTGAGAAAACCGATGTACCGGTAAGAGAGAGGATTGCAATTTCAAAGAAAGCACATCTTATTCTCCCTACTCACAGGATTATTGATGCAGCTTCAGAGGCATCCAAAGGTGCTTCAAAGATAGGATCTACCCTAAAGGGAATCGGTCCTACATATATGGATAAGACCGGCAGGAACGGCCTCCGGGTTGGTGATATTCTTGCAGAAAACTTTTTAGAGCGTTTTCACAACCTAAAAAGCAAACACATTACTTTCCTAAGGCAATTTGACTTTGAATACAACGCCGAAGAAAAAGAGGCAGAATGGCTCAGTGCTATTGAGTTTCTCAAAGGATTCAACCTGGTAGACGGCGAATATTTTATTAACCATCAGCTGGACGACAATAAAAGAGTTCTTGCAGAGGGAGCTCAGGGTTCTATGCTTGATGTAGACTTTGGCTCATACCCATTCGTTACATCGTCAACAACAATTTGTGCCGGTGCATGTACAGGACTTGGAATTG
>Ga0265294_10010190_pt1 | contig 10726 bp, 12 predicted proteins | sample MunlanPumphouse3_FD_192504 | JGI IMG/M metagenome (GOLD analysis project Ga0265294, IMG submission 192504) | Groundwater microbial communities from a municipal landfill in Southern Ontario, Canada - Pumphouse #3 | ecosystem: Environmental > Aquatic > Deep subsurface > Groundwater | place...
GAACAGGTTGGTTTGGAGGCTTCAATTTTTGGAAAGCGTTTCGATACAATTTCGGGAGGGGAAAAGCAGCGTCTTGTGCTTATCTCTGCATTGCTGTTGGACAAGAAGATATTATTGCTGGATGAGCCTACCTCTGCTTTGGATCCTTTGAGCAGGGATAAACTTACAACTTTTTTGAAATCACTCGAAAACACTACCATAGTTGCCATAACCCACGATATTGGTTTTGCGGGGCAGCTGGACAGGATTATTAATTTGAAAAAGAATTGAAATGCAGACTCTGGAAATTTCTCTCTTCAACCTTTTCCTGGGAATATTGCTTGTAGCTATTCCTGCCTATATCCTTTACCATTACAAGGCCGGGCTTACCAAAGCATTGCTTGTTTCCACAGCCAGGATGGTTGTACAGTTGTTCTTGGTTGGGTTTTACCTGAAATACCTTTTTGACTGGAACAACCTGTGGGTGAACATAGCCTGGTTGTTGGTAATGATTGCGGTATGTGCATTTGATTTGCTCAGGAGAGTCAAGTTATCTATTAAGGTGCTCTTTTTGCCTGTTTATGCAGTCATTCTTTTTTCTGTTTCGGTGGTACTAGTCTATTTTTTGAAAGGAGTGCTCAATCTGGAAAACATGTTCGAGAGCCGTTATTTTATTCCCATCTGTGGTATTATGCTGGGAAATGTACTCTCCTCCAATGTTATTGGCCTTAATGCCTTCTATGACAGGATTGTGCGTGACCAGCAGTTTTACAATTACCTGCTATGTAACGGTGCAACAATAGAAGAGGCTACCAGGCCATTTATCAGGGAGGCGTTGATAAAATCGTTCAATCCTACCATTGCCAATATGGCTGTCACAGGATTGATTGCCCTGCCAGGGATACTTACCGGCCAGATAATCGGGGGTAGTGCTCCGGATGTGGCTATCCGCTACCAGATTATGATAATGGTTATAATTGTTTCAACATCAATGATTGCCTTGTTGTTAAACTTGACATGGTCCTCCAGGTTTACATTGGACAGCCTTGGACGCTTCTGCAAAAATTCCGGAGATTGTTTTGCAGAAAAAAAATAATTCGTAGTTTTGCGAACAATAATTTGAAATGCCAATTGGATGGATAACAAAAAAGAGTTGACGGCACGGCAAAAGCAGGTAGCTCGTTTTGCAAAGGCTTTGGGTCACCCTGTACGTGTGGCTATCGTTCAGATGTTGCTGGAGCAAAAGTGCTGTTTCCATGGAGATATGTCGGAGGTGATACCTGTTGCCAAAAGCACCCTGTCGCAGCACCTTAAGGAGCTCAAGGAGGCTGGGGTGATACAAGGGACAATCCATTTACCCAACGTAAAGTATTGCATCAACAAAGAGAATTGGCAGTTGTTGCAGATCTTGTTCGGGGAATTGTTTGCTGAAAAGGTCTCTGCAAACAATTGTGAAATTTGATTTTTTTTGGGATATTAGTTCGTATAATTGCGATTGACGAACATAAGATTGTTTATTAAATATTTTATAAAATGGCAAAGAGAGAGGGAATTAGTTTTTTTGAACGCTACCTGACGTTATGGGTGGCCCTTTGTATTGTAGCAGGTATTCTGGTGGGGCTTTATTTGCCCGGGATTCCGGAAGTGCTTGGAAAACTGGAATATGCTAATGTCTCTATACCTGTGGCTGTTTTGATATGGCTTATGATATACCCGATGATGCTCAAGGTAGACTTCAACAGTGTCAGGAATGTGGGTAAAAGGCCAAAGGGTATTGTGGTGACAGGTGTCACAAACTGGCTTATCAAGCCATTCACAATGTTCGGAATAGCATGGTTTTTCTTTTATGTTGTTTTCCAATCGCTGATACCCGCCAAACTTGCCGGGGAGTACCTTGCCGGTGCGGTGCTGTTAGGTGCTGCTCCTTGCACAGCAATGGTGTTTGTTTGGAGTTATCTTTCTAAAGGGGATGCCGCCTATACATTGGTACAGGTTGCTGTCAACGACCTTATTATATTGGTGGCTTTTGTGCCTATAGTCGCTTTTCTGCTTGGTATCGGGGGAATCTCAATCCCTTGGGATACCCTTTTCCTTTCTGTTGTCTTGTTTGTTGTAATACCTCTTGGAGCTGGTATCTTCACAAGGGTGAGTGTGATCAAAAAGAGGGGAATCGATTACTTTAACAATGTTTTTGTCAAGAAATTCAACAACATAACAATAGCTGGTCTTTTACTGACATTGGTAATACTCTTTTCTTTCCAGGGCGATACCATTCTTGCAAATCCCCTGCATATCGGATTGATTGCTATTCCATTGATAATACAGACTTTCCTGATATTCTTCGTAGCATATGGTTGGGCAAAAAGGTGGCGGCTTCCGCACAGTGTTGCAGCACCTGCCGGGATGATCGGGGCAAGCAATTTCTTTGAACTGGCAGTTGCAGTTGCTATTTCCCTTTTCGGGCTCCAGTCGGGTGCTGCTTTGGCGACCACTGTTGGAGTGCTTGTTGAGGTTCCTGTCATGCTGATGCTGGTGAATATTGCAAACAGGACCAAAAGTTGGTTCCCTGCTGTGTAATCGTGTAACTTAATGGTTAATTCAAATACTTAATTTATTTACAAATGAAAAAAATCCTATTCCTGATCATTGGATCCCTGTTGTTGGGTTCATGTGGCAATTCGAGCAACCAAAACGAGTCATCCAATGAGGTGGCACAAGCAGAGGTGCAGGACTCCTCTTTGGTTTACATCTACTATTTCCATGGCGAAAAGCGTTGCAAGACCTGTAATGCCATAGAAGAAGTTGTTAGCAATTTCTATCAAAACAATTATGCCCAAAACGAAAAGGTCCTTTTCAAAGTTTTCACAATTGGCCAGGAACAAAGCAAAGCTTTGGAAGAGAAGTTCGAGGTTTCCTGGAGCTCTTTGGTAATTTCAAAAGGCGACAACTTCACAAACATCACAGACGAGGCTTTTGCAAATGCTGTCAATAACCCGGATACATTAACAACGCTGGTTGAGTCCGAGATTTCAAAAAGGTTGTAATTGATGGAGTGGCTTCAATATATAGTTGATATTTATAAAAACGAGCTTCCTCTATTGGCAGCGTTTGTACTGGGACTGATGACCGCAATCAGCCCTTGCCCTTTGGCTACAAACATCACAGCAACTGCCTATCTGAGCAAGAACATCACCAGGAAGGGGCGGGTTTTGGTGAACGGTGTGTTCTATACCCTTGGCCGGATGTTCAGTTACACTACCTTGGGGTTGGTCTTTTATTTTGGAGCCAGCCAATTCAAGGTATCGAGGTTGCTGCAGGGCATAGGTGGTTTATGGTTGGGAGTGGCGCTAGTTGTTGCAGGTGTTTTGATGTTGGATTTCATTAAATTCAATATTCCATTATTTGACAAATTCAATCCAAAAGTAAACGAAGAAAAACAGAAAAATGGCTATTGGAACTCTTTCATGATGGGAGTGGTGTTTGCCCTGGCATTTTGTCCTTTTAGCGGAGTGCTTTACTTTGGAGTGCTCATACCAATGACAATGGCTTCCCCGTCGGGATTGCTCTTGCCTCCTCTCTTTTCAATTGCTACAGGGCTTCCCGTTATTGTCATTGCATGGATAATTGCATATAGCCTTTCCAATGTCGGCAAGTTTTACGACGGGATGAAGAGTTTTGAAAAGTGGTTCAAACGGGTTATCGCCTCTGTTTTCATAATAGTAGGAATTTATTACATATACATTTATATTTAAAAATAAAGAAATGGAAATCAAGATTTTAGGAACAGGTTGTGCCAAATGCAAAACAACCCAGCAGATTGTAGAAAAAGTTGTTGCAGATAATGGTGTTGATGCACAAATTTCCAAAGTAGAAGATATCATGGATATCATGAATTACAATGTGATTGCAACTCCTGCAGTTGTTGTTGACGGGGTTGTCAAGATAAAAGGACGAGTGCCCTCCGAAAGCGAAGTTAAACAGGCCCTCGGGTTGTAATTACAGGGGACCACACATTATGGACAACAAAAAAGAACTAAAGATCCTTTTGTGGATAGTTGTAGTGTTTGCTGCTGTGTTTTTCATGCCGGTGGGGAATGATACCTTCATGACTGCGGTAGCTGCTACACTTGATCTCTCTGCCTGGTATGCTCAGGAGCATGTGATTCTCTGCCTTCTTCCCGCCTTTTTCATAGCGGGGGTAATCTCGATATTCGTGAGCAAGGGGGCGGTGCTCAAATACTTTGGGGCAAACGCAAAAAAATGGCTGGCCTATACAATTGCCAGTGTTTCTGGAGCTATCCTGGCTGTTTGCTCGTGTACGATTTTGCCTCTGTTTTCCAGTATTTACAAACGTGGTGCAGGATTGGGGCCTGCGGTGGCTTTCCTCTATTCGGGGCCTGCCATAAGTATCCTTTCGATAATCCTGACAGCCCGTATCCTGGGTTTTGAGATGGGAGTTGCACGTACAATTGGTGCCGTGAGTTTTTCCATTATAATAGGTTTGATCATGTCTGTGATCTACCGTAAAGAGGAGAAGGCCAAAAAAGAGGAGCAGATGAACTTTCCGGTAATGGAGGAGAAGAGGCCCATGAGCCAGACTTCTTTCCATTTTTTCACGTTGGTGGCAATCTTGGTCTTTGCAAACTGGGGTGCTCCGGCATCGGACGATACATCCAGCTTCTGGTACTATGTTTTTACCTACAAATGGTTTATTACGGCAGGCTTTGCATTGATGCTGTGCTACTCGTTGGTGAAAATTTTGAAAATCAAGTGGCAGTGGGTGGCTGCAGGTATCTTTGCCACAGTTGTTTCGGCACTTTTGGCTGCCAATTTGATAAACAACAAGGTGTTTGTGCCTTTGGTGCCAATGGTTGTGGGCATTATCTCTTTGAGTGTTATGACCCTTTTGGATAAACAAGACGATGATAATCGCGAGTGGACACTCTCTGCATGGGGCTTTGCAAAGCAGATAATGCCTTTGCTTGCAGTTGGCGTTGTCACTGCGGGGTTCCTTTTGGGTTCTACCCATGGAGATACTTCAATCCCGGGAGTTGTTCCAAATTCTTGGATTGAGTGGGCTGTTGGTGGCAATACTGTATGGTCCAACTTTTTTGCAAGTATAGTGGGTGCCTTCATGTATTTTGCTACTCTTACAGAGGTGCCTATAATACAGGGGCTGCTGGCATCGGGAATGGGAAAAGGTCCGGCTTTGGCGCTGTTGCTTGCCGGCCCTTCGCTCTCTTTGCCAAACATGTTGGTTATCAGGGAGGTCATGGGAACAAAGAAAACTGCGGTTTTTGTGGTTTTGGTTATTATCATGGCTACATTCTCCGGGCTGGTATATGGCACTTTTTTTTAAGATTTTGTTAAATTTAGGGCCGGGTATAAACCCGGCTTTTTTTACAGGGGTTATATATCTTTATTCTGGATTAATTATAAAGTTTGGAGTGTATGAAAGATAGATCTTTGAAACGAGTGCTGGGCCTTGGAGATGCCGTTGGGGTAGGGCTTGGTGCAATTATCGGGGCCGGGATTTTTGTTGTGACGGGAGTTGCCGCAGGTGTTGCAGGGCCAGCATTCCTGGTCGGCCTTTTGATTGCAGGTATGGTTGCCTCTTTCAATGGTTTGAGCTCTGCCCAGCTGGCTGCGGTATATCCCCAATCGGGTGGTACATACGAGTATGGTTACAGGTTGATGGGCCCTGCATGGGGCTTTTCGGCCGGGTGGATGTTCCTGATTAGCAAACTTTCGGCTGCAGGGGTTGTTGCCATTGGGTTTGGCAGCTATTTCCATCAGTTGCTTCCACTTCTGGATCCTCTTTATTACTCGGTTATGGCTGTTGTTTTGCTTACGCTTGCCAACCTGATGGGAGTACAAAAGGCAGGTTTTATAAATATCCTTATTGTTGCCGTAACCCTGCTTTCTTTGCTCTATTTTGTATTCGGGGGGATCCCTTCGGTAAATGCTGCCAATTATAAGCCTTTTGCACCTTATGGTGTTTTTGGGATTGCAGAGTCTGCTGCCATTCTTTTCTTTGCATTTACCGGTTATGCTCGTATTGCCACTTTGGCCGAAGAGGTTACGGAACCAAAGAAAACCATTCCCAAGGCTGTAGTTATAACTATTGCAGTTGCCATTGTGCTTTATGCCGCTGTATCTTTTGTTGCAGTTGGGGTAGTTGGATCGGATGCCATGGCAGCAAGCAAGTCTCCATTGCAGCAGGCAGCCACATCGGTAAGTTCTCCAGGGATGGGGCTGGCCATTACGCTGGGAGCTTCGACAGCTATGTTGGGGGTACTGTTGAGTCAAATTCTCGGGATAAGCAGGATGTTGCTGGCAATGGGCCGCAGGAGGGATATGCCTGTGATATTCCAAAAGATAAACAAACTAGGTGTGCCTCATGTGGGAATCCTATTTACAGGACTTGTCATATTGGCGGTAACCCTGCTGGGCTCTTTTGAGTTTGTGGTACGGTCAGCGACATTTACCATATTGTTGTATTACGGCATAACCAATTTGTCGGCAATCAAACAACCTAACAAAGAGCAAATATACGGCAGACTTATTCCATGGCTTGGTTTGGCCGGTTGTATAGTAATGTCACTCTCCCTCCCTTTGAGTGTGATTGGCTCGGGCCTGATCCTGCTCGCAACAGGCTTCCTGCTACGACGCTTCCCTCGGATAAATTAACAAGGTGAATACAGAACGTGTCAAATGAAAAAAGCCGGAATCATTAGATTCCGGCTTTTTGCGGTATGGACGGGAAAGGAACGAAAAGTCACTAACCGGCTGTACCTTAACCGATTATTTAATCAATTTTTCTCAAAGGGTACAGTTTGGGTTAGGAAGATTTTTAGCTTTCCTTTAGCCACTATATCTTTACGGTCAGGATGAAAAACTTTAACCTTTCATCCCCACACACAACTATTCAGTGAATTAATATGTCAAAGAAACTTATGGGGTACAAATTGGGTTAGCAACTGGCAGTTGTTGGCTCCATTTTGTCTGCATAAAACTCAGGTTCAAAGTTACACAAATTTCTGATATTACAATGTGTATTGATTTATAACATTTTGAAGCTGGTGCAAGGTGCAAGTTTATCTATATATAGATACTTGCACCTTGCACACATCGATCGACAGGATACTATAAACTTAATTTTTTCGACAAAACATCCATCTCGTAGTTTACTTTCTTGTTAGTTACTTTAGCATATATCTGAGTCGTTTTGATACTACTATGATCAAGCACCTTACTCAAAGTCTCCATAGAAACTCCGTGATCAAGCATAATCGAGGTCGAAAACGAATGTCTAGCTACGTGAAATGTCAATCGTTTATGAATTCCACAGACATCGGCGATCTCCTTCAAGTAAGAATTCATCTTTTGATTACTCATAACAGGTAGTAAAGTCAAATCCTTTCGTTCAGATTCGTATTTAGCTATAATCTTCTGTGGAATATCCAACAAGGGTAATTCTACACTATTATCGGTTTTTTGACGTTTGGTTATAATCCAATAAGAACCGTCATGTTGCTAAATATTATTGATAGTTAGATTCTTTATGTCAATATACGAAAGTCCGGTAAATACCCTGAATAAAAAAATATCTCGGACTACATCCATTCTTTTTATATGAAGTTCCTTTTTTACAATCTTTTTAATCTCTTGTTTCGTAAGATATTCGATATTTACCTTCGCCCATTTACTCTGGTGCTGAAAAAATGGATCGAAACCTATGATTCCAATATTTCTTGCAAGATTGACAACCTTCTTTAAAAACTGAATCATCTTAGCCGTCATATTAACTCCAAAATTACAGTTGGTTCGAAGGTATATTTCAAAGTCATTTATAAACTCAAGATTCAAATTGTCCAAATAGATATCATTCTTGGAATATTTATAGAGCATAAAATCCTGAACACGCCGATATGCAAGATCATATTTCTTGTATGTAGACATCGATCTTCCATGACCCACTAACTTTAGTTCGTCATCATTGTGCTTCTTAAACAAAGTCAGTAGCGTTTGAGGATAAGTCTCTGTCTGGGTATACATTTGCCGTATCTTCTCGCCGGTTACTATTTCACACCGTTCACTCAGATTACGATAATAAGTGTAAAGTGTCATCCGAATGGAATTCAGGTCTTCATTTAAGAAAAGTGCTTCATGACTATTTCCTTTTGCCTCTCCCGCTTCTACGTTCCATTTGTTGGAAGCAATTCCTAGTTTTGTACTAAATTCTACCTTCTCTCCGTTTAATGTAATTCTTCCGATTATCGGAGAATTACCATTTTTCCGTACTATGCTTTTCTTCAAGAAAAATGAGATTCTAAATGTGTACTTCATTTGATTTATTGTTATATGATTAAACTTATACCCTACGAAAGTACTTGCAAACATGAGTTTTATACGAAATAATTTGCCTATTTGACAATATTGAGTAAATTTGCGAATAATATTGAGTAAAATTAAAATTCATGTTTGAACGTTCCTATTTGAAATTGGTTAAGTCAAGGATTGAAGAGCCTCGTAAGTTCATTCAAGTTATACTTGGACCTCGGCAAGTTGGTAAGACTACGATGATAAATCAGCTCCTTCCCCAATTGTCTATACCTAACATTAATGAATCGGCAGATGCTATTTCTGCAACCAACTCGGCGTGGTTAGTACAAGTTTGGGAATCTGTACGCTTGCGGTTAAAAGCTTCAGGAGCAAAAGAGTTCTTGTTGGTAATTGACGAGATACAGAAGATTGACAACTGGAGTGAGGTAGTAAAACAGCAATGGGATAGGGATACCCGTGAAAATATCAACATAAAAGTGATTCTGCTTGGTTCTTCACGCTTGTTAATTCAAAAAGGGCTAACTGAATCCTTAGCGGGACGATTCGAAACTTTATATCTTGGACATTGGGCTTATGATGAAATGCAAGAAGCCTTTGACTGGAGCATAGAACAGTATGTGTATTTTGGTGGATATCCGGGATCAGCATCTCTAATCGATGATGAAGAACGGTGGAAGAACTACGTGAAGGATTCGCTTATCGAAACCAGTATTTCCAAAGATATTCTAATGCTCACACGAGTTGATAAGCCTGCACTGTTGAAACGATTATTTGAAATAGGCTGTCTGTATTCCGGACAAATTCTTTCCTATACAAAAATCATAGGACAGCTTCAGGATGCCGGCAATACAACTACTTTAGCTAATTACCTGAAGCTTTTATCTGATTGTGGGTTATTAGGCGGCTTAGATAAGTATGCCGGAGATATAATTCGTAAGCGAGGTTCAAGTCCGAAATTTCAGGTGTATAACAATGCACTGATTACAGCTCAGAGTGATGAGACTTACGAGAAAGCAATCATCAATCCTGAATTATGGGGACGGCTTGTAGAATCTTCAGTTGGAACCCATTTGATTAACCATTCCATTTCCGAAAGATATAACCTCTACTACTGGCGAGATGGAAATAATGAAGTTGACTTTGTCTTAGGAAAAGGAGATAAGGTAATCGGACTTCAAGTAAAAAGTGGGAAAAGAGGGGAAAATGAAGGTATGGGGGTTTTTGCAGAGAAATTTCATCCCGAAAAAGTACTGCTTGTTGGAACTGGTGGGATTCCTTATGAGGAGTTTTTGAAGATTAATCCGAAAGAACTATTTTGACGTTATGGAAGACCAACTTAAAAAATTCAGGGATAGATTAAGGATAACCTTAATCCTTTACACATTCTCTAAGCCTATTCAAAAAGAGGAGAATGCAGACATTGCACGAGTGTTTTATACCGAAATAAAGATTCAAGCTCTTGATTTTTTGCTTCGGTATCCCGATTTTTTGTCTTGTGAATTAATGGATTTGATGTCGAATGATTGTAGTATAGACAAGGCTGAAATACAAAACATAATTAAAGATATATATGCGAACGAAGAGCCAATACTTCGAGTAGAGGAAATGCAAAAATTCTTCTTCGGGGCTTATGAAAGCATTGATGGGGTCATTCTTTTTCTGAAATCGGTAGGCTTTGTTGATTTTGAAAGTAAGCGCCGTTCAGATTTGCAAACTTATGATAAGACCTACTACATCACCAATCGTTGCATTCAACAGGTTGAAAACAACTTGTTAAATATTCCAAGTGTCAAATGGTATTATGACCGATGCGAACTTATCAAAAGATATTTTGACAATTTTAATGGTTCAGACCTCAAAAAGCGACAATACAGATACAAAGAATATGCAGATATTCCCTATACAATGCTAATTCAGAATTTAAATGAGCAGGTAAGAAAAAGTTATCACGAACACTTCAATGAGTTATTGCCATGAAGAACGATTTTAATTATAAAAAATTCATCCAGTATATTCATAAACAGTTTTCAGATTCATTTTCGGAAGAAGATATTGAAAATTTGTTTGAATTGAGCGAAAGTTATGAGAAAGATGACCCAAAATCACAAGGGAAGATTTTATCCATAAATGAACTCATTTTTTCAGGTATAAAATCAAATCAAGAGACATTCTCATATCAAAGGAAGTTTCAAAAGGGGATAAATACGTGGATTGCCGATAATTTGAAAGGGAAATCAACAATATTTAAAATCATAAAATATTGTCTGACAGGGGACAATACCATAAAAAAGGCTATCAAAGAGTGGTTTAAAGATTTTTTACTTGAATTTTCTTTGGCCAGTGATACCTATACGGTTCATATTGATGCCTCTGCACCACGTGTGAAGTGTGCATTATATAA
>Ga0265294_10010191_pt1 | contig 10725 bp, 13 predicted proteins | sample MunlanPumphouse3_FD_192504 | JGI IMG/M metagenome (GOLD analysis project Ga0265294, IMG submission 192504) | Groundwater microbial communities from a municipal landfill in Southern Ontario, Canada - Pumphouse #3 | ecosystem: Environmental > Aquatic > Deep subsurface > Groundwater | place...
TAAACTGGATGAGTGCTACTTTCAAATAAATCACCTCTTTTGTTCTAAAATGTGTGCTAACTCCTCAAGGGCAAGTTCAAGGTTAATATAATAGCTTTGATGCTTTAAAATCGTTTGGATTTGATCGATCAATTCATGGATATCGGAAATTTCCATATGATCACTTTGAATTTGAATATCCGATCTTAAAAATGCATATGTAATATCTTGGTGTATTTTATAATGGACAAGATCTAACAAATATAATAAGATAAGTTCTAAAAAGTTTTTGAAAAAATCGCGATCTTGTGTTAGAAAGGCACTTTTTTCAGCAAAATATAAGGGATACGACACTTCAGGAAATGTCCATTTTTTGATGATTTCCTCGATGATGTTGATGAGTTCAACAAAATTGGGATTTTCAGAGAGTAGAACAGCTTCTTCTAAATCTTTCGTTAAGTAAGGAGCTAATATAGCAACTCTCTCTTCAACGTTACGTTCTAAAAGTTCGTTCTCTAAATCCTTTTCAAGAATGCTTTTTAAATGAATAATCTGGCTTCTTGAACATATAGTCGTTAACACATCATCAATATTCTCAGTGAGTAAAAACCCATATACTTTTTGACTTTGTGGTTCTTCCATAAATTTAAGTAAGCTATTGGCAGCACCTTGACTTATCTTCTCAATACTCTTGATGACATAAATTCTTGGACCGCTCACGAGTGCTGTTTTTGAAAATTCATTTTGGAGCATCAAAATTTGTTCTTTTTTAATCACAAGTCCTTCGGGTTCAATTACCATGAGATTTGAAAGTTTTCTTTCTTGAATCTGTTGTTGAAGATGTGTATTATCTTGTTTTAGTTGAGACAAAATTAAGTATATAACATCATCAACGAGTTGAGATTTTCCGCTCCCCTTTGGTCCACTAATTAAATAAAGATGAGCAAGTCTATTTTTTTTGATGGTCTGTTCAAAAAAATGAAGTGCTTGTTTCATAGTCTCGCCTGTATTTCATGTAAGATTTGATTTTGAATATCTTCGATTGGTTGATCACCATCAATTTTGATGATTCGATTAGGATATCTTTGACAAACCTCAAGATAACCCAATCTCACTTGATGATGAAAATCTTTAGTTTCTTGATCAAGTCTGTCATATTTTTCGCGATTTTCGATGCGTTTCATACCAACTTGTGGATCTAAATCAATGTAAAATGTCAAATCCGGTAAATGTTTTACAGCGTAAGAGTTGATATTTAATATAAAATCAAATCCAAGATTTCTTGCGTAAGCTTGATATGCAAGCGAACTATCTAAAAAGCGATCACACAAAACAATTTTATGTGCTTTTATGGCTGGAAGTATAATTTCATCTAAATGTTGTGCTCTTGAAGCAGCAAGTAATAAGGCTTCCGTAATCGGAGTAACCCCTTCATATTTAGGATTTAAAATGACATCACGGATTGCTTCTGCAATCATGCTTCCACCAGGTTCACGTGTTGTGATTACTTCGTGGTTCTTTCTTAGAACTTCTGCAATTTTTGCCATTAAAGTTGTTTTACCAGTTCCTTCGCCACCTTCAAATGTGATGAACATCTTTTTCACCTCTTTTTATTCACTATTAATAATTTATTTTAACTAAAAATAATCCTTTTGCTTCTGCAGTTTTACCTGCAAGTTTACGATTCTGTGTTTCTAAAATTTCTTTTATGATTGAGACATCTAATCGGTTTAATCCAATTTCAATCAAAGTCCCCATCATCGATCTCACCATATATTTCAAAAAACTATTTCCGTGAAAAATAAATGTGTAATGTGTTTTTGTTTCTTTTAATGTAATCTCATGGATTGTCTTCATAGTGGGTTTGCCCTTAACATATTGACAAAAGCCTTTGAAATCATGGGTTCCTTCTAAATCTTTTAAAGCAATTTTCATCCGCTCAATATCCATATTTTTAATATACACTTCATATCTTGCAGTAAATGGTGTTGAGGGTTGTTTAGCAATGACGTATTTATAAACTTTAGATTTTGCACTATGCCGTGCATGAAAATTATGTGCCACTTGTTTAACTTTTAAAATGCGAATATCTGACGGCAATCGATCATTTAAAGCCCTTACCCAAGTTTGAGGGTCGATATCTAATGGACTATCAAAATGAAAAGTTTGTCCTAGAGCATGGACGCCTTTATCTGTGCGCCCTGCACTATGAATTTGGATTTCCGTTTGTGTCATTAATCGAAAAGCTTTTTCGATAATATTTTGAATTCCAATACCATTAATTTGTCGTTGAAATCCATTATAATTCAAGCCGTCGTAGGCAACAGTTGCTAAATATCTCATATTAAATCGTTTTAACTACGATGATAATCGCTAAAATAACAAATGATATAAATAATGTCGCTAAATCAGAAAATCCAATACGATATTCATCGATTTTTGTACGCTTAGCTCCAATGACATATCCTCTTACTTCCATAGCATTCCCCAAATCTTCTGCGCGTTTAAATGAAATGACAAACACCGGAATCAATAAAGAAATGATTTGAACTACTTTTTCTTTAAATTTGCTTTCTTTAAAATCAACACCTCTAGAAGCTTGAGCTTTCATGATTTTTTCAGTTTCTCCAAGTAGTGTAGGAATATATCTTAATGTTAAGGATAACATCATTGCCATGACATCTACTGGAACTTTAATGACTTTTAACGGTCTAAGTAGTGCTTCAATGGCAAAATTCAAATCCGTAGTCATGGTCGTAAAAGTTAATAAAGATGTCATTATGATCACATTAGTTATTCTCACAAAAATAAATAAAGCTCTCATTAGACCATCCGTATGTATATCTAATGTATATGAAGTAAATGGAACATAAGGTAGATAAGCTTGTAACACAAACACCATCAAAACAGCAGCAAAGAAATATATGATTTTAAATCGAACATATTTTTTTGACCATTGATAAAAAACAATGAATATGATAATTCCAAGTACAGATGTAAGTGAGATGTACATAGGGATTGAAGCTAAGATATCTCCAGTTTTTACATAAAAGACTTGAATCACAAATGTGAATGTCAATAAAAAGACAATCGGTTTAAGTCCATTAAGAACTTTTCGAATGGGGATGCCTGTTGAATATGTGAGTGCCATCACACCTAAAAAGATTACTCCCATGGATACGAGCGGGATTAATTCATGTGATATCGGTATAAAGAAGGTAGCAACCAATAATACAACCAGACTTAATAGTTTAATTCTCGGATCCAATTTATGGAGCCAAGAATCACCAGGAATATATTGGCCAATCGTAATATTATTCATGGTTAACCCCCTTCAAATATTCAAGGAGACTTGTAAAATCGTATTTAGGAACAAAAGGCAATCCGATGGTTTCTTCGAGGTGTTTTAATATTTTTAGAGGTGTCGGATAGTCTAAATGGTATGAATTAAAATCTGGATGAGCAAATAAATCCTCTTTTTTACCATCAAAAACAATTTTCCCTTCACTTAAAACTATGATGCGTTTTGCATACTCTGAAACTAAATCCATATCATGGGTGATTAATATAATGGTTTTATCTTCTTTTTCGTGAATTTCTCTAAAAATTTCCATGAGGTCTGTGCGCCCTTTTGGATCAAGACCTCTGGTTGGTTCATCCAAAACGAGAATTTCAGGTTCCATAGCTAATATTCCCGCAACTGCAACTCTTCGCATTTGACCACCACTGATTCTAAATGGGGACTGTTCGTATAAAGATTCATCAATTCCAACAATTGAAGCAGCTTTTTTCGCGCTTTCTAGTGCGTGTTCTGAGGTTTCTTTAAAGTTTTTAGGACCAAACATGATATCTTTAATAATCGTTTCTTCAAACAATTGATACTCGGGAAACTGAAAGACAAGACCAACTTTTTGTCGCAAATAATTGATCTTTTCGCTCTTCTTCGGTGGAAGTTGTTGACCAAAAACAATGACGTTTCCTTCATTAGGAAGTAAAAGAGCATTCATATGTTGAACGAGTGTTGATTTGCCAGATCCCGTATGACCTACAATTGCTATAAACTCACCTTTAGATTCGATGTTTAAATTAATATTTTTTATGGCATCATAACTTTTTTTGAAGCCTTTATAGGCATAGCCTACATTTTTGAATTGTATGCCCATAGCGCCTCCAAAAGTTTTTTATCTTCAGGTTTTTGTCGTACTAATTCATTGAATATTGCAAGTTCAAATGGTAACTCTAGATGCGAAGATTTAAGAAGATCTTCCTCTTTAAAGACATCTTTGGGTAATCCTTCTAATATGACTTTTCCGTCTTTTAAGACGATTAAATGATCGCTTTGTGCAGCAAATGAAAGATCATGCGTAATCGTAATAATCGTTTTGTTTAAATGTTTATTTAAATGTTTAATCAATTCAATAATTTCTAATGTTCCTTCGGGATCTAACATAGAGGTTGCTTCATCCAAAATTAATATATCTTGTTCCATTGCTAGGGCACCGGCGATTGCTACTCTTTGTTTTTGACCACCAGACAGTTGATGTGGTTCTTTGTCTAAAAAATCTTCCATGTTCACTAATTTTGCATATTGCATAATCTTTTGTTTCATTTCATCATGTGGTATGCATTGATTTTCTAAACCAAAAGCGATGTCATGTTTAACGGTGACACCTACAAATTGATTATCTGGATTTTGAAACACTATACCAATCTTTTTTCTGATTTTTGATAAGTTTTCTTCATTAAGCACTAATCCATCAATCGTTATTGAACCTTTAGATGGAGATAGTAAACCTACCATAAGCTTGGATAAGGTTGATTTGCCAGAACCATTATGGCCTAATATCGACGTCCAAGACCCTTTTTCTATGTCTAAAGATACTTCAGATAAAGCATCATCACGTCTGTTATATGAAAAGCTAACGCCTTCTATTTTTATCATGAGTTCACCTACATTTCGTACCTTAGTATTATATCATGTAAAGGCTTATTTTATAAAGTGATACAGCGTTAAATCCAAAAAACTCCTTAAAAAGTATTAACAAAGTTAAATGAATTGATTTAAACGCATATCTCAAATTTTAAAGTGGGTAAATAAGTGGCTTTTTGTAAGTAAATTATTTATAATAACTATAGCATTCAAAATTAGGAGAGATAAAATGGTCATTCATTTAACAAAAGAAAATTTTAAAAATATCGTATTAGACACTGATAAACCCGTATTAGTTGAATTTTGGGCAACCTGGTGTTCCCCTTGTCAACGCTTAGCACCAATTTTGGAAGACTTAGCTACTGCTGTTCATCCTCATGGCGTTGTCGCAAAACTCGATGTAGATGATCAATATGAAATCGCTGATGAATTTGGCATTATGAATATTCCAACCATTATGTTATTCAAAGATGGAAAAATTGAAGATTCTATGCTAGGCATCCATTCGAAAGACACATTAAAATCATTCATGGGACTATGAACCAAGTTATTATTATTGGAAAAGGTCCTGCAGGGATATCTGCAGCAATATACTTGAAACGAGCTGGAATCGATCCAATCGTCATCGGAAAAGATTTGGGTGCATTAGGTGATTATAAAAGCACCATAGAAAATTACTATGGTTTTGATCAACCCATTGATGGAAAAAAATTAATCGAAGATGGTATCAAACAAGCATCTTTTCTTGGTATTCAAATAATAGATGAAACGGTGATTTCAATTAAAGATAACATCGATCATTTTTCTGTCATTACTAAAACAAGTAATTTGCAATCAGAAACAGTATTGCTTGCAACCGGAAAAACGAGAGAAAATCTTTCGATCCCTGGCTATCGAAAATTTAAAGGAAAAGGCATTTCGATGTGTGCTACTTGTGATGGCTATTTTTATCGAAAGAAAAAAATTGGCATTGTGGGTTGTGGCCATTACATGAAACATGAACTTGAATACTTAAGTCGTATGACAAAAGAGATCACAGTATTTACTCACGGGAATGAACTCGATGAGGATTTAGGATTTCCAATCATTAAAGAACCCATTCTTGAATTTGGTGGTATCGATAAAATTTCTTATGTGAAAACAAAAAATGGTACTCATGAAGTTGATGGGTTATTCATCGCCTTAGGAGCACCAAGTTCTATAGAATTTGCAAATCAACTTGGTTTGATCGTTGAAAAAGGAAACTTGATAATCAATCAAGAATACCAAACAAATGTTCCTGGAATATTTGCTGCAGGTGACATAACGGGTGGGAAACTTCAAATCGCAAAAGCGGTTTACGATGGTATGGAAGTTGCTGATTATATTTATAAATATTTAAAATTTAAAAAGACGAAAACGGCCTAAATAGGCCGTTTTTTATAGTTTTGAATCATCAACTGAATCGAGATATGCTCGAATTGGTTTCACAATTTCTTTAACAGTTCCCTTAACGAATGGGTTCTTCAGATTTGCAGATTTTAATAATCCTAAGAAGCTCTTTGATCCACCGAGTTTACATAAAGCTAAGTAACTATCCAATGCTTCTTTTCTATTGGCTTGATGCTTAATCCAATATTGGAATGCACAAACTTGAGCGAGTGTGTAATCAATATAATAGAATGGAGAGGCAAATATATGACCTTGTCTAAACCAGTAAGTTCCTTTTTCCATAAATAGATCATCACCATAATCTTTAAATGGAAGATATTTCTTTTCTAGTTTTCGCCATAACGCTTTTCTTTCATCAGGTGTTAACTTTGGATTTTCATATACGCCATGTTGGAATTCATCCACTAATACACCATATGGCAAGAATGATATAGCTCCAGCTAAATGATTAAATTTATATTTAGCGGTATCTTCTAGAAAGAAATTATCAATCCAAGGCCAAGCTAAGAATTCCATACTCATTGAATGAATTTCTGCAGCTTCCATGGTTGGCCAACGATATTCTGGTAACAAATTTCTACTGGAGAATACTTGAAAAGCATGTCCTGCTTCATGAGTTAATACATCGACATCGTGTGATGTACCATTAAAATTCGCGAAAATAAATGGTGCATTATAATCTGGTAAGAATGTGCAATAACCGCCACCTTGTTTACCTGGTTTGCTATCTAAATCAAGTAATTCATGCTCTAACATAAATTCAAAGAATTCATGGGTTGCTGGAGACATCTCTTGATACATTTTACGTGCGCGCTCCACTTGCCATGCCCGATCTCCCTTTGGTGTTGGGTTACCAGATAAGAAAGATAACGCTAAATCATATGATTTTGGATGTTCAATGTGAAGGCGTTTCGCTTTTCTTTCGGTCAGTTCATTGACAAGAGGTACGATATCTTCAAAGATTTGATCGCGATAATTCTTAACATCTTTAGCATTATAATCAGTACGTCCAAAACGATCATAACCCATTTGAACAAAGTTTTCATAACCTAATTTTTTAGCCATACGATCTCTAAGTTTTACCATATCATCATAGATACGATCAAACTTTTCTTCGTTGTCAGCAAAGAATTTAGACACAACAAGTTGTGCACGATGTCTTGTTTCACGATCTTTATGTGTCACAAATGGTGCCATTTGGCTTAAATTATAAGTCCCACCATCAAATTCGATTTTTGCAGAAGCAACCAATTTTCCATATTCGGTAGATAATTTGTTTTCTTGTTGTAAGTCTTCAATGATTTCAGGTTTAAAGACTTTCAATGATAATTCAGCACGTTCAAAAAGAAGCGAACCTAATTCTTCTTCTAATTTTTTACGATGCTTTGATTTCAAGAGTTTTTCAGTAAACATTTGTTCATACTGACGTAAGTATGGCATGTTTTCATCAAAAAACTCTTGCTCTTTTTCGTAGAATTCATCCGTTGTATTGATTGAATTACGAATACCTACAAGTTGAGCTTGTGTTCCAAGTGAATCATTTAGCTTAAAATAGGCGTGAATTGCTTCTAACTCTTCTTCAAATGTTTTATTTGATCCTACGATTTCAAGCAATTTTTCTAATTCTTGCTTTACGGCATCAAGATTTGGCCGTTCATACTTAAATTCTGAAAATTTCATCTGATATACCTGCTTTCTCTTAGTGTTATTATACTATGTTTACCCGTGAAATAACAACCTTCTATATACCTCAAATCAGCATAGAACCTCTTAAATTAAAAATTTAATTGTGATATAATAAGTGCGTATCAAGGAGGCATATAATGAATTATAGAGAAATGAAAGATCGTGCAAAAGCACAATTAAAAGTAAGATATTGGTATGTTTTTCTCCTTACATTAATCGTAGGAATTATTTCAGGAGCAAGTATACCTTTGATTATCGGTTTATTGATTATGGGTCCTTTGACCGTTGGATTATCCTATGCTTTAATTCACGTGGTCGAAAATCCAAATGGTAGTGACAATTATGAACTATTGTTTGAAGGTTTTAAACAAAGTTTTGTCACATCCTTCTTAGCAATTTTATTGGTTCGCTTATTTACATTTCTTTGGTCACTCTTATTTGTAATTCCAGGAATTATTAAAGGACTTTCTTATAGCATGACAAGTTTTATTATCGCTGAAAACCCAATGATAGATCCAATGGATGCAATTGCGAAAAGCCAAGAGCTGATGCGAGGACATAAATTTGAACTATTTATGCTTCATCTAAGTTTTATTGGATGGTATTTGCTTGGAATCATTACATTTGGAATCGGATTATTCTTTATTATCCCTTACGTTCAAACAGCCATTGCAAATTTCTATGTAGAACTACGTGGTAAAAAAATAATTGATGCCGTGATTGAAGAATGACAATAAAAAAACAAGCCAAGCTGGCTTGTTTTATTTTTAATTATACAAATTCGATAATTGCCATTGGCGCAGCATCGCCACGTCTTGGCACAGTTTTGATAATACGTGTATATCCGCCTTCGCGATCTTTATAGCGTGGTCCAAGTTCAGAAAAGAGTTTTTGAAGGGCAGTTTGTCCTTCTTTTACTTCCTCAAATCGAACGGTTTCAGCTGCAAGTCTACGTGCACTAAGTGAACCGTCTTTTGCAAGTGTAACCATGCGTTCTGCAATTTTTCTAAGTTCCTTAGCTTTTGCTTCCGTAGTGACAATACGTTCGTTGATAATAATATCTGTTACGAGGTCACGAAAGAGCGCTTTTCTTTGATCGCTTGTGCGTCTAAGTCTACTATAAGCCATGATTTACTCCTTCTCTTCTTCATCTAAATGAAATTTAGATTCTTTATTCGATGTGTTTTCAAATTCTAAACCATGTTCAGCAAGTTTTTCTTTCAATTCTTTGAAAGATTTTCTTCCTAAACTACGGAAACGCATGACATCTTCTTCAGTCAAACGAATAATTTGAGCAACTGTATAAATACCTGAGCGCTTTAAACTATTGAATAAGCGAACAGATAAATCGAGTTGTTCAATCTTCATTTCAAGTTTCTTATTTGCTGGTTCCTCTTCTTGTTCATAAATGAAATTAGACGAAGATGCTTGTTCACTGATTTCAACAATCACGCTGAAATAGTCAATAAGCATTTTTGATGCGAGTGCAAGTGCATCTTTCGCTTCGATTGCCCCGTTTGTTTCAATATCAAGCGTGAGTTCATCAGCATCTCCTCTTGTCTTTTCAACATGATAAGACACGCGAGTCACCGGTGTGAAAATAGAATCGATGGGGATAACGCTTTTTTCATTTTTGCTATAAGTCTTGTTACGATCTGCATTCACATAACCAATACCACGGCGTACAGAAACAATCATTTGGAGTCTTCCATTTTCAGAAAGATTTGCAATTTCTTGCTCCGGATTGATGATTTCAACACCATCGACATGATTAAAATCAGCTGCGGTTATTTTACCTGGTCCAACAGCATAGAGTTCAAGTTTTTGTTCAAAGTCAGAATCTGATGATTCAACTTGGAAAATAACCTTTTTTAAATTTAATACGATACCCATGACGTCTTCAAATACGCCATCGATGGTCGAAAACTCATGCTCAACACCATCAATTTTAACATTGACAATGGCAGCCCCTGGAAGTGATGACAATAACACACGTCTCAGTGCGTTGCCAAGTGTAATCCCATAACCTCTTTCTAAAGGGCGAATGACAAAACGACCTTTATTACCGTCAACAGATATTTCTTCTACTGCAGTTGGTTTTTCAAACTTTAAGTCTTTCACTAGTTACCCCTCCTTAAGATTATCCACGCGGACGTTTTGGTGGTCTGCATCCATTGTGTGGTACTGGTGTGACATCCTTGATTGCTGTGATTTCTAAGCCAGCTGCTTGAAGCGAACGAATCGCTGCTTCGCGGCCTGGGCCTGGACCCTTAACGGATACTTCAACTTTAATCATTCCATTATCCATTGCAGTTTTTGCAACAGCTTCAGCTGACATTTGCGCTGCATATGGTGTTGATTTTCTACTACCCTTGAAGCCTAACGCACCTGCGCTGCTCCAAGCAATCGCATTACCATCGACATCAGTGATTGTAACGATTGTGTTGTTAAATGTTGTATGGATATGTGCTACACCAAGGGGAATATTCTTTCTAACCTTACGTTTAGTTGTCTTTTTACGTGCCATGATCTATTCCTCCTTACTTCTTCTTACCAGTGATTGCCTTTGGTTTACCCTTACGTGTACGTGCATTATTGCGCGTGTTTTGTCCACGAACTGGTAATCCTTTACGATGGCGAATCCCACGGTATGAACCGATTTCCATTAAACGTTTGATGTTAAGTGTCACTTCACGGCG
>Ga0265294_10010195_pt1 | contig 10722 bp, 11 predicted proteins | sample MunlanPumphouse3_FD_192504 | JGI IMG/M metagenome (GOLD analysis project Ga0265294, IMG submission 192504) | Groundwater microbial communities from a municipal landfill in Southern Ontario, Canada - Pumphouse #3 | ecosystem: Environmental > Aquatic > Deep subsurface > Groundwater | place...
GGGAAACGGGCGAAGCAAGGTCTTTGCACAACCTTTAAATCGAAGATTATACAACATTTATAGGCACTACTACGAGTGTATCCGGGCCCGTAGCATAGCCGGTGGTGCACCCGGCTGATAACCGGGAGGTCGTGCGTTCGAATCGCACCGGGCCCATCGTTTCTTTTTCATCCAGTGTTTGTCGTCCAGTTACGGCTCCCGTCTGGCTTCTTACCTATCTTTCCGTGGCTCCCGGCCGTTCAGAGCTCTGAAGGGCAGTCCTGCTCTCGCGACCGACGGTAGACGATGTGCTCGAGCGCGAGGACCGTAATGATGCCCACGACGAAACCGTTCGCAATCAGGGGGCGGATGAGTGCCGGGAACCCCGCGGCGACATCTGCAGGCAGGAACGCCACCACAGTCCCGAGGAGGAGGGGGATGCCGATGATCAACCCCTCATCGAACGTCCTGACCGCCCCGCTCTCCTGCCCGAGCATGAGCCCTGCAGCGATCTGGGAGGCCATGACGTAGGTGAGGACGACGCCGATGACCGGCCCGGGTATGCTTGCAAGGCTGCCGATGGCGAGGGGAGACAGAGCCATGAGCGCGAGCGCGATGCCTGCCGGGACCAGGGCGAACCGGGATGCGCACCCGGTCGCGGCGATGACACCGGGGGAGAGCGAGAAGTTCACCGGGCCAATCACCCCGATGAGGCCTGCTGCGGCGTTGCCGAGGCCGGTGATGGCCACCCCGCGGTTTGTGCGCTCGCCCATCTTATCCGCCCCGAGAAGGCCGCCCACCGACTGGATGGAGCCGAGATCGTTGATGGCGAGCGCAAGGAAGCAGATCAGGAACGCTGCAAGGACTCCTGCATCGGGCAGGGCGAGCGGCGCGAGCAGGCCGGGAGGGAGCGCAAGCAGCGCGGTGCCTTCTGGTGGCAGGGGAACCGGACCAAAGAGGACGATGTAGGAGAACGTCCCGAAGATGATCGCCCAGAGCGCCAGGGTCGACTTCCCTATCCCCTTCAGGAGCCCGTTTGCAACGAAGAGAATGAGAGCGAATGCGAGGGCAAAGAGGAAGGTCTGCGTCGCTGGAACCGTGCCGCCCCCGTCCGTGATCAGGTTGAGGATGGTGGGTGCGAGGGTGAACGCGATGAGCATGAGGACGACCGCGATCACCCGGGGCGTGAAGAGGCGTTTGAGGTGCTCAAAGAGGCCGGCTGCCGCTATCCCTGCAAGGAGGAGTCCGCCGATCAGGATCGATGCGTTGATCGCCGCAAAACCGCTCTCAAGGCTTGCAAGGATCCCGATCAGGAGCACCGTAGCCGGGCCGAGCACCAGGGGGAGCCTGTGGCCGAGGTAGATCTGCATGAGCAGCACCAGGGCACTGAGGAGGAAGAGTTTCTGAAGGTAGGGAATGGCCGATCCGCCATAGAGGCCGGCTACCACCTTGCCGATGATGAGGATGGCAGGCACGCTCACCGCAAGCCATTGGAGGCCGAAGATGAGGAGGGATGTCGGTCGCGGCCGGTCGTCGATACCGTAGGTGAACTCCATCGCAAAGGCTCCTGGTTGAGGTGCCGGAAGGGTAGCAGGGCTTCCGGCGTGGTAATGGAGGATCTCTTTGCAGCAGGATAGCGTTTCCTCTTGAGCCCGGGGCAAGGCCGTCCCACTCCGTCCTGCAGATGAATCCGGCCCCTTTACGTCTTCGTGAGGAGATCTCTCCTTATGTATTCTACCGGTCATGCAGCCGGGGAGATCCGGAGAACCCCAGGCGCCCACCCCGCGCGGTGCCGGAGGAGGCCGCGGGTATGAATGCAGTCGAGGTCCGGGGCCTCTCGCGGTCCTTTGACGGCCGCGAAATCCTCCGCGACGTCTCGTTCACTGTCGGTCACGGCGAGGTTTTCGGCTACCTCGGCCCGAACGGGGCCGGGAAGACCACGACCATACGGATCCTGCTCGGCCTCCTTGCTCCCGACGCGGGCGAGGTCCGGGTCCTCGGGAGGGATCTCGCCGACGACGACGATGCGCGCGCGAGGATCGGGGTGCTCTTTGAGAACAACGGTCTCGCCGACCGGATGAGCGCCGCCGACAACCTGGCCTACTACGCCGGACTCTATGGGGTCGAAGACCCGGGAGAGAGGATCGACGAACTCCTCGCCCTCGTCGACCTCACCGACCGGCGGGACGACCCCGTCGGGACGTTCTCGACCGGGATGAAACGGAAACTCGGGATCGCCCGGGCGATCCTCCACCGCCCTGAGGTCGTCTTCCTCGACGAACCCTCTTCGGGCCTCGACCCCGGCGCGCAGAGGATGGTCCGCGACCTCATCCTCGAGCTCTCCCGGCGGGAGGAGATGACCGTCTTCTTGAACTCCCACCACCTCGACGAGGTCCAGCGGATCTGCTCCACGGTCGCTATCCTTGCCGGCGGCAGGATCCGGGCCTTCGACTCGGTGGAGAACCTCACCACGGCATCCAGCCGCCCGGCCGTGACGGTCGTCCTTGCCGGTGCCGGTGACCGCGCGTGCGAGACCGTCGGCAGGCTCCCATACGTCACGGGGTGCGACGGGAACGGCGGCAATCTCCGCTGCACCCTCGCCGACCCGACCGCGACCCCGGACCTCATCGCGGCCCTTGTCGGGGCAGGGTTCCGGATCGAGGAGGTCCGCCGGTCGTCCCGGTCGCTCGAGGAGATCTATCTCGAACACGTCGGCCAGTCGGAGGGCAGTCCATGAACACGTTTGCCGTCATCGCCCGCCGGGAGATGGGGCTCGCCCTCCGGAACCGGAGTATCCTCATCTCGGCGCTCATCTTTGCTGTCTGGTTCCCGGTGATGTCGGCCCTCGGGATCGCTGCGGGTGCAGGAGACGACGTCACGGTCCTGGCCGGGGGTATCGCGACGATCACCCTCCCGGTCGGGGTCTTCATGGGCTATCTCTTCTGCGCCGATGCCTTCCTCCGGGAGAAGCGGGACGGCAGCATCGAGACGCTCCTTTGCGCTCCAGTCTCGCTCCAGCGTCTCTGGGAGGGGAAGGCTGCCGGGGTCACCGTCCCGGCCTACCTGATGACCCTCATCTCGGCCGCAGTGACCGCCGCCGCGGTCTCCACCCTCACCGGGATTCCCGTCGCCGCCGACCCCTTGCTCCTCCTCCACCTCGCGGTCGTCGTCCCGGTCTGGATCGCCGCCGCGGCCGGGCTGATCGGCGCGGCCCAGCTCGCGCTCGGGATGCGGGAGAACCAGATCCTCGGGTTCGTCTTCATCTTCGGGTTCATCTTCCTCATCGTCGCGCTCCAGGGGGCAGTGCCCGGCCTCTCGGTGACGACGGAGGGTATCTTCGCGGCGGTCGGGTTCGCGCTTCTTGCTCTCGCCCGCTTCATCGCCGGGAAGGTGACGAAGGAGCGGATCGTCCGGACGATCCCGTGATCTCCTTCAAAAAAAAGGGTTGGTCGGCCTCCTGTGAACCCGGGTGTGTGTGTGTGTGTGTGTGCTCTACAGCGTCTCCTCGCCGTAGAGATAGGGCCTGAGGGCCTTCGGGATCGTGACCGAACCATCCTCGTTCTGGTAATTCTCGAGGATCGCTCTGATTGCGCGCGACGTCGCTATCGCGGTGCTGTTCAGGGTATGCACGAAGCGTTTCTCGGTGAACTCGGTCGGGTCGCGCACCTTGATGTTCAGCCTGACCGCCTGGTATGCCGTGCAGTTCGAGCACGACACCGCTTCGCGGTAGCGCTCTTCGCGCGGCATCCAGACCTCGAGGTCATACTTCTTCGCGGCGACCGTCCCGATATCTCCCGTGCAGATCAGGACTATCCGGTAGGGGAGGCCGAGCCGCTGGAAGACCTCCTCGGCATTGGCGAGCAGTTCCTCGTGAAGAGGCCAGGACTGTTCGGGAGTGGTGTAGATGAACTGCTCCACCTTGTGGAACTGGTGGACGCGGAAGAGCCCCTTCGTATCGAGCCCGTGCGCCCCGATCTCCCGCCGGAAGCACGGGCTTAACCCCGCAAACCGGATCGGCAGGTCCTTCTCCTCGAAGATCTCGTCGCTGTACATCGCGGCCATCGGGTGCTCGCTGGTCGCGATCAGGTACTCGTCCTCGCTGTCGATCTTGTACATGACGTTCTCGAAGTCGGCGAGGTCTGTCACACCCTCGTATGCGGCCCGGTTCATCATATACGGAGGAATGATCGGGGTGTAGCCACGCTCGACAAGGAGGTCCATCGTAAACCGCTGGAGTGCCATATCGAGCAGAGCGAGCCTGCCCTTCAGGAAGTAGAACCCGGCCCCGGAGATCTTCGCCGCGCGTTCGAAGTCTGCCCAGTCGTGCTCGACGGCGAGAGCGCCGTGGTTCTTCAGGTCGAATGCGGGGGCCAACGGTTCGCCCCACCGCCGGACCTCGACGTTCTCGGTGTCGTCCTTGCCGATGGGGACACTCTCATGGAGGATGTTCGGGAGCCGCATCAGGCGATATTGCACTGCCTCGCTGAGCGTATCGCGCTCCGCTTCTGCAGCTTTGACCCGTTCAGGAAGGCCCGCCGCCTCGGCGAGGAGGTCCGTGATCTCTCTCCCTGCCTTCCTCGCCTGGCTGATCTCGCGGGATATGACGTTCCTCCGGTTCCGCAGATCCCCGATCGCCACGGTGAGTTCCCGTACCCTCCGATCCATCTCCAGCACCTCGTCGACCCAGGCCAGTTTCTCAGTATCTCCCCTCTTGATGAGATCTGCCCTGACGATATCGGGGTGTGCACGAACGAACTTCAAATCAAGCATGCTGCCTCTCTCATACTTTCGCGATGACGGTATATGATTTATGTTGCCCTCCCGACATGATGGATGCTGGGAGACTCCCGGGCAGAATGAGCGGGCTCTCTCATGCGCTCACGCCTGAAACCTACTCTTATAATTTCCGGCGAACCAACCCATTAGTATGGATAAGAACCAGAGGATTGTCCTGGTTGGGGGCGGTCTCATCACGCTCGGGCTCTTCTTCGTTGAGCCCTTCTTTGCCTTCATCGCGCTGGTCTGTGTACTGGTCCTCCTGATGAGTCTCCAGATCATGGGGGACACCACCGACTACCCGCTTGTCACTGCAGACCTCTCGGAGAATGCCCGGGAGATCGTTGTCACCAATACGGGAACCACGAGGGCGCAGAAGATCCACGTCGACCTCGTTCCGCTCAACATTGAGTTCGATGTCGCCTCGCTCGACCCGGACGAGAAGTCCCGGTTCGCTCTGGACACCATGGTTTCTGAAGCAAAAGCGGTTATCACCTACGAAAACCCCCACGGGCAGGCGTTTACGCGTTCCTACCCGCTCTCGGCGCTCAGGGCCGGGCGCGACCCCACTGAACCGCTCTTCCCGATCTTCGGGAGCCGGTGAGAGGAGACGGCGCGCGGGTCTCCTTCCCGCCAGGATCTTTTTTGAGTGCTTTCTGAAGGGCCCGAATACAGCGCCTCCGGGGGGCGGGGAGGCGCCCCGTCAGTATCCGGGAGTCTCGGTGGGCCTTATGCGGCGAGGTACTCGAGTGTCCGTGCGAGCGCGGCTGTCAGTTCCTCTTCTTTCTGTGCATACTCAAACATCGCCCGGTAGAGCATGAAGACGAGGTCGTAGCCGTAGACGTCGAACGCCTCCTCCGGCGTGAGCGGGGCGAGGTAGGAGTCGATCCGGATCTCGGTGTTGGTGTACATCACCTCATAAAAAACCCCGTCCTCACCGAGGACGCATATCTGAGCGTCGACAGGCAGGGTCGGGTCGTCGGGTCGGTACGGAAGCGGGTCGGTTTTCCCGAGAACGATCATCTTCTTCTCGTAGAACCCCTGGTCATAGAGCTCCCCGGACGCCTCCCTCTTTGCGCGCTGGAGCATCTCAAGGCCGATCTCGGCGACGACCGGTGCCGTATCGGTGGCCATCCTTGCAAGGAGTGCTCCTACACTACCCCGGAGTTCGGATGCCGACTCTTTTTTCTCCGCCTGCAGGTCCCCGAGGGTCTCGAGGAGCCGGGTATATCCCTCTTCGATGATCGGATCCATTGTTCACCTAACTCTCGTGCGCGCCGGCATAAGCGCACCGGTTCGTCCTGCTACTCGCCCTGCCGGAGGCGTTTGACCCCGAGGGCGCCTGCATACGCGAGGGTGCTCACCAGGATGATCGTCGCCCCCGACGGGACGTTCAGGAGGTAGGAGAGCCATATCCCCGTCAGCGTGAAGACGATGCCGAGGCCGACGGCGAGGAGCATCATGCTCCAGATCCGGGTGGTATAGAGGCGGCTGATCGCCGCCGGAAGGGTGAGGAGCGCGATCACCAGGATGATTCCCACGACCCGGATCAGCATCACCACCGTGAGCGCGACCAGCACGAGAAGGAGGAGGGAAAGCCGCTCGACCGGCAGATTCATGACGGTTGCGTAGTCAGGGTCGAATGTGACCGCCTGGAGTTCGTGGTAGAGGTAGGCTACGGTGGCGATGATGATGACCACGAGGGCGGCCATCAGCAGGATGTCCCCCCGCGGCACGAGGAGGATGTTCCCGAAGAGGTAGGAGAAGAGATCGGGAGCGAACCCTGGTGTCAGGTAGACGAAGAGGATCCCGATGGCCATCCCGAACGCCCAGACCGCGCCGATGAGCGTGTCCATCTGCTGCCTGGCGCGGATCTCGAGCGCCCCCATCCCGAGCGCCGTCGCCACGGTGAACCCGGCGGCACCGAGGAGCGGGTCTATCCCGAGGAAGTAACCGAGGCCGATCCCGCCGAAGGCCGCGTGGGATATGCCGCCGCTGACCGAGACCATTCGCCGCACCACGACGTAGGTGCCGATGATGCCGCAGGCGATGCTCGCAAGCACCCCGGCAAGCAGGGCGTTCCTGAAGAACTCAAACCCGAGCACCTCGAACATACTCACTCCTCCCGCGAGTGTTCCGAGAGGACCCGGTGCGGGACGCCATGGGCGATCAGGTCCACCGGGCAGTGGTACGCAGCCTCGAGCATATCCGGCGTGATCTCGCTCGTGTCGTGCGTGTAGAGGCGTCGGTTCAGGCAGGCGACCCGGGTCACATGCTCGGGGAGCACCCCGATGTCGTGGGTCACGAGGACGATCGCCATCCGGTCGCGGAGCCGGTCAAGGATCCCGTAGAACTGCGCCTCCGTGGGGGCGTCCACGTAGACCGTCGGTTCGTCGAGGAGGAGCACCTTCGGGTCGCCGACGAGCGCCCGGGCAATGATCACCCGTTGCTGCTCCCCGCCCGAGAGGTCGCGGATCTGCCGGTCGGCAAGGTGGGCGATCTGGAGGGTATCGAGCGCCTCTTCAGTGCGGGCATGGTCCTCTTCACTGTAGCGCCGTGGACGGCGAGTGATGTGGCCGAGGCGGCCGGAGAGGACCATCCCCTGCACGGTGATGGGGTATTCAAAGTCAAACGTCCGGAACTGGGGGACGTAACCGAGGTGTCTGCGCATCTCCATCCCCATGCCGCCGAGGATCCGGACCTCGCCGGAAGTGGGGGCGAGGAGGCCGAGGATCACCCGGAGGAGTGTCGTCTTTCCACCGCCGTTCGGCCCGATGATCGCGTAGACATCGTCCTGGCGGACGGTGAGGCTCACCCCCTCGAGGATGGTCTGGCCGCGCATCCTGACCCAGACGTCGTCGACCTCGATCACCGGGCTGCTCATGGCCTGCCGCTCCCTGCAAATGCTGAGACAACGTGCCGCGTGTTCGTGAGGTAGTCCTTCTCAAGCGGGCTTACTGTCACCACGCTACCGCCGATCTCATCCGCGATGACCTCGGCGGTCCGGGTGGAGTGTTCGGGTGAGGCGAATATCACCTGGATTCTCTCCTCCTTCGCCTGCATGATGAGGTGTTCCAGCCTCTGCGGGGAGGGTTCCTTCCCCTCCTTCTCGATCGCGATCTCGGTAAGATCATAGTCCCGGGCGAGGTAGGCCCATGACGAATGGTCGACCATGACGGTCGTCACCCCTGACCCGGCAAGCAGAACGCCTGTCTCCGCGTCCAGGGTGTCGAGTTCCTCCAGGTAGGCATCGGCGTTCCGGTGGTAGTCGCCGGCGTTCTCCGGGTCGACCTCGATGAGCCCTTCGCGGATCTCCTCGACCATGACCTTCGCATTTCGCGGAGAGGTCCAGGTGTGCGGGTCGGTCCCTATACGGCCGTCCTCCCCGGTCGTTATCGGGTCGATGCCGCGTGAACAGTTGACGACCAGCATCCCGGGGTTCAGGGCGGCGATCTTATCCTTCCAGGCAAGTTCGAACTCTATCCCCGACCCCACCGCGGCATACATCTCCGCCTCCGCAACATCGGCGAGGACGCCCGGCGGCGGTTCGTAGGTGTGCGGGTCGGCTCCTTGCGGCACCAGGAGGACCGCCCGGACGTGTTCGCCCCCTACCCGTTCGACGAACTCCTGCTCCGGCGGTATGGTGACCGCGACGACGACCCGTTCGTCCTGCTGCCGCTCGGTCCCCGTGCATCCCGCCGCGGCTGTGGCCAGCAGGAGGAGTATGAACGCGACTGCGACGACTGAGGTCGGCCTCCTATTCTCTCTCTTCTGCGATCTCATGCTCTTCCATCCTGAATTTGGTACTTGCCTAAATTATTCGTTGTAGGAGAAATGATCACTTGCCGTCACTCCTGGTGATCGCTCGAGGGGCAACAGCAGCAGCGATCGTGCTCGATCTCCCCGCAGCCGCTCATCATCGGGTGTCCGAGCGACGTACACATCCTGTTGATGAGGTCCTTTGAGAAGCATTGCTCGACCTTCTTCGCTTCCCTGCAGGCCTCATTGGGTTCAAGGCCGTAGTGACTGAGGGCCAGGGCAACGATCCGGTGACGCCGGATCAGGAACCGGGCGTATCTTGAGCCGAGATTGGTGAGTCTCACCCCGCGGTAGGGTGAATGCTCGATGTATCCTGCTTTTGCAATCTCTGTGAGCGCCTTTGTCGCCGTCGAGGGCGCGACCGAGAACTGTGCGGCAATCTCGTTTGTCTTCACGACGTTGCCTTGCATATAGATGTATTTGAGGTATTCGGCCTTCTTTGAGGAGAGCTCGTGCCCGGTGATCCCCTGCATGGGGGGAGGATATGTTCTTCCTGGAGAAAAAGTTTCGGTGGGGCTAAACCTTGTGGCAGGTCCCGCCCGGGATCCGTTCCCCGGTGACGTAATGCCGCCGGTTCTTCCTGATCACTGCTCTCCCGGAGAACCCGAACGGCAGGTCTTCTTCTATGATGACGTTGAGGTAGCAGGGGTTACGGCAGACAGTCGACCCGGGCGTGTTCTTCTCGGTCGCAACAATCGGTGTCTCCCTCCCGATCCAGCGCTCGTTGTAGCGGTCATAGATCCGGTTCGCTTCAGCGAGCAGCGCCCGGGACCGATCTTTTCGTATCCGCTCGGGGAGGTCTTTTAAGGCGGCTGCGGGCGTGCCCGGCCGCCGGGAGTAGCGGGTGATGTTCACCTTCACGAACGCCGCTCGCTTGAGGAGTTCGAGCGTCTCGCAGAACTCCTCGTCCGTCTCACCGGGAAACCCGGTGATGAAGTCGGACGAGATCATCATATCCGGATAACGCTCCCGGAACGCATCGACGATCCGGAGAACGTCGGCCGCGCGATAGCCGCGCTGCATCAGCTCGAGGACAGTATCGGAGCCCGACTGGACGGGGAGGTGGAGAAACCGGAAGACCTTATCGCTCGCGTAGGCCTCGACGAGGTCATCGAGGATCGCAAGGACCGAGGCAGGGTGCATCATCCCCAGCCTGACTGCGAACTGCCCGGGAATCTCCCCGATAGCCTGCAGGAGAACAGGGAGCGACTCGCCCCGGTCAAACCCCCAGGCGGCCACGTCCTGCCCGGTCAGCTGGATCTCGTATGCCCCCGACGCGACAAGGTGCCGGACGGCATCGAGGATTGCCTCTTTAGGTGCGCTCTTGAGCTGCCCCCGTGCGAGCCGGGTGATGCAGTAACTGCACTGACCGACGCACCCGCTTGCGATCTGCACCACGCCGATTGCTCCAGCTCCAGACGTGCCGATGTTGCCGGCTCGGGCGTGAATTTCGTCCGGGTGGATGACCTGCGGCGCGCAGACCTTCCTGATATCTTCCATCTGGACGAGCGGCATGCACCCGGTCACGTAGAGGTCGCGGTCGGCGAAGGCCGCCAGACGCCGGAGCATCTTCCGTTCGGTCGTCCCGATCACTGTGCAGGTGTTGACGATCACGGCGTCTGCCTCGTCCTGCCCGGTCAACGTGCAGCCGAGATCCTCCAGGATCGCTTCCAGTCTCCGGGTGTCGGCGTGGTTGTAGGTGCACCCGTAACTCTCGATGTAGATCCGTCTTCCTCGCAGGTCTTCCAGGGTAATGGTCTCTGACCTCCTTCACGCAGCCGGCAACTGGTTCAACCTCTCGCGGTGGATCCTCCTGCCGTTTGGAGAATCTCCTATCTGTGTTCCGACCGGTTTTGTGCCGAACACAACGCTTATCCGCTGGTATTACAATTTCTGTATTCGATGATAAAAATAGGGTTGCTGGGATGCGGCAACGTCGGGCGCATCATTGCCACGCACGCCGAAGGCATCCAGATCGTCGCCGTCTTCGATATCATCCCCGGGCGGGCTGATGAACTGGCAGCACTCTGCAATGCCCGGCCATATACGGACTTCGACGCCTTCATCCTGGAAGACTTCTCGCTCGTCGTGGAAGCTGCCTCGGTCGGCGCTGTCAGGTGCTACGCGGAGGCGGTCCTCCAGTCAGGG
>Ga0265294_10010196_pt1 | contig 10722 bp, 10 predicted proteins | sample MunlanPumphouse3_FD_192504 | JGI IMG/M metagenome (GOLD analysis project Ga0265294, IMG submission 192504) | Groundwater microbial communities from a municipal landfill in Southern Ontario, Canada - Pumphouse #3 | ecosystem: Environmental > Aquatic > Deep subsurface > Groundwater | place...
GTGGTTTGAGGAGGAGGCGTCAGTCGAGGATAAGCAGCGGTTCTTTGCCTACGCCGGGCGGGAGGTAGCGACGGGCGAGGTCCACCGGGAACTTATCCTTCTCGCCGTGAGATCGGTTGCCCGGGTGAGTATCATCCCCATGCAGGACCTCCTCGGCCTCGGCGCCGCGGCGCGAATGAACTACCCCTCGACGGCGGAAGGGAACTGGGTGTGGCGCATGACGCCCCGTGAGTTCGACGAGGCTCCGTTCGACTGGCTCCGCGGGATGACGGAACTATCGGGGCGGGGGTAAGTTGGTGGCCTTGAAATCTTAACTGTTCTTCTAGATGACCTTGTCTAGAGTCGCTCCAGGGCACGGCTTTCCATCAGATATCGCGACTGGGGGAACGACGCTCCGCAGGAGCGGAGTTCGAGCACAGAAGGTGCGAGGAGGGGCTGACGGGGAGGGGGGCGTGCCCCCCTTGAAACCCTCCGGGTTTCTCATGCTCGCTACGTTCGCACTCCCCTTTGTCCCCACCCCCGTGGCGATGTTCCCACGGTCCAGTGTACGGGCGCTCTCGGAAACACTCTAGTTCCATGTTCAGGGACAGCACGACCTACCTGATGGTCTCCCCAGAGTCAATAATTCAAAGAGCAGGAGCACCCCTCCTACTGGTTGCTTTTGAGGCCGCCCCCGGCTCAGTACCTGGCGGTCAGGGTCTCGAGTTCTTCCCTGATGGTCCGGCGGACCATCTCCTCGATGGCGGTGTAGTCCCGCCGGGCCTTCTCCTGCTTCTGGAGCAGTTCGTTCATCTTCATGATCCCGAGGGAGAGGTTCTTCCCGTACTTGAGGGCGACCTCCAGCGCCTCTTCGTCGACCCGGACGACTTTCGACATGAAGAAAAGGTTCTGCGGCTCTGGATTTATTTGTTACAGTTTTGTTACTGAAGGTGGTATGATTGTTACAGATAAGTGACATCCTGGGCCAGATAGGTTACAAAATTGTTACACCTGCCTGGTTGCTTGTAACATTTATGTAACATAGTACTCCCGAGGGCGATCCGTTCCTCGTTCGGCTTCGAACCCTCTATAGATACGCCTCCGTCGTGTAGCGCCTCGAGCAGCCAGATGATGCGGCGCTCGTCTGGGCGTTAGCGATCACGGATCCGGTGGGGAACGAAGCATTTAGTATTCCGGCACCTCCCCTCGCAGGCACACCAGCTCGTCTATGACCTCTCGTTCATCTTCTCCCACTCCGACACCGTCAACCTTGCTGAGTTCGGCTACAACGCCGAAGGCGTCTGGTTGCCGCAGGTCAACATCGCGCTCTTCAGCGCGACGGACACCGGCCTCCCCGTGATGATCCGTGCCCTGCCGGGCTCGGTCAGAGATGTCGCCACCCTCGTCGACTCCCTCGCCGAGATCGATACCGTCAGGACGACCCTCGTCCTCAACCGGGGTTCGTCTCGGAGAAGAATGAACAGATCCTGACCGCGGCAAAGATTCCGTTTGTCCTTCCCCAGCGTCGCAACAGCATCCGATATGCGACGCGGATCCATCTCACCGACCACTTCTTCTACCACAAGCGGCTCATTCACGCCGGGAAACGCGAAGTCGAGGGTCTGACGCTCTACCTCTACGAGGATGCCGACCTCGCGGTCGAAGAGCAGAAAATGCTCTACCGTCTGCTGGAGGAGGAAGCAATCGACCGGGAGACGCTGAACCAGCGGCTGAAGCGTGCCGGCAGAATCCTCCTCCTCTCCTCGATCACGGCACAGCCGCAGGAGATCTACGAACTGTATAAGTCACGAAACCTGGTCGAGAACCATTTTGCCGCGTTCAAGAGCCTGATCCAGGCGGACAAACTCTATCTCCGGGACGCCACGGCGGTCTTCGGGCATGTTTTCATCAGGTTCCTCTGCCTCTACCTCTACTGCCGGATCCTCAACCGGATCAAGCGGGCAGGGCTGTCAGCTCACCTCGCGCCGCAGGGACTGCTCCTGAAACTCTCGAAGGTGTATGCGGTGACCTACGAGGAGGAGAGGAGGATTACCGAGGTACCGAAGCAGGTGCGCCAGATCGCGGAGAAGCTCAACCTCGATATATTCCCTACCTGACTTCCCGCCCAGTTAAGCACATACCCTCAGAATATCCAGGTTTGTGAGTTGTTTTTAGGTTCCCCGTCATGATAACCCCACATTCGCCAGCCGTGGGATTTGCTTATCTAGTAAGCGCATTGTAAGGCCTAGATCTCATGATTACAGACGATTTTAGGGATAAGAGGGTTTATAGTAAATTCTATGTGCTTAATGCAATGGGAAGTCAGGTTCCTAACACGTGAGGAGTTTGGGTTAAATATTATTTTAGAGAGATTCATGACAGAGGAGATCTTATCAAGTCCCGACAACGCAACAGAGCTAATTATTCTAATTTTACCTTGTCCCCCAGTTTTTCTTTGAAGCGCAAATATATTTTTGCGACTACATCGCTATTATAAAATATCAGGAAATTTCTCTTCTTTTTCCCATTCATAAATATCTCAATCCTATGCCTGCGGATTTCTTCAAATACTTCTTCCTTCGGAGCAGGTTTAACTGCCGTGATATCCGCATATTTTATCACGGTTTTCCAGTCAATACGAAAGAAGTAAAAAAGAAATGATTTGATTTGCACCGAGTCCTCACCAAAGATAAAAACAGGGGATATATACCACATCAAAATAATAAATCCAAGCGACATAAATCCAGGAATCGTATCAAAATCCACTTTATTTTTTAAAAAATCACTGATGATGCCAAATAGAAAAAAGGCAGTGAAAAGTAAAAAAAAGATTAATACCCCGATTGTTGGCTTGAAGAGCGATTGTCGGGTATCTTCCTGATCAGCTTCCTTGATCTCTTCTTCCTTCATCTCTTGCGTCAATGATTTTTGATAGATTTGATAAATTATTGTTATAACAATATACGTGAATATTCCCGTGCCAGCAATACGTTGAAATATCGCAATTGTTTCAATAAGGCCCGGGTCTTGTATGCCGATAACCGATGCCCAAGGAATAGCAAAAATTATAAAAACGCAGGTAGTCAACAATACGTAGCGTACGATTTCCTTTTTCTCCATCATCTTCAACAACACCTCATAAAAATTCTATTGAGTTTTTAGTTCCTCTTCATTGAATCCGTTCGATAAACCAATCACTTTCCGCCATTTGCAATGTGTTCCAGGGCGCTATCAACGCCCATTCCCAGGCCGTTATTAATTATGTTTCCAAAAAGACGTCGTTGCAGTTCCTTCTGCATTTGTCTTCCGGTCAGCGCTGTGATTAAGGATTTTGGATTTCTTCCCACGTTTGGAGAAAATATCTTCTTTCCTATTCCCCCTGAAATAGCGCCACCTCCGGTAGAAACTGCAAGACCTTCCCAAGAAGGATCTTCTGTACTTCCTGGAACTCCTATATATGAAAGCCCTTTTTGCGTACCAATATCAAAGGCATACTCAGTTGCACCCCATGCAGCACCAATAGCTGCGGGGTTTTTTGTCACAACAGCTGCGCCTAATGCCGCGTATCCCCCGGCAAATCCTCCTGCTGTACGGCCTCCTAATGTACACCAGCTACCCGTCCATTGGCCCGTTGCCGCATAGGTCCCGATCACCTCTCCGATATACCATGCATCATTTACAGCAGCGCCAGCAACACCCGGGACCCACCAGACCACTTTCCCGCTCGGATCCGCAAACAGGACAGGATTATTGTACCCATATGTGTACCTGTTGAGGCTCGGGGGGACGGAAGCAAACCCGGTGAACGGATCCCTGGAAATAAACCGTCCGGTTTCCGGATCATAATACCGTGCCCGGAGATAGATCAACCCGGTTTCAGCATCCATCTGCTCCCCGGTGAACAGGAAATCGTTGTCCGCAGAACCCATTGTAAGATCCGGCTCGCCAAAGGCATCGTACGAATACGTGGTAACGGTGGTTCCGCTGCCGTCGCTCAGATCGCGTACGCTTCCCAACCCATCGTACTGATAATAGATCTGTCTTCCGAAAGGATCTGTCGTGGAGATACGCTGCAGGCCATACAGGGAAAGAGCGGGATCCTGTCCGTTCGTTTCGGTAAGAACCTGGGGCAGGCCACCATTGACATCCCATACGTACCAGGTACTCTCCGTGGTATTGCCGCTGGTGACGGATTTGCTGAGACGGTTGCCGTCTCCGTCATATGCAAAGGTAAGTGAGGTACTTCCCGGCAATGATACACCGGCCAGTCTGCCGGCAGCATCATACCCGTACGATGTTGTCCCGTCGGGTCCGTTCATGTCAATCCGGTTGCCGTTGTTGTCGTAGGTGTAGGTGGTCCCGCCTGCACTCAGTAACCGGTCGCCTGCATCGTACGTGTAGGAAATTGTCGAGCTCGTGTTACCGGCAGTTGTGGCCATACTCAGGCGGTTTCCCATGGGATCGTACGTGTAGGTCACCGTTGTACCGGGATACGTCACCGTGTCCAGGCGGTTCAGGAGATCATACTCGTATGCGGTAACGGAGGATGAGTTGCCCGGCCCGGTTTCCGTGACCTGCAGGCGGTTCCCGACGGCATCCAGCGTATACTCGTAACCGGAGACCACGCCCGCTCCATCCGTATTGACCAGGTTAACCAACCGGTTGCCGTCGTCATACGTGTATCCCGTCTCTCTCCCGTTGGGATACATCATGTTCACCAGGTTACTGTTGGCATCGTAACTATAACGGATACTGTTGCCGGTCCAGGAGGTCACGCCACTCAGCCGGTTATCGTCGTCATACGCGTACGAAACCGTCCCGCCATCAGGATACCTCATCCCGATCCGGTTGCCGACAGGGTCATAGTCGTATGTCACAAGCTGAAAGTAGGAACTGATAACGCCTATCAGCCGGTTGAGCTCGTCATATGCATAACCCGTTCCCTCGGAACCGTCGGTCATCGCCAGCCGGTTACCGACAGCGTCGTAGATATAACTCGCCGAAGTCTGGTCGTGGTACGATATTTCGGTGAGCCGGTTCAACGAATCATACGTGAGGTGGGTCGTTTCTCCGTTATTGTCCGTGGAACTGATCGTATTGCCGGCTGCATCGTAGCTGTAACTCGCGATATGTCCCAGGGGATCGGTAACGGCGGTCAGGCGGTGCACCGGATCATACGCGTACTGCATGGTGTGGCCATTCGCGTCGGTCATGGAGACGAGGTCATTCACCGTGTCGTAGGCGTAACTCACCGTCCCACCAAGAGAGGATCAGTGACCTGCGTGAGCTGGTTGAGGGGATCATAGGTGTAACTTGTCGTGCTCCCCATGGCATCGGTAACGCTGATCCGGTTCCCGACACCATCGTAGCTATTGGTCGCGCTATGGCCTAATGGATCGGTAACACTGAGAAGCCGGTCGAGTGCATCGTAACTGAATGAACTGGTCTTGCCCCTGGCATCGGTTGCACCAACCTGGCGGCCTGCAAGATCGTAGGATAATGTTGCTGTATTCCCAGCGGCATCGGTGATGCCAACCAGATTGCCATAGATGTCATAGGTATGGGTGGTACCATGCCCGTTGGCATCCCGAGTATATATCACCTGTCCGTACTGGTCATACGTAAACGTTGTAACATATCCCAACGCATCGGTGATCCGGACAGGATTGCTGTTTGCGTCATAATTAAATGTTGTCTGGCGTCCCAGTGCATCTTTGCTGCTCAGGAGGTTACTCTTTGAATCATAGGTCTGGCTGGTGCTGTGACCCGATGCATCGGTAACCTGGATGATGTTCCCGTTCGCATCATAGGAGAATAGAGTGGTATGGCCGTTCGCATCGGTTGCGCTGATCCTGTTCCCGTTCCCGTCATACGCGTACGAGATGGAATGGCCCAGTGCATCCGTCTCGTTGATCTCCCAGAAGCGGTCGTTGTGGGTGTACTGGGTACTCCTGCCCAACGGATCGGTTTCGATCGTTATCCGGTTATTTGTATCATAACTGAACGTGGTTACCGCGCCAAGGGCATTGCTCTGGCTGATAACGCGCCCGTCGCCATCATACGTATTGGTCACGGACTGGATTCCCCTGGGATTTGTTATTGAGGTCAGCCAGTGGTTCTCATCGTACGTATAGTCGAATTCTCCGCCGGCAGGATCGGTATACCGGACCAGGTTATCATTCGCATCATAGGTATAACTCAAAATTCTGCCTGTGGGATCGGTGATTGAAATGATTCGTCCTGCTGCATCATAGGTGAAGGTCAGTTCTCTCCCGGAGGGATCTGTCACCTGAGTGAGATTATTGCCGGTATACGTAAGATTTATTGTATTCCCATTGGTATCCGCGATATTCATCAGTTGACCTGTCGGGGCAAAGAGATACGTTATGTGGTCTTTCCTTTCAAGAGTGTAGGAACCATCTGCATTCCAGGTCAGTATATCGAAGACCCCCGGGGGTGGAGAATAGGTGCCGTTGGAACGAACATTATATCGATCCGTGCGACCGTCTTCCCTGATCACCAATACATCTTCACTGCCGTTGATTCCTGCCAGTCTCACGTTGTAATTAAATGTCCAACCGGAACCGAAAGGCCCGCTCAGGGGACTCTGGGAATTATACGAACGGGTAACTGCCAGAGGCAGTCCGCGCCCCGGAATGAAGAGATCCTGATACTGGTAAACATAATTCCCTGTTGCGAGATTTACCGGCTCAAAGGAAAAAGGGACATATAGATTGGATCCTGGAGTGCCGAAAGTGGTCATATTTTGCAGGGAGCAGGTGAGATTCCCTAATATTGGTAATATTGGCGCTGGAGTAGGAACAGGAGGCTGCCGCATCTCATCGACCCAGGCCCACCAGGTAGAGTTACCAATAATAAAAAAATCAGTATGCCCCCCCCAAGCATAAGTCGGGCCACTAGGATCATCGCCAGTATACCAAGCCCGATAATAAGCCCGATAGATACCAGGAGATAAAGAGCCGTACGAGAAATGATACCCGTTCAACCCCGGAACCCAAGGAGGGACAGGAGCAGAATGATACCAAGGCAAATGCTCTTCATAAACAAGACCACCAGAACCATAGGTATTGAAAAAATCCAACCAGACCGCCGTTTCAGTTGCATGGACAGTGAGCGAGTTGTAATCAGCCCCATAATAAGAGACCAGAAGATCAATAAATTGCCCCAGAGCATAAGGAACAGCAGAGGTAGTATTTCCGTACAAAATCTCATCCATCCCTACACACATATCGTACGAATAACCCCCCTCCGACTGTCCTGGGAAATAATCGCCAACCCCCTCACCATCGTTCCAGCCATCAACAAACGGAACAACATAGATGTACGGAGACTCATTACCCGTCTGATAAATATTCCAAGATACATCAGCAGCCACAGGAGCAACAAATAACATTAACAATATAATTAAGACCGAATACCGAAAAGTCATAGGACAACCTCATAACGATGATAAATGCGCTTACAATGAGCATACGACAAATCACATTCACAATCAAAAACAGGCACGAAACCATCAGATGTCTTTGAGCAACGAACCAATTTTTGAGAGCAAATAGGACAAATAAGCACAGATTCAACAACCTTACGAATAACAGGAGTACCTGAGTCAGTCCTCTTAACCTTCAGACGACGTGAAGAGCACAAGCCAAACCGACGGTACAAATGCTTAGCCTTAGAAGGACCAAATTCTAACGCAGGATGAGAAAGCAAATAAGAAACAGTGCGAGTAATCTCATCCATTATCTCCCCATCCTTTGATATCCGGATCTCAGGAGAACGATTTTTATGATTACGATAAACCCATCCCCCCGACTCACAATGAAAGTATCGTCTTACGGGGGAGGGGCCGGGAGGGGGTGTCCCCCTCCCGGTAAAGATATGTTGGGATGTGCTCATTATGTAATTCCTCCAATTTTTTGCTGTTCGGGCATGCGAATCCGAACAGGCTGTCCATACCGGCATTATGGTGCGTGATAACCGTCTGGGGGCTGATAGTCGCCTCCGGTGTGTGGTGCCGTGGGTATCCAAATAACAATTTTGTTTGTTATATCTAAAATTAATTTAACTTTACGATCTGTGAAGTCGTCGCTTCACGACCGGTGGTGTAAAAGTGTCGCTCCGCGACATGACTATCGCTCGCCCGGAACGGACGGCCCAACCCCCCCTTTATAGCGAGCTCATCCCATAATTCGCTGGACCACCATGTGGTGCATGTCGGGTGATCAGGTCGAAGAATGAGGTCTCAGAGCGTTCATACCCGGGAGAATCATCTTGAACGCCTCAATCCAACGAAAATAACCGTTCAACGGCATTTCCCGTCTTGCGGAGTTCCAGATCAAATCAAAACGGCCGGTACGAGAGCTCGCAGCCCAAGAACATCACTTCAGATACCAAGGACGGCGGCACCCTCCGTTTCAAAACTGACGGACTACCGAACGGGAGATATGGGGGATTCCTCCCTCATCCCCATAGCGGCATCTATCGCGGCACCGGGGCCGCCTTCTTTGCGCCCCTAAGTCGCTCTTCGACCTCAGTTACCCGCCGTACGGGACAAAACAGATGGATGAAAGTAGAGACGTGAAGTAACCAGAGTACCGTGCTCTCCACGACCACAGAAAATGTCCTTTTGTGACATCCGTTGTGGACAAAGACGATATTAGCATCCTCGGCCGACGAAAAATACGAGAGGATGAAGCAGGAACGCTTTGATTCCCGCCTTTGATTGTATCATACCTCATCAACTGGTGGTATTGAAAGGATTCTCAGAACCAAATAGTTCTTCTCTAGAATACCCAGTCCGTTCAGTCAGTTTGGAGATAACTTCTTCTATATCCGGCGGCGCACCTGAGGTTACATTTATACTTTCATAAGCCTGGTATACCCACTCTGGAAATCGATCTACCTTTTCAACCGACTCCACCGTTCCATTGGGCGTATCGATACTTACACGGTAGGACTGTCCATTGGAGCCATAGATGTACGCCGTCGACTCTCCTGTTTGGTTAAAGATGCCGCTGACGTAGACGAATCCTCCCCCGATTGAATTCATAAATTCGCTGTCGTTTCTCATTAGATCCGGATATCGGTCGTATTCAATGAGCCAATCGTTCTCGCCGTGCTCATGTGTGTTATCATCCTCATCGGTGCTTCCCATGGCCTCCGGAAGGAAAACGAGGATGGCTGCAACGAGTGCAAAAGCATCCCGATTATTCTCTTTGATTGCACTGTTTCTCCTCCGCTGGTAACAGGGACTCGGCAGCGAATGGAGATTCAGCAGCGAAGAGTTTGTCCCTTGATTACCCGGTTTTTTCAACTAACTTGGAAATAACCGCTTCTGTATCCAGCGTGTGGGATATAACTTCTATGGGAATCTTGTGTGCGTAGTATACTGGCTCCCCATAGCGTATGAGTTCGTCAGCCATTTCCGGCGCTCTGTTACGTTCGTCGGAGCACTTTTTCAGTACACAAGCCATCTTTCCAGCTCCTCATCCGTCGCCACGATGCAAACCGAGGCGAAAGGTTGCGTCACCTCCCCCTGCTGCCCGTATCCCTGAAATACGTATGTCGGTTCGAAATATTTCCCCGTTGACCGGTAAAACAGTGAGACCTTGTTTACCACTACTTTCTCCGGCTTCATCGGGGGTCCTTCGATGTACAGCGAATCTTTCTGGTACTGCAGGTACTCGGCAAAGGCCCGTTCAGGAGATTTCAGTGAAACCTCCTTATAGGGTTTGTAGTCCGGCCAATGGAGGTCCAGTTCGACAACGTTTCCCTGCGCATCTACACGGGCCATGATACTCGAACCCAATACGCTGATGCCGTTCATCTCGCGGTCGAACATTACTACGATCTGTCTAAAGTTCTGGACATACTCCCCTGAAGACGAAATGCTTCCCCCGGTATCATAGCCAATTCCGGCTCCCGTCGCATCGGGGAACATGAGGCCGGCGCTTTCTAGAAGCTCCTTCACCGCATTTGTTGCGTCTTCGGGTGAAGGAGGATCTCCCGACTGCTGACGATATTTTTTGAAGTTGATCATCTGGTCGTGCTTATACACGGCGAAACGATAGTCATCCTCTTCGGCTTCATCGGCGTAATATGCATCTTTCGATTCTCGTACCTTTCCGGACATTCCGAGTTTCCTTGCCAGTGAACTCACCCATTCCTTTGTATACTCCGGTTTTTCGGGGGTGTACACCATGATTCTGTCAGAAACAGCGGGAAACGAAGCATTTATCGAATACATGCCCTCTGTCGCGTTGAAAAACCGCGGATCGTGTGAGGTGCTGTCCTCCAGGGTGCTATTCTCCTCTTGATCGAGATCTCCGTATTCCTGAGAACTGTTGTGGAGCGTGACGTCCGGCGAAGGGACTGCCGATGAGGTCTCCGATGTGCATCCTGCTGAAACGATAGAGATGGTTAGCAGAAGACAGAGGACAAAAAATGTTGCTGTCGAGCCTTTTACCACAGGTGCTCTCATCTTCCGACAGTTCTCATCTTTTCCGGTCATGCAATATCAACCCCTTCACCGCTTGCTTCAATATAGTTCTTGGCGCTACCCTTTTGAACCTTGAAGTACCTCATCCCTCATGACTGGGCAGGAGCAGATCGCGATCGTGAAACACGTTCCCTATTCCATTTTGAAGAAACGGATCAAGCACCACAAAGGATTGCCCGAAGTGATGCCGCGCCTCCTGTTTATCCGGCTGCGGTACAAGGGGG